>Ga0310344_10000413_pt1 | contig 34159 bp, 41 predicted proteins | sample HC15DNA20200_MG_FD_203801 | JGI IMG/M metagenome (GOLD analysis project Ga0310344, IMG submission 203801) | Marine microbial communities from station ALOHA, North Pacific Subtropical Gyre - HC15-DNA-20-200_MG | ecosystem: Environmental > Aquatic > Marine > Oceanic | place: Pacific Ocean: North...
TATATCCTTGATGAGCTATTAAAGCTTTATTTGCAGTTACAAGATTTTTTTTATTTTTTATTGCTTGAAAACAAATATCTTTTGCAATCCCTTTTTCTCCTCCAATTAATTCGACTACAGTATCGATATTATTTTGCTTTATCATTTTTAATGGATTATCAAACCAAGCATATTTATTTTTATTGAAGTTTCTTTTTTTTGATTTATTTTTTGCAAAAATACCAACAATATTTATTTTTAAGCCTAGCTTTGATAAAAAAATTTTTTTATTTGTTTCAATTAATTTAATTGTTGATGAACCAACAGTTCCTAAACCAGCAATAACTATATTAATGTTTTGTAACATTAAAATGAAATTTAATATTGAATAAAGATTTCTGCTCTTCTATTAGCAGCTTCTAAACTCGGCATAATTTCGGCATACAAAGGACTTGCGTCAGACATGGCAACTAGTTCTATATTAGTAGAATTAAAACCAATAGTAGAAAACTCTTTCATTACGCGTCTAGCTCTTTCAAGAGATATGTTGAAGTTTACTAACGCATGTTTAGTCAAATCCATATCATAGTTAGTTCGGCTGCTTGCATGCCCAACTATAACTATTTTCTTTCCTTCATTTTTATAAAATAACTCAGCTACGCTTTTAATTTTAGATAAATCATTGTTTGATAATTGCGTTGATCCATGATTAAAAGTTACTCTAGCAACTGGAATTTCTCTTTCATCAATTCTTTTCTTTACAATTGTAGTTTCAGCAACTTTTTCTTTTTCAGCAATAGCAGGTTCTTCGGTTTTTTCTTTTTCTATAAAAAAAGTTTCAGCTACCATTTCTTTTTTTGCTTCTTTTTTTTGTAAAGAATTATCAGATCTTTGAAAACCCAAAATTTTATCAATGTCCTGTGGGGTATAATATAAATCATTTTTTTTTATTTTTTCCTCAACTTCTTTAACTTTTTCAATATTATCTAAATTCTTTAATTGTCTTGCTAGATCATGTAGTTCTTGCTCTTGTTCTGTTACATTTTGTTGACTTGAATTAGATAGATCAGGTTTAAAATTTGATATTTCTTCTAATTTTGACATTTGTATACTTCTTATAGAATTATTTGTATCTTCATTGGAAATATTCTTTTTTGATACTTTTTTATTAACTTTAATATCAACATTATTAAATTTTGTATCTAAATTAGATAGATCTGTTTCTAATATTGGCTCAGAAGGTACGGCTTCTAATTGTGTATTATTTTCCAAACTTTTGATAATTTTTTCTTGTTCATCTATTGAAATTGGGGTATCTGGCCTGCTCGGAACATCTGCTAAATTCGGATAATCAGTTTCTTGATTATCAAAATCACCTCTTAAACCTTCCTCAATTCTAACAACTTCTTTATTTTCATTATCATCTTCAATGTAAACTTTTTCCATTACAATTTCTTGTTCTTGTTCATTTGATTTATCATTCGTTTTATCAGATTTCGATATAAATTTATCGTTAACATAAGAACAATTAGCAAATAAAAAAATTGAACTTAAAATTAATATTTTTATAGGTTTCATAGGAATTATAGTTAATAATTTTTATCAGATTTTGCAAGATATTCTTGAGATAATTTATAATATCTATTAGCAGATAACTTTAGAAAAGTTATTTCTTTTTTAGTTAACATTCTTAAAAATTTTGCTGGTTTCCCTGCCCACAATTCTCCAGTTTTTATAACTTTACCTTGTGTTAATAATGACCCAGCAGCTAACATTGAGCTGTTTTCTAATTTTGCTCCATCTAAAATTGTTGAAGACATTCCAACAAGTGCGTTATTGCCTACTTTACAATCATGTATAACACAATTATGTCCAATTGTAGTATTTGAGCCTATTTGGGTACCAAAACCTCTAGTAGTACAATGTATCATTGTTAAGTCTTGTATATTTGTATTAGATCCAATTCTTATTTTTTCTACATCTCCTCTTATGACAACGTTAAACCATATATTTGATTTAGATTTAATTATCACATCCCCAATAATATACACGCCTGGTGCGATAAAAACATTCTTTGAAACCTTCGGAAATTTACTTTTGTATTTTAATAACATAAATTACTTTATTAATAAATTAATTTAAGTATATAAGTTAAATTATTGATTATATTGATTCTATGGAAAAATAGGATTAAAACTTAAACCCTCATTTTCACTAAAACCATATTTTAAGTTCATATTTTGAATTGCTTGCCCAGCAGCTCCTTTAACTAAATTATCTATAACAGAAATTATAATAATTCTATCTCTAATTCTATCTTTAAAGACATTAAAAAAACAATAATTAGTTCCCACAACATCGTTTATACTTGGGACTTGATTCAATTTAAGAATTTTTAAAAAATTATAATTACTATTATCAAATAACTTTCTTATGCTATTTAAATTTCTTCCCTTATTTAATTTTACATAAATATTTGAAAGTATTCCTCTATTTATTGGAATTACTTGAGGAGTAAAACTAATATTAATCTTCTTTTTACAAAATTTTGATAAACATGCTTCAATTTCACTAATATGCTTATGATTTGCTATTTTATAAGGTCTGACAGTATTGTTTATTTCGCTAAACAAATTATCAGATACAATTTTCTTTCCTGCGCCTGATATGCCGGACTTTGAATCTATAATTATGTCATCAGATTGAATAATTTTTTTTTTCAACAAAGGTATTAAAGGTGAAAGCACAGAAGTTGCATAACACCCTGGGTTAGAAACATTTATTTCTGAATTTTTTTCATCTTTATAATCGATAAAATCTTCTAAATGGTCAGCTATACCATATACCCACTTAGATTTAGAAAAAGATTTAATTCTAAAATCATTTGATAAGTCGATTATAAAAATATTTTTTGGTATTTTTTTTAATATTTTTTTACTTTCACCACTTGGCAAGCATAAAAATAAAACATCAATATCATTCCATTTTACCTGTGAGAATTTAACTAAATTTGGATAATTTTTTGGATTTAATCCAGGGTAATAATCAGAGATTTTTTTTCCATAATTATTTTTTGATATTAAATACTTAATTTCAACTTTTTTATGAAAATTCAATAATCTTATTAATTCAATGCCGGTATAACCAGTTGAACCAATAATTGCTGCATTTAGTCTAAATTTCATTTAAATATCCTATTAATATAAAATATACTGAGATATAAGCTTATTTTAGAAAAATTTAAGGAATAATTTTAACGTTTAGAAAATTGGAAACTTCTTCTTGCTTTTCTTCTACCGTATTTTTTTCTTTCAACTACTCTGCTGTCTCTCGTAAGCAATCCTTTTTTCTTAAGATCAACTCTAAATTTTTGATCGAAATTAACCAATGCTTTAGATATAGCTAATTTAATAGCATTTGCCTGTCCAGATAAACCTCCGCCTTTAACAGATACTATTACATTAAAATTATTATTATTTATTATTTCAAAAGGTTTTTTAATTAACATATGAAGTAATGATCTTGAAAAGTATTCATTAATTGGTTTTTTATTAATTTTTATTTCACCTTTACCATTTGGAACTAACCAAACTCTAGCAACAGAATTTTTTCTTTTACCTGTGGCATATAGGTTGTTTTTTGGTTTTTCTTCAGACTTTTTTTCTACTTCTTGATTAATTTCAGCCATTTTTAATTATTAAATTCTAAAATAGAAGGATTGTTTGCTTCATGAGGATGTTTATCATTTGAATAAATATAAAGATTTTTTAATTGCTGCCTTGATAAAGTGTTACTTTTTAACATTCTTCTAACAGCGTTCTTTAAAACAGAAGTTGAGTTTTTACTATTCAAAATTTCTTTAAAGGTTTTATTTTTTATACCTCCTGGGTATCCTGTATGCCAATATTTTTTTTTATGTATTTTTTTTCCTGTAAGAACAACTTTTTGTGCATTAATTACAATTATTTTATCTTTTAAACACGTATTATCAGAATAAGATACTTTATGTTTACCCATTAATCTTGTTGCTAAAAAAGATGATAATCTACCTAATATTTGATCTTTAGCATCAACTAAATACCAGTTTACAGGTTCCTTTTTAATATCTTTATTATTATTACTATCTTTATTAATCATTTTAATTTTGAGGAGTATGACATAATTAATTTTTCTGTCAATTATCAAATATTACTAATTATTAAATATATTATAATTATGAATTTACCCAATTTAAAAATTTTTTATTAACTTTTTTTATTGGAAAAGAAATAATTGCAGGACATTCATAAGGATGCGTTTTTTCTAAAAAAGATATCAATTTTTTAACTTTTAAATTAGTTGTTTTAAAACTTACTTCTACCTCTTTTTCATCACACAACTTATTTTTCCAAATATATAAAGAATTTATATTTTGATTTATATTTACACAAACAGCTAATTCTTTTTTTAAAGCTAATTTTGATATTTTTTTTGCTATATTTATTTTCGAGTAGAATGAATAGACAAGAAAAATTGTCATTTTAAAATGAATTTTTAATTTTTTTTAAATCAGATACAAACTCTTTTAAAATTTTTTTATACTCTGCATTTACTTTATTTGAATTATCTTTTTGCGTACTTTTATTGTTATTTTCACTTAAAACATTTTTCTTTTTTAAAATTGGGTCTTTGCTTCTTAAAATTTGATTTATTGTTTGATTTTTAAAAATTTTTTGAACACCCTTAATACTTATACAATCATCATATAATAAACTTTTAATATAAATTATAAGTTCAACATCTGAGTCTCTATAATATCTTCTATTTCCAGATAATTTTAGAGGTTTTAATTGTTTAAATTTACTTTCCCAAAAACGCAATACATGTTGAGGTAATTTTAAATTTATTGAAACATCTTTGATAGTTTTAAATTTATTTATAGACTTCAAAATCTAACATCCTTTGTTAAATATCATACATAAATATATGATAATAACAAATAATTTTATTCTGAGTTAACAGATTTCTTTAGAATTTTAGAAGGTATAAATGAAATAGTATTTCGCGCTGATATAGTATGTTCTTTACCAGTTTTTGGATTTCTTCCAATTCTTTCATTTTTATGTCTTAATTTTAGGGTTCCAAATGATGAAATTTTTAATATTTTTTTCTGAATTAAAGATTCAATCATTTCTGTAATTATTGTATCAACAAAATACGATGATTCAGAACGTGAAATACCTATTTCCTTATTTAAGTTATTTGCAATTTCAATTCTTGTTAGATTACTGTTAGACATTTCAACTAATTATAATACTAATATTTCATAATAGAGCAACCCCAAGTTAGCCCTCCTCCTATAGCTTCAAAAACAACAATATCCCCTCTTTTTATTATTTTTTTTTTAACTGCGTAATCTAAAGTTAAAGGTATAGATGCAGAGGACGTATTTGCATATTTATCGACAGTAGCTAACACTTTATCTTTTGAAACACCAAGCTTAACAGCTGTCATATCCATTATTCTTTTGTTGGCTTGATGAGGAACTATCCAATCTATGTCATTCTTTTTTAAATTATTTTTTTTTAAGCTTATTTCAATGCAACTAACTAACTTTTGCACAGCGTGTTTGAAAACTTCTTTACCTTTCATTTTAACATATCCAGCTTTTTGATTAGTAGCAACTCCACCATTGACATAAAGTAAATCATAATGTCTACCATCTGAATATAATTCAGTTGATATTATTCCAGAATTTTTTTTTTTATTCTTACCTAAAACTATAGCTCCTGCACCATCACCAAAAAGAACACATGTTGATCTATCATTCCAATCTAGAATTCTTGAGAAAACTTCTGAACCTATAACTAATGCATTTTTTGCTTGATTATTTACAATATAATTATCTGCCACAGAAAGAGCATAAATGAATCCGGAGCAAGCTGCTTGTATATCAAAAGCAAATCCTTTCTTAATACCTAATTTACCTTGTATCTTAGTTGCTGTAGAAGGAAATGTATGATCAGGTGTTGATGTAGCAACAATTATTAGATCAATGTTTGATATAGAAATTTGAGAATTTTTAATAGCCTTTTGCGCAGCCTCAAAACCTAAATCGGAATTAAATTGTTTTTTATCAGCAATATGTCTTTGTCTTATACCAGTTCTAGTTTTAATCCATTCGTCACTAGTTTTTAATTTTTTAGGAAGCTCATTATTTTTAATAATTTTTTTTGGTAAATAACTGCCGCAACCTAAAATATAACTAGAAAAATTCATTACAATTATTTAAATAATTTTTTTATATCAGAAATAATTTTTTCATTAAAATTATTAATACTTAAATCGTAAGCAACTGAAATAGCATTTGCAAAACCATAAGCATCTGATCTGCCATGACTTTTTACTACAATTCCATTTAAACCTAAAAACATAGCTCCGTTATATTTACCAGGGTTAACTCTATTCCATAATGATTTTAATACTGGTAATGAAATTATAAAAGCAAATTTAGAATATAAATTATCTTTAAAAGAGCTTTTTAAATAACTAGTGTATAAATCAGCCGTTCCTTCTGCTGTCTTAAGAGCTATATTTCCTGTAAAACCATCTGTAACCACGACATCCACTAATCCTTTAGGTATATCATTTCCTTCAATAAAACCATAAAAATTTATATTTTTTTCCATTTGTAATTTTTTTGCAGCTAATTGAACAATTTGATTTCCTTTTAAAACTTCAGAACCAACATTTAGTAATCCAATTTTTGGTTTATTAATATTTAACAAGGTTTTAGAAAAAGTTTTACCTAATATTGCAAAATCTAATATATTTTTTAAGTCGCATTCAATATTAGCCCCTAAATCCAACATAACAGTTTTTGATTTCATTGTAGGAAACATGCTAGCTATTGCAGGTCTACTAATTCCTTTGATAGTTTTCATTAAAACAGTAGAAATAACCATTAGTGCTCCAGTATTTCCGCTACTCACTATTGCGTGCGATTTACCATCTTTAACAGATTGTACTGCACGAAACATGCTAGAGTTTTTATATTTTCTCAATGCATCAGTTGGTTTCGTTTCATTTGAAATAACTTGACTAGTATCGACAATATTATAAATATTTTTAAATTTTTTTTTTTTAATATAAAAATCTATTTTTTTTTTATTCCCAAAAAAAATAAATTTAACATTCGAAACTTTTTTAGAAGCAATTATTGCTCCATCTATAGCGGCTTGAGGGCCTAGATCACCGCCCATTGCATCTATAGAAATTATAATTTCTTTCGAATTACTCACAAAACTTTAATTAAATAAATAAATTTATTTAGTTGGGTCAATAATTTTTTTTCCCTTATATTCACCTGTTGTTTTATCAATATGGTGCGGTCTTCTAAGTTCTCCTGAATTTTTATCTTCAATGTATTTAACTACATTTAATTTACCTTTTAGATGTGAAGCACGCATTTTTGACTTTGATTTTGATGTTTTTTTTTTTGGTACGGCCATTTTAATTAAATTTAATGTTCAATTATTATCATTTAAAAAATAAAAAAACAAATGAATTATTTATTAAAAAAAAATTTATTTAGGTTCGTTAAATAAATATTTAATAAAAATTTTCTCAGATTTTAAAGAGTTCAATTTATTGTCTTGCATATTAATGTATTTGTAAAAATTATCTAAATCATTTTTTTTAACTTTATCTTTAAAAACAAATTTTTTTATTGGTTTTTTAATATTATTAAAACCCAAAATAATTGATTTATCATATGTAGTCATTCTATAAGAAAATATTCTTGCTAATGTCTTAACTTTCTTACCAACTGATAAATCTCCAACACCAATTTCTCTTAAAGAATAATCAATATATTCAAATAAAAAATCATATAAAATTTGCAATCTTTCTTTATTTGTCTCATCATTCTTAAATCTTTTATATAATAAATAAATAAATATTAATATAATCTCATATCTTGAATAAAAATTATCTGAAATATTAAATTTTTTATTTGAAGAAATAAAAGTAGAAACTTTTATAATATTATCCAAACTATGTTTAATTTGTTTTTTATTATATTTTTTTCCTTTGAAAAAAATTTTTTTTAAATTATTTAATACCATTATAAAATATGAATAATTTTAAAATAATTTTAAATATAATTTTTGCCACACTTTTTTTTCAATTAAGTTCTTGTGGATTAAAAGTTGTTGAAAATCATGGTCAAGTATATGAAAAAAATATAGATTTCGAAGAACTTATAATAGGAAAATCTACAAAAAATGAAGTTGTTGAATTATTAGGTTCTCCATCTACAACAAGTATTTTTGATAATGAGCAAAGTTGGATTTATATAAGCTCTGAGTTTAAAAAATTAGTTTTTTTAGACGGTGAAAATACAGACCAAAAAATATTAATATTATCATTCAATGAAGAAACATTAAAAAATAAAGAAATATTATCTAAAAATGATATTAAAAATATCGATTACGAGGAAACAATTACAGATAGTAGAGGAAAAAAAATAAGTTGGATAAAAAGATTTTTTACTAATTTAAATCCTAACCCTTATGGAAATAAATAATTTAATAAGCTAAAAAGCCTAACAATAACAAAGCAACAATATTAGTAATTTTTATCATCGGGTTAATAGCTGGACCTGCAGTATCTTTATATGGATCTCCAACAGTGTCTCCTGTAACAGCAGCTTTATGTGCGTCTGAGCCCTTTCCTCCTAGATTTCCATCTTCTATATATTTTTTAGCATTATCCCAAGCGCCGCCGCCCGCAGTCATTGATATCGCTACAAACAATCCTGTAAGAATTATGCCTAGTAGCATGGCACCAACTGATGCAAGGGCAGACCCTTGATCAGCAACAAGTAGTATAAAATAATATAATATTATAGGTGATAAAACTGGAAGCAATGAAGGAACAATCATTTCTCTAATAGCTGTTTTAGTTAACATATCAACACATTTTCCGTATTCTGGTTTCTTTTTACCTGACATAATTCCTTTTATTTCAGAAAATTGTCTTCTAACCTCTATAACAACTGCTGAACCTGCTCTTCCGACTGCTGTCATTCCCATTGAAGCAAAAAGATAAGGTAATAAACCTCCAAAGATTAAACCAACAACAACATATGGATTTGATAAACTAAAATTAATATTAGAAACTTCAATGTAATTGTTCTCAATAAAAAAATTTAAATCAGCTGTATATGTAGCAAATAAAACTAATGCTCCTAGGCCAGCTGACCCGATAGCATATCCCTTAGTAATAGCTTTTGTTGTATTTCCAACAGCATCAAGAGCATCTGTAACTTTTCTAACTTTATTATCAAGTTTTGACATTTCTGCTATACCGCCAGCATTATCAGTTACAGGACCATAAGCATCTAATGCTACAACCATTCCTGCTAATGCTAGCATTGAAGTTACTGAAATAGCTATACCAAAAAGACCTGCAAATTTAAAAGATAAAATTATTCCGAAACAAATTATAATTGCAGGTATAGCAGTAGCTTCAAGACTTACAGCTAAGCCTTGAATAATATTTGTGGCATGGCCTGTCTCGGAAGATTTTGCAATACTTTGTACTGGTTTAAAATTGGTACCAGTATAATATTCTGTTACCCAAATTAACAAACTTGTTATTATTAAACCGGTCAATCCACAATAAAATAAATCCTTACCGGTAAAATTAGTATTGTCTAAAGAAAAATTTTGGTTTAATCCAATAAAATAATCAGTTAAAAACCATAAACTAATTGCTGATAAAATTGCTGTTACAAAAAATCCTTTATATAAAGCCCCCATCACATTATTATTTTTACCTAATCTCACAAAAAAAGTTCCTATAATACTAGTAATTATACAAACTCCTCCAATAGCTAATGGGTATGACATAATTTGAAACAATAAATCACTTTGATTAAAAAATATTGAAGCTAATACCATTGTTGCAACAACAGTTACAACATAAGTTTCAAATAAATCGGCTGCCATCCCAGCGCAGTCACCTACATTATCACCTACGTTATCTGCAATAACTGCAGGATTTCTTGGATCGTCTTCAGGTATACCTGCCTCAACTTTTCCAACTAAATCTGCACCTACATCAGCTCCTTTTGTAAAAATTCCCCCACCAAGTCTTGCAAATATAGAAATTAAAGATGCTCCAAAACTTAATCCAACTAAAGGTTCTATTAAACCTCTACCATCAATGCCTTTATTTAATAGAAAAGCATAATATCCTCCGATAGATAGTAATGCTAATCCAACTACTAACATTCCTGTCACGGATCCTGCCTTAAAAGCTATACTTAAACCTTCTGCTAATCCTTTTGAAGAAGCTGCTGCTGTCCTAACATTAGATCTTACTGAGATATGCATTCCAACATATCCGGCTAAACCTGATAATACTGCCCCAAGAAAAAATCCAAAGGCTACATAAAAATTAAAAAAATAAAAAATTAAAATAAAAATTGCAAAACCAACATAAGATATTGTTAAATACTGTCTATTTAGATAAGCGTTTGCGCCTTCCTGTATAGCAAGAGAAATTTCTCTCATCTTTTTATTCCCTGAATCAGAACTTAGAATACTTTTGGATATAAAAATTCCATAAATTATTGAACTTAAACCACAAATAATTGCAAATATAATTGGATTCATAATTTAACAGTTTTAAATAGTTTTTTTATAAAAATCAAATTAAAAATGCTTAAAACCTAAATTTTGAAAAGATAATTTTTGATTATTTTTATCTAATATTAAAAGCTTTTTTCCTTTAACAATCTTTCCAATCTTTGTTATTTTAATAAAATTTTTTTTTGCCAATAAAATTAGATTATTATAATACTTTCTTTTTGCAGTAAAAATTAGTTGATAATCTTCTCCACAAGTGAGCAAATAATTAATATCAATCTTTTTTTTTTTTATTAGATTTTTTGTATATGTAGTAAATGGAATATTTTCGATATAAATTGTAGCGCCGCAACTAGAAGAAGTAATAATATTATTTAAATCTGCAAGAAGTCCGTCTGAAATATCTGTTGCAGAATTAGCTAATAAACATAAGTTTTTTCCAAAATTTACTGGGGGATCTGGCAATTTATGTTTACTAATATAAAAGTTATTTAATTTAGTATTTAGATTTAATTTATTTAATAATATTTTATAACCAATACCACTATCACCAATATTACCTGTCACATAAATATCATCATTATTTTGTGCATTGGATCTTTTAATAATTTTTTTTTTTTTAAAACCGAATAAAGTTAGAGACAAAATTAAAGGTCCCTTAGTTATAACTGTATCGCCACCTAATAGTTCAATCTGATACTTTAATTGGTCTTGTTTTAAACCTTTAGCAAATAATTTAATCCAATTTATTAATTTTTTATTTCCAAATTTTTTAGGTAAAGATAAATTAAGTGTATAACCAAATGGTTCAGCTCCCATAGACGCCAAATCTGATAAATTTGATCTCAACAATTTTTTTGCTATTAATAGAGAATTTTTTTCATTTTTCTGAAAATGATCTCCTTCAACTATTGAATCTGTACAAACTACAATTTGTTTTTTATTTGGTAATAAATTTGCATCATCATCTAAATTCAAAGAATATTCTTTTCTTATAGATAATGGCAAAAAAATCTTTTTTATAACTTCATATTCATTCATCAGTTATATTATTTGCTATTTTATCAAGAATTCCATTTATCAAACCAACTTCATTTTTATTTAAAAAAGAACTGCTAACTTTGTTATACTCAGAAATGGAAATTTTATGAGATAAATCTTTAAAATAAATAATTTCACATACACCAAGTTCTAAAATAACTTTTATGATAGTTTCCATTTTTAGAAATTTTTTTTTTTTTACAACAATTTCTAATTCTTTATCTACTTCTTTTTTATTCTGAATTGTTTTATTAATTAGTTTAAAAAAAAATTTTCTATCTGGAACGTTTTTAGTTTCTTTATCATTAAGTAAATTTTTTTTAACTGTATTTAAATCAATACTTTTATTTAAGGATAACTGATATAACGCTTGAGTTGCTAATACTCTTGACCATGACCTAGATCCTTTAACTTTATTTATCATGTTTTATTTTAAGAAATTATTTATAACTCCAATTGCTTGTAAAGTACATTTAGAATATTTTTCTTCAGCTTCTTTTAAAGAATTTGCATTAAAAATACCATTTCCTATTGGCATTAAATTTTCTATACTTATTTTTTGCAAATTGGTAAATATAGAAGTAGAAATTGCTTCATGATTAATAGTTTTACCTTTAATTACGCAACCTAATACTAAAAAACCAGAATATATACATTGATTATTAATGTTTAATTGACTCAATTTAGCCATTTGAACAATGTTATCTCTTATTTCTTTTTTTTCTTTATTTTTAAAAGAACTAATTTTTATTTTATTATCAACGCTATCTTCCTTTATACTTCTAATAACTTCATACGGAATCTCAAATGAACCTGGTACACCAACCAAATCATATTCAAAATTATTTTTCTTTAAATTTTTTTCAGCAATCATTACCATAGATTTAATTATTTCATCGTAATAATATTTCGAATAAATTATTTTTATTTTATGTTTCATTTTATTGGAACAGTATCAATTATTTTTAAACCATATCCTTCTAATCCAACAATTGTTTTCTTACTATTAGATACTAAAATCATATTTTTAATCCCCAAATCAATTAAAATCTGAGCTCCTACTCCGTAGTCTCTTAACTGTGAACTATTTTTATCATCAAAATTAGATTTTATTCTTTGTGACAACGTCCATGATCTTGGTTCTCTAATAATAACAATAACGCCATTTTTCTTTTTTGAGATCATTTGCATAGATTTTTTTATTTGATTATCAATAAAAGAAGATGTGCCAAGTATATCTGTTAAAAAATTTAATGCATGCACTCTAACTAAAACTGGTTTTTTTGGATTTATTTTTCCTTTAACTAAAGCTATATGTTCTGCAGGAACAATTTTATTTTTATAAACTATTAATTGAAAATTTCCACCATATCTACTATTAATTTTTGTTTTTAATGATCTCTCTATTATTTTTTCTTTTTTTCTTCTATAGGATATTAAATCAGATATTGTAGAAACTTTTATATTATGCTTTTTAGAAAAATTAAATAAATCATCTCTCCTTGCCATAGTTCCGTCATCATTCATGATTTCACATATTACTCCTGAAGGATTAAGATTTGCTAAAGAAGCAATATCGACTGCAGCTTCTGTATGACCAGCTCTAACCAGAACTCCTCCATCCTGCGCTCTAAGAGGGAAAATATGACCAGGTGTAGAAATATCATTTGAATCTTTTTTTGTATTTATAGCAACTTGAATTGTCTTTGCTCTATCTTTAGCGGAAATTCCAGTTGAAATTCCCTTTTTTGCTTCAATTGATATAGTAAATGCGGTTTTACGTCTTGATGCATTATGTTGAGGCATTAATGGTAAATTTAATTCTTCAATTCTTTTTCCGGACAAAGCAAGGCAAATTAATCCTCTTCCGTATTTAGCCATAAAATTAATCTTATCTGAATTTATTTTCTCCGCTGGAACAATTAAATCACCTTCATTTTCTCTTTTTTCATCATCTACTAAAATAAACATCCTACCTTTTTTAGCATCTTTAATAATTTCTTCTATTTTTGAAAATAATTTCATAATTTATTTATATCGATATAATTAGAAACATATCTTGCTATCATATCTACTTCTAGATTTAATAGTTCATTAATTCTTACTTTATCAAACGTGGTTGTTTTTAATGTATGAGGTATAATATTTACTTCAAAACTAGATCTAGAAACATTATTAATTGTTAAAGAAGTACCGTTTACTGATACTGATCCTTTTTTAGTAATAAAATTTCTTAATTCAAAAGGTATTTCAATTTTTAAAAATAAGCTAGAACCAACATATTTTCTGGAAATTAATTTAACACTTTTATCTATATGCCCAAAAACCATATGCCCAGATATTTCATCACCCACTTTTAAGGAAGTTTCTAAATTAATTAATGATCCTATTTTTAATACGCTTAAGTTAGTTTTTGACATAGTTTCCTTAGATGCTGTAATTACAAACCAATTATTTTTTTTCTTTTTTCCTCTTTTAATAATAGTTAAACAAACACCATTACAACAAATTGACGAACCTATTTTTAAATTTTTATAATTAATATTTGTAGAAATAAAAAACTTTTTATCAGCTGAATTTCTAACCTTAAAAATTTCTCCTATATCTTCTATAATTCCAGTAAACATTATTTCTCGAAAATTCTTAAAGTGTCATTACCAATATTATTAAAATATAAATTCTTAAATTTTAACTTACTAATATTTTTTAAACTTAACTTTTTTTCAGAAAAAATTTTTTCAATTTTAATATCGTTTTTTGATTTAAAATAATAAATCTTATCAATTAATTTATCTTTTAAAAAAAAATAATTTAAATTAGGCCCAGCTTCAAGTAAAACATTATTAAATCCCATATTTGCTATTTCATTAATTATATTTTTTAAATTGTTATTATGAAATTTAACACTTATTCCATATTTTTTTAATCTTCTTATTTTTTTTTCATTATTAAAATTAGTAAATATATATGTCTTAATTTTTTTTGCAGTCTTAATAATTTTTAAATTTTCTTTAATTCTTAATTTGCTATCTAATATAATTCTTACAGGAGAAAATTTTTGCATGCCATAATGTCTACAATTCAAAGTTGGATTATCTTTTAAAACTGTTTCTATTCCAGTAACAATAACATCGTGTTTTGCTCTTAAAAAATTACCATATGATCTTGAATCTTCTGAAGTAATCCAACTATTATTATTATTTATCATTTTACCATTTCTACTAATTGCAATTTTAGTGGAAACAAAAGGTTTTTTTTTTTTAATTTTATTAAAAAAACCTAAATGAGTTTTCTTTATTTCATCTTTTAATATTCCTAATGTAATTTTAATTTTTTTACTTTTTAATTTAATAATTCCATTTCCATTAATTAAAGGATTTGGATCTTTTAAACCGATTACTACTCTTTTAATTCTTGATTTAATTATTTGATTAACACATGGAGGTGTGTTTCCATAATGTGAACATGGTTCTAAAGTTGTATACAAAGTTGCTCCAAAAAAACTTTTTTTTTTTAATGCAACTACTTCTGCGTGAGGTTTACCTCCTGGTTGTGTCCAACCTCTACTAACTATTTGATTATTTTTTACAATGACAACTCCTACTGATGGATTAGGAAATGTATTTCCTATGCCTCTTAAGGAAATATTAAGAGCATTCTTCATAAAATAACGATCTCTTTCAGAACTAAAGCGTTCCATGTTACGACTATTAAATTAATTTAGAATAAATAGGAAACTTTTTACATAATTCTAAGACTTGACTATTAACTTTTTTTTCAGCATCTGAATTATCATGTAAATTTTTTTGAAGTCCGTCTAAAACATCTCCAATTAAATTTGCAATTAATTCAAATTCTTTTTCTTTAAAACCTCTTGTCGTTCCTGCAGGAGTTCCTAATCTGACACCTGATGTTATCCAAGGTTTTTCAGGATCAAATGGAACACCATTTTTATTACAAGTTAATCCTGCTCTTTCTAAACTTGCCTCAGCATCTTTACCTGTCAATTTTTTTGGTCTTAAATCAACTAGAGCTAAATGAGTATCAGTTCCTCCAGATACAATATCAACTCCTCTTTTAATTAAAGTTTCAGATAAAATTTTTGCATTATTAATAACATTTTTAATGTATTCTTTAAACTCTGGTTGAAGAGCTTCGCCATAAGCAACAGCTTTAGCTGCAATAACATGCATCAAAGGGCCTCCTTGCATACCAGGGAAAACAGCAGAATTAAATTTTTTACCTAACTCTTCATCATTCGACAATATCATTCCTCCTCTTGGACCACGTAAAGTTTTATGGGTAGTTGTTGTTACTACATGAGCATGAGGTAAAGGACTTGGATATTCTCCTCCAGCAACACATCCTGCAAAGTGGGCCATATCAACTAAAAAATAAGCTTTTACTTTGTCTGCAATTTCTCTAATTTTTTTAAAATCTATAATTCTTGGATAAGCTGAACCACCAGCGATAATTAGTTTTGCTTTATTATCAACTGCAAGTTTTTCAATTTGATCATAATCTAAAAGTGCATCTTTTTTTTTAACTCCGTATTGGACAGCGTTAAACCATTTACCTGAAACATTTGGTGCAGCGCCATGAGTTAAATGTCCTCCAGCGTCTAACGACATACCAACAACAGTATCATGAGGCTTAACTAACGCTAACATTACTGCTTGATTTGCTTGTGAACCAGAATTTGGTTGCACGTTTGCGTATTTACAATCAAATATTTCTTTAGCTCTATCGATAGCCAAATTTTCAACAGTGTCATAATATTCGCAACCACCATAATATCTTTTTCCAGGATAACCTTCAGCATATTTATTAGTCATTAAAGAGCCTTGAGCTTGAATAACAGCAAGCGATGCAATATTTTCAGAAGCAATTAATTCAATTTGATTACTTTGTCTTTCATATTCATTTTGAAGCGCCTTAGTAATCTCAGGATCAATTGAATCAAGATTGTTTTGAAAAAATTTCTTTTGAATATTAATATCTGTTTCAATGCTCATAAATAATTATATAAAAAATTAATCTATTTTTTCCACTCGTTTTTTATGTCTACCACCTTCAAATGAAGTATTAATAAATATTTTAAAACAATTTTTAGCTTCGTCTACATCTATTTGTCTTCCAGGTAAAGTTAATATATTTGCATTATTATGCTGCCTAGCAAGCTTAGCATCATTTACATCTCTACATAACGCTGCCCTTATTCCTTTAAATCTATTTGCGGTCATAGACATTCCAATGCCAGAACCACAAATTAAAACTGCTACGTCACTTTTTTTTTCTAAAATATTTTTTACTGCCATCTTTGCAAAATCAGGATAATCAACTGAATCATTAGAATTAGTACCAAGATCTATAACTTTAAAACCCATATTTATTATCTCCTTTACTAAATAATTTTTTAAATCATACCCTGCGTGATCAGAAGCAATTGTAATATTTTTATTATTCATGATTAAACCTTATAACTATACTTTTTTATTATAAAAACTTTTTTTTATAAATATTTAAATCATATCTAAGCTCAGATGCTAGAAAATACATACCAATTACATTTGGAAAAGCCATAGCAAAAATCATTGCATCAGAAAAATGTATTACACTATCTAATTCAGAGGCGGCTCCAACTATTATAAAAATACAAAAAATAATTTTATAAAAATTTTCTGCAAAAATACTATTTCCAACTATATAAGTCCAAGCCTTCATTCCATAATATGACCAAGTGATAATTGTAGAAAAAGCAAATAAAATTACTGCAAGTGATAAAATATACGGGAACCAACTTATGTCTTTTTTAAAAGCTTGTGAAGTTAATTCGACGCCTGAAATTCCTGAAGATCCATCATAAACACCAGAAATAATAATAACTAAAGCTGTCATAGTGCATATTATTATTGTGTCAAAAAATGGTTCAAAAAGAGAAACAAATCCAACTGACATATGATCATTACTCTTTACTGCTGAATATGCAATCGGCGCAGATCCTATCCCTGCTTCATTAGAAAATGTTGCTCTTTGAAATCCTACAATTAAAACTCCTAAAACACCTCCTAATCCAGCTTCTGGAGTAAAAGCTTTTGTAAAAATACTATTTATTGCATATGGCAACATTTGGTAATTAATAAGAATTATTACTAGAGCAGCTAAACAATAAATACCTCCCATAAACGGAACTACCTTCTCTGTTACTCTGGCAATTCCTCTTATTCCACCAATAATAACTATTCCTACGATAATTGCTAAAATAGAACCAAATAACCATCCATAACCATAAAAAATACTTGTTTCGCCTCCAGTGGCAGTAAGTAATTGTTTAAAAGCTTGGTTGGATTGAAACATATTCCCGCCACCAAAAGATCCAAAAACTGTACAAATAGCAAAAGAAATTGCTAAAATTTTACCTAACGTTACATAACCTTTGTTACTTAAACCTTTACTTAAATAATACATTGGGCCACCAGAGACGCTGCCATCCTTATTAAAAATTCTATATTTTAATCCTAAAGAACATTCAACAAACTTTGCAGCCATAGCTAAAAAACCTGCAAAAATCATCCACAAAGTTGCTCCTGGTCCTCCTAAAGATACAGCTACAGCTACTCCAGCAATATTACCGAGTCCAACTGTTCCAGAAAGTGCTGCTGTCAATGCTTGAAAATGGGTCACTTCACCTTTTGCTTTATCAAACCTACTTTTAAACTTTCCAAAAATAAGATCTAAAGAATGTTTAAATCCCCATATATTTACAAACTTTAGATAGAAACTAAAAAAAAGTGCTGCAAGAAAAAGCCAAACAACAACTAATCTAATTTGCGCCTCTCCGTATTGAATACTATAAAAAATTATATTAGAAATTAATTCTGAAATAGGCTCAAATTTTTCATTTATTATATGATCTAATCTCATTTAATTTTTTCAAGTCCTTCATAAATTATTTTATAAGCATATTTTAATTCTTTTTTTAAAATACAATAAGGTGGCATTAAATAAATTACATTACCAAGTGGCCTTAATAATAATCCTTTTTTTAAAAAAAATTTTTTTATTTTATTTGGTAAAACCGCTTTATATCCAGCTCCAAATCCTTTTACTTCAAAAGCAAGTACTGTGCCACAAATTCTTATTTTTTCTATAAAAGATAATTTTAATAATTTTTTAGAAAAAGAATAATGTTCTTTTTCTATAAACTTTATATTTTTTAAAACTTTTTTTGATTCAAATAAATTTAATGAAGCGATAGATGCAGCGCAACCTAATGGATTGGCAGTAAAAGAGTGACCATGAGCTAATGCTTTATCAAAATCATGCCCAAGGAAACTATTATAAATTTTATTTGTAGTAACTGTAAGAGATAATGGAAGAAAACCTCCGGTTAAACCTTTTGAAAGACAAATTATGTCTGGTTCTGATTTAATTTTTTTACATGCAAATATTTCTCCTGTTCTTCCAAACCCAGTCATTACTTCATCATAAATTAAAAGATTATTATATTTTTTTACTATATTAGATAATTTTTTCATAAATTCTTTTCTACAAATATTCATTCCTCCAGAGCCTTGTATCAATGGCTCTATTATTAATCCAGCTATATCTTTGTTTCTTTTAAATTCATTTTCAATTTTATTTAATATTAAATTTTCTTTTTCATCAATTTCTCTATCGCCATACCATGTTGATGGGTAATTAAATAATTTAATTTTAAAAAATAATTCTTTAAAAACAGAAAATAATTCGGAACCACTAGATAAACTCATAGCGCCTACAGTATCTCCATGATAAGCATTTTTAAAAGCTATAAATGTCTTTTTTTTTTTTTTTTTATTTATCCAATATTGATAAGCTATTTTTAAAGCAACTTCTACTGCAGTAGATCCATTATCTGAAAAAAAAACTTTTTTTAATTTTTTTGGAAGAATTTTGATTATCTTTTTAGATAATGTTATTGCTGGATCATGTGTAAAACCTCCAAAAACAACCTGTTCTAATTTTTTTGATTGTTTATAAATAGCTTTAGAAATATATGGATGACAATGCCCGTGAGTATTAACCCACCAAGATGATATTAAATCTATATATGTTTTACCTTTATCATCTTTTAATTTTGTCATATTGCCAGAAACAATTCTAATTGGTGTTGGAGAAATTTTATGTTGAGTATATGGATGCCATATGTATTTATTATCTAAGTTTATCGAATTTAAATTTTTCATATTTTAAAAAAACTCATAAATTTGTTTTTAGATAATATTTCAATTTTCTTTTTATTTATATTATTAATTAAAGGAATCTTAGCTAAAACTTTTGATTTTCCATAATACTCTATTGATTTTGCATGATCGTTTCCTTCTTTATTGTTTTTAATGTTATTTAAAACAACACCAAAAACTTTTATTTTATTTTTTCTTAAAATTTCTAATGTCATTAATGTGTGATTAATCGTTCCCAAAATAGATTTAGAGACAACAATGACAGGAAATTGAAACTTTTTAATTAAATCTATAATTAAATTTTTTTTATTTAAAGGGACAAAAATTCCTCCAGCTCCCTCAATAATTAATGGATTAATATTATTTGGCTTCTTTATTCTTTTTAATTCAATTGGTATCTTTTCATAACTTGATGCTAGATGAGGAGATATTGGTCTTTTAAAAATGTAAGTTGGTTTATGAAAAATATTTTTTTGATTATATGTTCTATTTTTAATATACAATGTATCGTTTTCATTTGATGCGCCTGTTTGAATTGGCTTCCAATAATCAAAATTGTATCTTTTAATTAATAACGTTGAAAACAAAGTTTTTCCTACACCTGTATCAGTACCTGTAATAAAAAAACCTTTTTTATTCATAACTCTAAATTCTTTTTAATAATTTTAATGAATAAAACAGTTTTTTTATATCCTTTTCATTATGATTACTTGTAATAGATATCCTTAATCTTGAAGTATTAGGCGGAACTGAAGGAGGCCTAATTGGAACAACATAAAAGCCTTTTTTTTGTAACTCTTTGGACATTAATATTGTTTTTTTTGTATTGCCAATAATTACAGGTATTATATTAGATTGAGATGTTCCTATATTGAATCCTTCTTTTTTTAATATCTCTCTTAATAAATATGAATTTTTTATTAATTTTTTTCTTTCATTTTTTAATTTTGGCATAAGTTTGATAGATGAATATATAGAAGCTAATAAACTAAAAGGCATAGATGTAGAATAAATAAAGCTAGAACAATTATTAATCAAATAAGATTTTAAAATTTTACTACAGATTACATAAGCACCAAAGCAACCAAATGCTTTACTAAAAGTTCCAGTTACACAATCTATATCTTTGCTAAACTTTAAAGATAAACCAAAACCATTATCTCCATATATTCCAGTCGCATGAGCTTCATCTAGAAATAAAAATGTATTATATTTTTTTTTTAAAAATACTAACCCTTCAATATCAGCAAAATCTCCGTCCATGCTAAAAACAGATTCTGATAAAATAAATTTAGGGTTATTTTTTAAATTATTTTTTTTTAATAAATATTCCAAATTATTTAAATCATTATGCTTAAAACGAATAAAGTTAATATTTTTATTTTTACATCCTTCGTAAATACACTGATGATTTAGTTTATCTGAAAAAACAAAAGGTTTTCTTTTGAAAATTTTTGAATTAAAAATTGTAGATAATATAGAATAATTTGCCAAATAACCTGTGCTAAATATTAAACAAGATTCTGATTTCTTTTTTTTTGCTAAAAAACTTTCTGTTTCTTCATGAAAATCATAATTTCCCGAAACTAATCTTGAAGAACCACTACCTATACCGTATTTATTTATTATTTTTATTGTTTCATTTTTGATTATTTTATTTTGCGATAGACCTAAATAATCATTTGAAGAAAAATTTAATAGTAATTTATTCTTATATTTAATCTTATTATCTAATTTGTTTAATTTTTTTAAATATCTATAAGAATTATTTCTCTTTGATTGAGATATTGAATTTAAAAAAAGTTGATTAAAATTAATTTTTTTCATTTAATTTCTACGATCTTTTACAATATATATTCTATTAAACTGTGTATTTTTTTTTATACTTTATTTTAAGTATAAAAAAAATTTTTTGGGATCAAATTTGGGATTATGAATAAAAGGTTTGCTTTAGGAAAGTTTCCTCGAACAAGATTAAGAAGAAATAGGCAATTTCCATGGTCTAGAAGCTTAGTTTCAGAAACTAATTTAGTTACAGATGACCTAATATTGCCATTATTTGTTACTGAAGGTAAAAAAATCAAAGAAAACATTAGTTCTTTACCTTCAATAAAAAGATACAGCATAGATAAGTTATTAAAAAAAATTGAAGAAGTTAGTGAATATAAAATTCCTGCTATAGCTCTTTTCCCATATATAGACAAAAAAATAAAAACATTTGATGGAAAAGAAGCATTAAACAAAAAAAACCTAATTTGTAGAACAATTAGAGAAATAAAGAAAAATTTTCCAAAAATTGGTTTAATTTCTGATGTCGCCCTTGATCCATACACAACCCATGGTCATGATGGAATTTTAAAAAATAATTATATTGCAAATGACGAAACTATTGAAATATTGTCTCAACAAGCGCTTATACAAGCAGAAGCGGGCGCTGATATAATTGCTCCTTCAGATATGATGGATGGAAGAATTGGCATTATTAGAGATACTTTGGATAACGAAGGTTTTAATAAAACAATAATTTTGTCTTATGCTGCAAAATTTGCATCTAATTTTTATGGACCTTTTAGAGATGCTGTTGGATCATCAAAATCTTTAAATAAAGCTGATAAAAAGAGTTATCAAATGAGTTATAAAAATTCTAATGAAGCTATTAGAGAGGTTGGGATGGATATAAATGAAGGGGCTGATATGGTAATGGTTAAGCCAGCTTTACCTTATTTAGATATAATTTATAAAATAAAAAAAAAATTTAATATACCTATTTTTGCTTACCAAGTTAGCGGTGAATTCTCAATGATAAAATTTTGTGAAAAAGAAAAAATTATAAACTATGAAGAAACTTTATATGAAACCTTAATAGCAATAAAAAGATCTGGAGCGTCAGCAATTTTTTGTTATGGAGCACTTGATATTGCTAAAAATTTAAAAAATGAATAAACCAATCAATATATTTAGTAATCTTAATTTTCACCGGTCATTACCTAGACAATGTCCATATATTCCAGGAAAAAAAGAATACTTGTTATTTACAGATTTAACAAAATTTGTAAATAAGAAAACATTAGAGAAATTAATATCAGAAGGTTTCAGAAGAAGTGAAAATATTTTTTATAAACCTAATTGTAAAAATTGTAATTCTTGTATTTCAACTAGAATTATTGTGAAAAATTTTAATCTAACAAAAAAATTTAATAGAATTATAAAAAAAAACCAAGATATAGAATTTAAAGTCCTTAAACCAAAAACTAATCACGAACATTTTAAATTATTTAAAAATTACTTAAAACTTAGACATAGAAAAGGTGAAATGTCAGATATGACTTACCTTGATTTTAGAACTATGTTGGAAATTTCTCCAGTTGAAACAAAAATACTGCATTTATATAAAAATTCAGAATTTATTGGGGCAATGTTATATGATGTATATGAAAATTCATTCTCTGCTAATTACTCTTTTTATAATCCAAAATATAAAAATAAAAGTTTAGGAACATTTTTAATTTTAAAATTAATAGAACAAGCAAAAAAAGATAAAAAAAAATATTTATATTTAGGTTATTATATAAAAGAGTGTAAAAAAATGTCTTATAAAGTAAACTTTAAGCCAATAGAAGTTCTTAAGAAAAAAAATTGGGAAATTTTTTGAAAAGAAAAAAAAATAGAAGAAAATTTTTAAAAAAAACAGTTGCTTTATCAACGGCTGCAGCAGCTTCATTAATAATTCCAAAAAAATCAATAGCAAAAAAAAAATACAATTGGAAAATGGTTACAACATGGCCAAAAAACTTTCCTGGTCTTGGTAGCGCTGCTGAAACTTTTGCAAAAATGGTAAATGAGTGTTCTGGCGGTAAAATGAATATAACAGTTTTTGGAGCAGGCGAAATAGTACCAGCTTTTGAAGCTATGGATGCAGTTTCAAGCGGTGCAATTGAAATGGGACATGGAGGTCCGTATTATTGGAAAGGAAAAGTGACAGCTGCGCAATATCTATCAGCAATACCTTTTGGTTTAACACCACAAGAACAAAATTCTTGGTTTGAAAAAGGTGGAGGACAAAAAATAGCTGATGAAATTTATAAAAAAATGGGATGTAAGTTTTTTGTTTGTGGTAATACAGGGCCTCAAATGGGTGGCTGGTATAATAAAGAAATTAAAAAAATCGAAGATTATCAGGGATTAAAAATGAGAGCTCCTGGTTTAGGTGGAGAAGTAATCAAAGCTGCAGGCGGAACAGTTGTAAACATACATGGTGGAGAATTACTAACATCAATACAATCAGGAGCTATTGATGCCTTAGAATGGGTTGGACCATATAATGACTTAGCTTTTGGAATTTATAAAGCAGCAAAATATTATTATTACCCAGGATGGCATGAACCTGCAGCAATTCTAGATTGTTTTATAAATTTAAAAAAATGGAATTCATTGCCTGAAGATTTAAAAAAGATTATTTCCTTGTCAGCAAAAGCAGCGACACAACAAATGACAAATGAAATGATTGCTGGTAATAACGTGGCCTTAGAAACACTTGTTAAAAAACATAAAGTTAAAATAAAACCTTTTCCTGATGAGGTGTTAAAAAAACTTGCCATATTATCTGAAAAAGTTCTTAATAAATTATCTTCATCTGATGTTTTAAGTAAAAAAGTTTATAAAAGTATTATTAAATTTAGAAATGCTTCAATAAAAAGATCTGAAAATCAAAAAAAATTCTTAGAAACAAGATATAAATATGTCAAATATAAATAAAATTGAAAATCTTTTATTAAGTTATTGGAATGGTAAAGAAAAACTTTGGAAAGCTTTCTGGTTAATGGGGTTTGCTTTTCAAATTTTTTTATTATTCTTTTTTATATTTATCATTTACATTGGATCTTTAATCGGACTGTCTTGGTCTATACAAATAACAATTTTCTTAATATCAATAATATATACAATCTGGATTTATGTTTCGATATGGAATTGCGCTTATAACGTAAAAAAAAAATACTGGGGTCACATTGCTAGATTTTACATTATATTAAATATAATATTATTCTTTTTATTATATTCAGGGATAATAGAAATAGAATCTTATCAAAATATTATAAAACAATCTTAATATAATTTATCAGGCAGCCATAAAGCAATTTGTGGAAATCTTGCAATTAATAAAAGTACAAAAATTTGAATCATTACAAAAGGAATAACACCCTTATAAATATCTATGGTTTTTATAGATTTTGGAGCAATGCCTCTAAAATAAAAAAGAGCAAATCCAAATGGTGGTGTTAAAAAACTTGTTTGGAGATTGACAGCTATCATAATTGCAAACCAAAGTGGATTTATATCCATTTGTAAAATTATAGGACCTACAATAGGGATAATAGTAAAAATTATTTGTATGAAATCTAAAAAAAAGCCTAAAAAAAATATTAAAATCATTAAAAATAACATTGCACCAATTGGTCCACCTGGTAATTCATGAATAAAAGAAGTTAAAATTTCTCTACCTTCTAAACCTATGAAAACTAAAGAAAAAATTGTGGCACTTATTAAAATTAAGAAAATCATTGAAGTAATTTTTGTAGTATCAAGCATTGCAATAAAAAGATTTTTAAAAGAAAAACTTTTTTTTAAAATAGTTAAAAATATTGCTCCCATAGCTCCGAATGAGGCGGCTTCGGTTGGTGTAGCAACACCTGCTAAAATTGATCCCAATACAAAAAAAATAAGAGATATAGGTAAAATAATTACGCTTAAAAATTTTTTAAAATTAATTTTTTTATTAGAAGAAATTAATGAAGGAGAATAATTAGGCCTAAAATAAACTATTAAAAGTTGCCAAATACAATATAAAAAAACTAACAATAATCCTGGAACTATGGCGCCTGCAAACAGATCAATTGTGGAAATAGGGTTTGATGGTATTTTACCTTGCAATAATTGTGATTGACTATAAGCGCCTTGTATAACATCACTTAATAATATTAAAACTATTGACGGTGGTATTATTTGTCCTAAAGTTCCAGAGGCACATATTAGTCCTGAGGCTAATTTTTTATCATATCCCCATTTAATCATTGTAGGTAAAGTTAATAATCCCATTGTAACTACTGTCGCTCCAACTATACCTGTTGAGGCTCCTAATAAAGCACCAACAATAATAACGGTAAAACCTAACCCACCTTTAAATTTACCAAATAAATTAGCTATAGTTTCTAGTAGTTCTTCTGCAATTTTAGATTTTTCTAAAATTAAACCCATAAAAATAAATAATGGAACTGCAACCAAAAGTTCATTTGTCATAGTCCCAAATATTTTTGATGGAATTAAAGCTAAAAAATCAGGACTTAAAAAGCCTAAATTAGAAGCAATTAATGCAAATAATATTGAAACTCCTGCTAATGTAAAAGCAACTGGAAAACCAAATAATAAAAAAACAAACGTGGTTGCAAACATTAAAATACTTAGTACTTGAACAGTCATATTTTTAAAGTTTAAAGAATATTTTTTTTTCTTTATTTCTTATTACTAAAATACATCTAAAAATTAATGCAATTGTTTGAGTAAATATTAAAAAACAAAAAAAAATAATAGTTGTTTTGTAAATAAATAAAAAAGGCAATCCTCCAGCCTCTCTAGATTTTTCTAAACTTAGCCAAGATTTAAAAATATATGGTAGTGAATACTTACTTGTTATAAAAATAAAAGGAAAAATAAATAAAAAAGAAAAAAAAATATTTATGTAAGCTTTATATTTTTCATTAAATGTTCTATAAAAAATGTCCACTCTTACATGTCTGTCTTCAAGTAATGCATAACTCGAACCAAGTAAAAAAACTAACCCATTCATCCAAATATAGGACTCTTGCATCCACACAAAACCTATATTAAAAAAATACCTTAATAAAGCTACGCAAAACGCTATTAATGACATAAACAAAACTAACAACGATACATTCTTACCAACAATTAAAGTAATGCTTTCAATTAAAAAGATTATTTTTTTTAAATTAATCATGAATTTAAACAAGTATATTTTTTCTACAAAATGGTAACTTTTTATTATTTTTTTTTAAAAATTTTTCTACGAAATATCCTGTTAACGTTATAGCTTGCTTTAAAGAATCTTTTGATGGTTTAATTTTTTTATTCATTAAAAAATTTGGCAAAGGAAGTAATTTTTCTTTATACTTCTCTCCCTCTAATTTTGAAACTGCTTTACCAGACTTTGGAGAAATATATATAAGATTATCTTTTCTTCCTGAAACTACACAACTATTTAGATCAAGCCCATAACCAATTTCAGATAATATAAATAGCTCCCAAAATACATACTTTATAATCCAATCTTTAGAAAATAAACTTTCTATTAAATTAATTGTTTCTTTATAAATTTTTATTTGTGGATTATTTTTTGGTAAACTTAAATCAATAATTGAACAAATTGTAAGTAAAGTATTTAACTTATATTTATCATCAAAAAAATTAACACTATTATTTTTAATTAATTCAAATTTACAATTCCATAGTTGCTCGTCTAATCTAAAACTTGATTTAATATAAACTCTATTTCCAATTTCATATGTTCCAAAATCCTTTTTTAAAACTCCTTTAACTAAACCAGAATTTATCCCATGATTTAATGAAAAAAAAGTTACTAATAAAGAGCTTTCTCTATATTTTTTTTTTTTTAAAATAATTCCTTCATCGTTAATTTGCATTTTTCAGAGTAATTTATTTTTAAATATAAAATCTACCATTTTTTTTGCTGCTGCAATTTCAGCATCTTTTATAGTTTTAGATACAGATGAAAACTTTTTAATTCCTTTTAAATATACTTCTATTTCAAACCTAGGGCTATGCGCGGGTCCTTCTTTTTTTTTTAAAATATATTTTGGAAGATCTAATCCTTTTTTTTGAGCAACTTCTTGTAATAATGATTTAGGATCTTGAGGTGGTAATATATTTTTAGAAACCTTCTTCTTCCAATGCTTATATATAAATTTTTTTACTGATGCTAGATTAGAATCTAAGTATATTGCACCTATTAGCGCTTCACACACATCACTTAAAATAGATATATTTTTTTTTAATTTTAAATTTTTTTTTTCTGAATTGTCTATTTTTAACATTTCTCTAATATTAATTTCATTAGCAACTTCTAATAAAGTTTGCTTAGAAACTAAATTTGACAATCTTTTTGATAACGCTCCTTCATTTTCATTAGGATATTTAATGAACAAGTGTTCGGATATTACAAGAGATAGAACCCTGTCACCTAAGAACTCTAATCTTTCATAATTTAAATTCTTTTTATTACTAAAACTTGAATGAGTAAGTGCTAAATTAATTAATTCTTTATTTTTGAATTTATAATTTATTTTTTTTTCAAATTCATCAGTTTTCATAATAATCATTTATTTTTTTATTTAAAACTTTTCCAATTCTATTAAATCTTATTCTCCATTTCCAAAATTTTGTTATACCAAAATTTTTTTTATCTAATGAAAAAAATATTATTTCTGCTTTCCCAACTAAATTTTCAAATGGTACAAATCCAACATAGTTCAATACTCTACTATCTATAGAATTATCTCTATTATCGCCCATTAAAAAAAAATTATTATCAGGGACAATATATTCTATAGTGTTATCACCTGGGCCATCATCTCCTTTTAATTCTCTAATAATATGTTTTCTTCCATTTGGTAAAATTTCAACATAGTCAAAATTACTCAAATAATTATTATAAATTTTATTGTATGATTGTTCTATATTTTCTCTTTTAACTATTTTATCATTTATATAAAGAAATCCTTCTTGAACTTTAATTGTATCACCGGGCAAACCTATTAATGTTTTTACATAATCAGTCTTGTTATCATTCGGCGTTTTAAATACAACGACATCGCCTCTTTTTGGTTTCTTTTTTAAAATTCTACCTTTAATTAATGGTAAAGATAAAGGCAAAGAATGCTTGCTGTATCCGTATTTATACTGAGATACAAATATAAAATCACCAATTAAAAGCGTTGGTATCATAGAACCAGAAGGAATTGTAAATGGTTGAAAAAAAAATGTTCTAATAAATAAAGCTATTAAACCTGCTGATACTATAATTTTAAAAGCTTCCCGTTTACTTTCACTTGTAAAAATAATATATAAAACTAAAAGAAGTAATAAAATAATTGATAACTGCATAATAAATTATTTTTTTTGTAAGCTTATTATAACATTAGAAATTACATAATCTCTTTCGTCAGAAATAGTAACGTTGATCTTGGTTGTATAACCATTTGGAGTTTTTGTTTTTAAAAAACTTTTTACTCTTTCACTCAAATCAATAAATGGTTTTCCATTTTTTTCACTTTTTAAGGAAATATCTTTAAATGAAATCTCTTTATTAAAACCTGTGCCAACAGCTTTAACAAAAGCTTCCTTAGTTGCAAATGATTTTGCTAATTTGTTTGCTTGATATAATTTTTTTTTATTTTTTTTGATTTCATCATTTGATAAAATCTTTTTTATAAAAATATTACCATACTTATTTAATACTTTCTCTACTCGTGATATTTTTAAAAGATCTATGCCTGTTCCTAATATCATGTTTTATGCCGATTTAAGATAAAAACTTTTTTTTCTAGAACTGTCAATTATTTTTCTCATTTTCAAAATAGACTGTTTCAATCCATCAAAAATGGATTCTCCTATAATAAAATGACCAATATTAAGCTCTGTAATTTCATTAATTTTAGCAATTTCTTTTACATCATTATATTTTAAACCATGTCCTGCATGACATTCTAATTTGTTATTTTTAGCAAAATTTGCAGATTTTTTTATTTGTATAAATTCTTTTTTTTTGTTCTTTTTGTTATCACAAAATTCACCAGTATGTAATTCAACTGATGAGGCTTTTAACTCCTTGCAAACGCCTATTTGTTTTAAACAAGGATCAATAAACAAACTTACCTTAATATTATAATTTTGAAGCTTTGTTATAATTAAAGAAATTTTCTTTTTATTTCTTATTACATTTAATCCTCCTTCAGTAGTAATTTCTTTTCTTTTTTCTGGAACTAAACATACTCTCTTCACTTTTGAATTAATTGCAATTTTTAGCATTTCCTTTGTTGGGGCCATCTCAAGATTTAAAGGTATTCTTAATTTTCTAACTAATTTTTTTATATCAATATCAGAAATATGTCTTCTATCTTCTCTTAAATGAGCTGTTATATTATCAGCGCCAGCGCTTTGGGCTATTAAAGCAGCTTTAATTGGATCAGGATGCAACCCTCCTCTAGCGTTTCTAATAGTTGCAACATGATCTATATTTATTCCTAATTTTAATTTTGAAGCCATTTACTTATTCACCTTTAACTCTATTCACAGAAGAAACAGAATCTAACGATCTAATAGAAGCTATAATATTTGTAAAATGATTTAAATTTTTTACCTTAACATCTACTGACATTTCAAAAAAAGTTTTTTTTCTTGATGTTAGTTTTAAATTAATAATATTTCCTTTATTATTACCAATAGCAGAAGCTATTTCACCTAAATTTCCTGGCTCATTTAAAACAATAATCATTATTCTACCTACATAATCTTCTAAATTTCTTTTTTTACTATCCCATGAAAGTGAAATTATATTCTTTTTAGAATATTTACCAATTTCATTACAATCACTTGTGTGAATCCCAATTCCTTTTCCTTTTATTATAATACCAATTATTCTATCTCCAGGCATAGGGCAGCAACATTTTGCATAATTAATAGCAAATCCTGGTAACAACCCTCTTATAGGTAAAGAATTTGTTTTTTCTTTTTTATTATTATTTTTTATTAAATTTTCTTTTTTTATTTTTTTTAATGTGGGATAAATAGCATATAAAACCTTAAGAGGATCAAAATTACCTTTACCAATATTAAAATATAAGTCATCAATAGTAGATAATTTAAATAATTCTAATGTTTGTTTTAAATTAGACTCATCAAAACTTTTTTTATTTTTAGAAAAAAAATGTTTTAATATTTTTAATCCTAAAATTGAATACTCTTTATATTCTTTTGTTTTAATGAACTTTTTTATTCTACTTTTAGCTTTAGGGGTTTTAACAAAATTAGACCAATTAGGAGAAGGATTTTGGAACTTTGATTTAATTATCTCTACTTGATCACCGTTTTTTAAATAATTTTTTAAAGGGGTTATTTTTCCATTAACTTTAGCTCCAATACAAACATCGCCTAACTTAGTATGAACGGCATATGCAAAATCTATCGGTGTAGATTTGTCTGGTAAAGCGATTAAATCTCCTTTAGGGGTAAAACAAAAAACTTGATCTTTATAAATCTCCATTTTTGTATTTTCAAGAAAATCATCTGGCTCAGATGAATTTTCTACAATTTCGGCTAATTCTCTTATCCATTTAAATTTTTTTCCTTCTTGTAGGTTTATATTATTTTTATACTGCCAATGTGCAGCAACACCATATTGAGCAATACTTTCCATTTTTTTTGTTCTTATTTGTATCTCAATTTTCTGTTGTGCTGGGCCAAATATTGTTGTGTGTATTGACTTATATCCATTTTGTTTAGGTAAACTAATATAATCTTTAAATCTACCAGGAACAATTGGATAGCTTAAATGCATTGCTTTTAAAGCTAAATAACAATTATCAATATCGTCAACAATAATCTTAAATGCCATCACATCAGATAATTGTTCAAAACTTATATTTTTTGTTTTCATTTTTTTCCAAATAGAGTATGGTTTTTTTTCTCTACCGACTATATCTGCTTTAACATTATTTTTTTTTAAAACTTTTTGAATTTGATTGATAATTAATTTAATATTATTTTTACCCTCCAATTTCAAAAAATTTATTCTTTTTATTATTGTAGATTTAACACTTAAATTTAATTCTTCAAAAGCGAGATCTTCTAATTCATCTTTTATTTTACGAATCCCAATTCTGTCAGCCAAGGGAGCAAAAATCTCAAGTGTTTCATTCGAAATTTTAATTTTTTTTTCTTTATCTTTTAAATATTTAATTGTTCTCATATTATGTAATCTGTCAGCAAGCTTAACAAAAAGGACTCTAATATCTTCAGAAATTGCTAATATGAATTTTCTTAAATTTTCAACTTGATTATTCTTATTTGTTTTTTTTAAAGATATTTTTGATAATTTAGTAACTCCATCAACTAAATTAGCTACTTCAGTTCCAAAATTGTTTTTAATTTCTTCTTTAGTAGCTAAAGTGTCCTCTATAACATCATGCAGCAAACCAGTTATAATAGAATTTTCATCTAATTTCATTTGAGCTAAAATATTAGCTACTTCAAATGGATGAGAAAAAAAAGGGTGTCCAGATTCTCTAGTTTGACTTCCATGGGCTTTTTTTCCAAAATCATATGCTTTATTAATGTTTTCTACATTAAGTTTAGGAAAATAATTTTTAACTTTTTCAACTAATTTAGCTTGTTCTGTCATAATTTTTTTTTCTTTTATTATATTATAAATAATAAAATTTACTTTGATTAAAACAAATTTTGTAGAAAATTAACTAAATTAATTTAAATTATTTTTTTTTATCTTCTTCTAATTCTTCAAGTAAAGCTGTATTTTTTTGGAAAGATTTGATTAGTTCTAATTTTAAATAATTTAAAGATACTTTTTCTTGAGCAATTTCTCTTAAAGCAATAACTGTAGGTTTATCATTACCTTTATCTAAATCAGTTGGTTCACCTTGATTTAGTTCTTTTGATCTTTGTCCTGCATACAAAACTAAATCAAAAGGATTAGATATTTTTTTTATACAATCTTCTATAGTAACTCTTGCCATAATTAGACTTAATTTAATAAAATTTTACAATTGATCAACTAATTTTTTTATATTTTTTTTATCTTTTGTTTATTATCTAAATTATCTATTAATTCATTTATTTTTTTTTTTGTAATTGGATGTTCCCAATTAGGACTCAAGTCTCTTAATGGTAGAAGAACGAAAGATCTTAAATGCATTTTTGAATGTGGAATAATTAATTTTTTCCTATCGTAAATAATTTTTCTATTATAATCAATTATATCTAAATCAATTATTCTAGCCTCATTCTTTTTTTTTCTTACTCTTCCAAAATTTTCTTCTATTTTAAGTAAAAATTCTAATAAATCTAATGGAGACTTATTAGTACTAATTTTTATAATTCCATTAATAAACCAAGGTTGACTAGATACTGGAACTGGCTCACTTTCATACCAAGAAGAAATATCATCAATATTTACTTCTTTTTTTAATTTTTCAATAGCATTATAACAATTCTGCAATGGGGTTTCTTTATCTGGCCCACTTAAATTTGATCCAATTCCAATATATATCAATTTATATTATTAAAAAAAACTATATTAATTTTTTTTGCCTCTTCCATTCTTTTTCTTTTTTAACTTGTCTTTTATCATATTTTTTTTTTCCTTCACCTACAGCAATTAATAATTTAGCAAATCCCTTTGAAGAAAAATATATTTTTAAAGGAACCAAAGAAGCTCCTTTTTTATTAAGGCTACCTAATATTCTTTTTATTTCTTTTTTTTTTAATAATAATTTTCTAGACCTAGTAACTTCGTGATTCAAAATTCCAGAAGATAAGTATTGAGGAATATTTGAATTTTTTAAAAAAATTTCTCCATTTTCCTGACTTATAAATGCATGAGATATATCTATTCTACTGTTTCTTAAAGATTTAACTTCACTCCCTTTTAACACAATGCCAGCTTCAAATTTATCTCCTATTTTATAATCATAACTAGCGCGCCTATTTGTCGCTATGTAACTATTTTTTCTTTTTAACATTTTTATTTTTTAATTGGTTTAAGTTTTAATTTACTTAAAGTGTTTTTAATTTTTTTCTTATTTATTGATGATATTTTAACTAAAGGAAGTCTCAATTCATCAGAACAAATCCTCAAAAGAGAAGCTGCATATTTTACTGGACCAGGGCTTGTTTCTAGAAACAAAGCATTGTGTAAAGGAAAAAGATAAGAATTCAATAATTTAACTTTTTTAAGATTATTTTTTTGCCAAGCATTATGTAATTCTGAACATAATTTAGGAGCAATATTTGCAGTAACAGAAATACATCCGTGTCCTCCTTGAGATAAGAAAGGAACTACTGTCGCATCTTCTCCTGAAATTTGACAAAAATCTTTACTTATAGATTGAGAGGTTAATAAAGGTCTAGTTAAATCATTAGAAGAATCTTTAACACCGACAATATTCTTTAATTTTG
>Ga0310344_10000414_pt1 | contig 34125 bp, 37 predicted proteins | sample HC15DNA20200_MG_FD_203801 | JGI IMG/M metagenome (GOLD analysis project Ga0310344, IMG submission 203801) | Marine microbial communities from station ALOHA, North Pacific Subtropical Gyre - HC15-DNA-20-200_MG | ecosystem: Environmental > Aquatic > Marine > Oceanic | place: Pacific Ocean: North...
TTATTAGAACCATTACCAACTAGTATCTTTGAACTATCTAGGTTCTCTAGTTTAGTAAATTCAATAGCTGCTCCAGCTGCAACAGAAGCATTGACTACAGCATCTGATGCTAATTGATCAGCACCTACTGCATCATTAGCAATAGCTGTACTATCAACTGAGTTAGGAGCATAATGTTCTGCGTCTATAGAGTCAGCAGCTAGATGTTCTGAATCAACAGCATCATCAGCTATCTTTGCTCCTGTTACAGCATCAGCATTAATCTTAGCTGTAGTTACTGCATTAGATGCTATATGAGCTGCATCAATAGACCCATCTACATAGTGTTCTGAGTCGATAGAATCATCTGCTATCTTAGTTCCATTTATAGCATCATTAGCTATGTCAACAGTAGCTACTGCACCATCAACAATATGTGCTGATGTTACATAGTTAGTAGTATTATTAGTTATAAGTGTACCTGTTTCATTAGGTAAACTTATAGTCCTATCATCTGTAGGATTAATTACAGTTAGGGTTGTTTCATATGCATCAGCTTCAGAACCTTCAAAGATTATCTCAGCATCCTCATCCATCGTGAGGTCTCCAACCATGGTACCACCAAGGTTACTAAGATATCTAGCGTTTATTTCTTGAGTTGCGTATAAGTTTTGGGTAGCATTATCATTTAGGTCTTCTGATTTAATAGAAGAACCTGCATAGAATGTGGCTGTAAGTGCCTCATCATCCGTTTCTCTGTATATTTTGATTTTGGTGCCATTAGCTGGCGCAGTATTAAATTGTAGTGTAGTAGCAGTCGGTAGGGTGAATGCCGTTGTGACGTTTGCGTCGATCTGGGCTTTAATGTCTGCTGCCTTTAGATATGGAAATGTGAAGGAATAGGTGGTGGTAGTCCCATTCCCAACGTATGAATTCTGTGTAACAGCCATTGATTGTTATTTAGCCATTTGTAATAAGTTTTCTGTTAGTTCTTGTGCTTTATTGCCTTCAGTTACAGCATCATCTATTCGACCTTGTTGGATATATTTATCCATTAATGCTTGTCTTGTTATAATGTTTAGTATACCTGGGTTCTCATCTAGGAATCTTTGTTCAGCATTTGCTAATGCTCTATCCCATATCTGATCTATTTCATCGTATACTTGCATTAATTCTTCCTTAAATTCAACTCTATCCCAGTCTTGACTTTGACCAGATGCAATGAAAGCTCTAACTTTACCTGCAATATATTTGTATTTAGGTTTCTTCATTATCTTGGCAATATCTTTCCAAGGATTCTGTTCACCTATATATTTATTTATTCTTTGTCTTTCTTCATTAGTCCATTCAATTTTACCTGATGTATCCTTAGTAATTCTAGTCATACCTTCATAGTTAATTTCTCTTAACCATGATTGTACTTTACCTACAGGTGTATTATCAGCTTCAGGGTAGAATTTAATAGGACTATAAGCCATGATTGCATCAGCAACTTTATTATCTAATGTACCTACTGGTTTAGCATCAAAAGGACTTACTTCATCAGGTAGAGTTTTAGAAACAATTGGTAGTTGAGCTTTATAGTAATCAGTAAGATCATTATAAATATCTTTATATGCTGCATCTATTGACTTAGCTAATAGTTTTACACCACTAGGTATGATAGGTATAGATTGACTTACCCACCGTTTCATAGCAGCTTCATTACCATTCATAGCATCAAATAACTTATCAATACCACTAAAGAATGTTTGATCTCCTAAAGAAAGAGCCATAGTAATAGAGATCTTTCTAAATGTATCTTCATATAATGGTTGCTCTATATCACGAGCATAATAAGCCATACTACCTACTAAATCTAGAATAGTTTCAATACCAGGAATACCTTTATAACTCATTAAGATATCATTATCTTTACCAGGTATAGGTATTTTAATAGTTTGTGGTTTATATCCATAGTATTTAATCTCACGCTGTCTACGTGAAGGATTATAATGACCAGGACCATTTACACCACCATCTAATGCCCATTCCCATAAACCTCTAGTTATAAGCTGACCCATTATTAGTCTACCTACATACTCAGCACGTTTAACCTTCCAAACTTGTCTCCAATGAGGTGTTGTAGTAGGATCAATATCATGCCTCATTAATGCTGCTTTTATCTGATCATCAGTTCTAGCCCAAATAGTATCAGCATATTTAGTAGCACCAGGTATTGCACCTATTGGTGTATATGAGAATGTTACCTTCATTGCATTACTTACAGCCCTTGGGAATGTAAATAAATGTTTTAATGGAGGTACTGTATTAGTTACATTATTAATAGCTTTAGCAAGACCATCATTTATATTAAACTTAATTTCAGAAGCATCTGATTTAGCTGGACCATCTTTTAAGATACCATTCTTATCAAACTTCTTAGCATAATTAACTCTAAATGCTTTCTCTATAGCTTCTTTACTAGCTACACCACCACCTTCTTCTATAGCATCTTCTATAGCTTCTAACTTACTAATCCAAGTAGCTGAATGGATATCAGTCATACCATCTACAAAGCTCATACCAGTCATTCCAGTACGGAACCACTTCATCTGGTATAATTCATGGAAAGTTTTAGCCATATTATATTGGAATGTATGTCCAATATCACCTTTAGCTTTCCATACTTCACCCATTTCTTCAAGAATTGAATCACTTTCTCTAGCTTTAATAACAAAGTCAGCTCTAAGTGAATCTAAATGTGAAGTAGGATCAGTATGAACTTTCTTCATTACATTCCAAGCATGAGTAAGTGCTTTTCTATTTGTATCAACTACACTTGAATGATAGGATAATACTTTTTTAAATTCATCTAAACTACCATCAGCTATACTAAAGAAACCACTACCAAGTAATTGGTTAAGAGGTTTTGCTATTTGCATAGACACGTTACCTTTTAAAGCATTAAGAGGTGCTAATCCAGATAGCATATTATTAAAGAATACTCCCCATAAACCTTTAGCCATATAATTCATTTGGCCAGGATCAGGACTTAGAATAAGGCCTCTAATATCTACTCTATCTGATGCCCACTTAGCTAATTTAACCATTGTATCTACATCACCATTAGTATACTCAAAGATATGTATTAATGGTTTAACAGCAAGAGGGTTTTCTATAGCTAATTGTCTTAACTCTTTAGTGAATCTAACAGCTTTAGCATGTGCTCCATTTTCTATAGCTTTAAACTCTTTTAGCATATGAGGTAATAACTCATCTGCTTCTACAAAAGCAGGACCAGTTCTACTAGCATCTTTTAGTTTAAGTATAGCAGAACCTACTTTAGCATTAGTACCCCATTCTGTTAATAAGAATTGGAGCTTACCAAGTATAAGATCTGTTTGTTTAATATCATCAACAAGTTCACCTCCGAACTCATTCATAGCTTGAGCTGTAGCAGCAATCTCTCTACCAGTAGTGTCCATATAACGAGCAGAAGCTCTAGCAACAGGACCACCTATATATCTATCGAATAGTTCACGTATAGCCCAATAAGCAGCTCTAGCTTGTGGTTCTGTAGCAATCTTTACAGTTAGATCATCAGTTAGTTTAATAACAGAACGTTCAGAAAGGAATGCTTTTTGAATATCAGCTACATCACCTGCTTCCATGATACTAATAAATATCTTTTCAGCAGCTTTATTCATAGCTTTACGAGAGTATGTGATACCATCAGAAATGACTTCAAAATCTCCCATAGCTCTAGCTTGAGCTTCAATATCCATTATAGTAGTTCTAGCTGGTGACTCTTTACCACTAACACGTAAGGCTTTTCTTCTTTGATTCTCTGTAAGTATTGGAGGAGGTAAGCTATCAGAAGGTGCATTACCATTCTTTATAGCAGTTACTTCTGCCATGTTACGAGCTGCACTACCTTCAGGAATACTATTATATCCAGTTACAGGTTCACCAGTAGGTGTTATATCTGGATCAAATTCTGTATTGTTAGGATCCCTTACTTTATCAGCACCAGCTGCGTCAGCTTGAGAAGCTTTACTCTGTTCTGCATTTTCTACAAATTTATCAAATCTATTATTATCTCCTAATTGAGTGATTAATCTTTTACGCTCTTCCTTAAGAATTTTAATATCTTTAGGGTTAGGTTTAGTTGCTAAAGTTTGATCAATTTCTGCAATTCTTATATTAATTTGATTATCAGCACCTCTTGCTACTTCCATTGCCTTATACTTTTTAGCTTGCTTATCTAATGGTTTAAACCAACTTAACTTAGGTTTACCATTACTAAACATAAAACCTAAAGCATTACCTACAAGAGCAAATGGTGTAGCTTCTACCATATGAATTATCTTTCTATTCATAGGTGACATATGATCATGTGTTACCCATGATTTAGGAAGTGGTGTTCTTCCACCAGGACCAAATTGACCTGGCCATGTATTCACTGCAGCTCTAGTCCAACTATCTTGATCAGTTTGATCTTCACTAAATCCAGTAACTGCTAAATCAATACCTAAAAGACCAGCACCTTGTTTTATCCAGTGCATACCTTTTGAGGCTTGCAAGAACATTCCAGATCCAACCATAGTAGGTATAACAACATTACCAAACCCTCTCCATCTTTGCATGTTTGGGTCATTGAATTTTGTTTTACGATCCCACCAATCATCAATTGCACCAAGAGGAGGACTAACACTTGCTACATCACCAATGAAATCTACACCACCTATACCCATTGCTGTGATAGCACCACTAGGGTTATCCCATCCAGCTTTTTGATTCTTAAATCCAGCACCAAATTTCTGGAAGAAGTTAGCATTCCTATACTCTTCAGGAGTCATGTTATAATAATCTTTATACCATGATGTTTTTAATGCTTCTTTCTGTTCACCATCTTCCATATTCCTCCATTCCATGAAGGATTGATATTGATTAGATTTACCAGTAGTTTGTCTCTTAGCTTGTTCTTTTACAGTGATAGGTTCTAAATCACCTTCTTCTTCTACAGCAGGTTTCTCAAATCTAGGATTGTACTCTTCTTCATGGTCTTTAAGTCTTTCCTTTTCTTGTTCGCTATTATAGCGTTCAAGTTCTAAAAGAGCTTCTTCATTCCTATCCCCTGCATTGTTATCATTAATATCCATTAGTCTCTATACCTCCAAGAACCTGGTAATCCTGGCACCTCACCTGGGATAAAATACCAATCTGTTTGCCCACTATTAAATAACCAGTCTTGTGCGCTACCAGCTGCTCGAATAGTATCTCCATAATAATTAGGTAATGTTTGTACTTCTATCATGTTTAAACCTTGTTTACCAAAATAAGAAAGACTGTCTGCGGCAAATGGTGATTCAAATGTTAATGTATTATTAGTGTTAACTGTTGTACGGCCAGTTTCAACAGTACTTGTATTATTTTCTATAGCTTCCATCAGACCTGCTTTTACAGAAAAATTAATTCTATCATCTTCTGGTCCTTTAGGTCTTGTACCTTCAGCTTCTGTAGTTAATGTTTTCCAGAAACCATTGATTGTTCTAACATGTTCAATCTGTCTTTTTAAAGATAGATCATATGCTGTATCTTTTTTAACACTAGACTTGAAATCTTCAGGTACTACTAATTTAGACTTCCAACCTCTTGCTTTTAGTTCTTGATCTACATGGTGTTGATAAAACTCTTGTCTAGTTAAATCTTTTATATTACCTGTAAAACCTATTGGTTCAAAAGTTTTACCATTAGATAGCTGCGTAATAACATAACCAATATGCTCTTTAGAAACTACACCATCAGTTAAGGCAGCTGCTTTCTCTGAACCTAGATCTTCAACACGTTGTTTATATTCCTGATTACTTATTGAGTATTTCTTTGAATCTTTCCAAGAGACACCTCCAGGTAAGAAGTTAGCAAATTCAGCTGATTTTAACCCTTCTTGATCAGCAGAACTTAGTACAGCAAAAGTACCACTTTCATCATCAATTGAATTCCATAACCATTTATCAGCTTTCTCTATAGCATCAGCTGATCCTGCAGCTGCAGTAGCATTTGGACCAACTGTGTATTCTTCATACTTCTCCCACCAATCTTGAGTTGCTTTCAAAACTGCTGAATCTAAAGTTTCAGGTTTTAATGGTCCTGTAGTTTTAATATCTAATTTGCTTTTTAATTTTTTCTCAAGTTTATCTTTAAACTGCTTGCTACTCCAACCAACTCTTTTTAAAGGACCAAGTAAAGGTAAGTATTTCTCATTCCATGCCTTACGTGCATCTCCTGTTAATTCAGATGAATTACGCATAGCTATAAGGAAGTCATGATCCATATTTCTCTTAGCTTCCTCAAGCTGCTCTAATTGAAGCTTAGAATCCCAATTAGCTATACTACCTTTTTGTAATAACTTTAAGTTAGTAACAGTAGTAGAATTCTTACCATGCTTTGATTCCATCTCTACTATTAAATCAGAGAGATCTTCACCTTTATATGTATCAAGAAGTGGTCTTACTACTCTCTCATTATCTAAACGATCAGCTTCTTTTGCAGCAGCTTCTCTATTAGCAGTCCACTGGTTTTCCCAAGTAGTTCTTTCCTTTAAAACTTCTTCTTTAAGTGTAGGGAATTTCTTAAAAATAGTCTGTGGTTTACCAGTTTTTTTATCAATAACTTTATTAGGCTTACCAAAATCTGCACCTTCTTTAGATATAAACCAAGGTGAATTACCTAAAGCTTCTAGTTCTCGTCTAGAGAAGTTTTTATCACCAGCTGCTCTCATCAAAGTTTCTCTATAACCATCAGACATTGAATGGAAAGATAAACCATCTTTATCTGTTGGTCTTAAACTCCAGTTAAAAGCAGAATTGAATAGATTTTGAGCACTTTTATCATCAGTTAATTCATCAAAGAATACATTACTGTTAGAAGTATTTAGATCTAATACTTTAGCGTGTGAGAAGTTTCGTGTTACTTCTTGAACTTTTAAATTCCAGTTTCGTTGGAACTCAAGAACATGTTTATTGCTTATCCATTGACCATTCTCATCTATAAATCCAAGTGTTGTACCTATAGTTTGTAATCTTCTATCAAAGGAATCTTGGATAGTTTCTGGAGTAAGCAGTACTTTACCTAATGATAACTCTTGTAGAGTATTTTGTAGTATACTTGGTATTTGATCTGTAGCAGCTAAAGTAGCACCTCTAAGAGCTTTACCTTGTATTATTACTGGTGATTTTCCTACGAATTCATTTGACCATATTGAATCAACTGTCTTTCCTCTATCTGCTTGAGCCAGATCATTCCTTAATTGCATCTGGCCTATCTTATCCCAGATTGATACATCAAATACATCAACTGTAGTATTATAATTTTTTGATGTATTCTTTGCAATTCTATTTTCTACAGCTTGCTCTACTCCTGCTTCTAAAACATTACCAGTTGCACCAGCTATTTGCTGCCACATTTTTATAATAGGTTGAGCATCTTCTTTGATCATCCTGGCTAAATCTTTGCCTTTCTGACCTTCTTGCCTACCTCTTAGTTTAGTAGCAGCTAATGCATTCTGATAATAGTCTTGTTTAAGTTGCTGAACGTCTGCTTCAACACCAAGTTCTGATCTATCAACATCCTTTTGTTGAGCGATTAAATTTTGAGAACGTTCTGTTTCTTGAGCTTTTTGGAGTTTTAAACTTTCAATAATTCTAGCATCTCTTTGCCTTAGCTGTTCGATACCAAAATCACCGAATCTTCTAGTAGATCCGACCCCTGCCGCACCCCTTCCATGTTTTGTATATGCCATTTTTATACATTTATAAGTTTAGGTATTATACCACCTGCAAGGTTAGCAATACCGCCTATACTTGTAGCCCAACCTAAATCACTTGCTGCACTAACATTTGCTATTGCACCCATAACAGGTTGTGGTCCAAAGTCAAATTCTTGTGGTGCTTCTGGATAAATGAAGTCAGATCTTGGTACTTCAAGAGGTTCTAGTGGTTCTGGTAAGACACCTGGATCTAGCATTTTAGCTGCAAAAGCTGCCATATCAGCTGCTTCTTTATCTTTAGCTATTTCCATTAAAACTGATCTTGTATTTCTTGCTCCACTTAAAACTGATTCAGCTATCATTTGTTGTTTTATACCTCTATCAGCTATAAGTGTTTGAGCTATTTTATCTGCAGTTCTTCCATCTTGACCTCTAGCTCTTGTCTGACCCTCACTTATTAAGGCATCTGTAAGTAACTCATCATTCTGGAAAGCTGCTTCATATTGTAATTCTTGATATTTTATAATTTCTGCATCTCTAGCATCATTAGCAGTTCTAGTATTTAGATCAGTTTGAGCATCATATAATTCATTTGATTTTAAGAACTGAGCATCTAAAGATTGTTGCTCACGATTTCTAATCTGTAAATCATAATTATAACGATTCTGTGCTAATGTATCTTGGTATTGAGCTATTCGTTCTTCGTTAGCAGCCTTAGTTTCAATAGACTGTTTGGTATAATCATGCTGTTGTCGAAGACGATCTTTGTTCATCTCCCAAGCTGCCATATCATAATGATATTGACGAGCTGTAGCATCATTAGTAGCCTGAGCTGCTTTACGATGTGCATCAGCAGCCTTCTGACCAGCCATTACTTGACCACCTACAGAGGCTCCTGTTAAAGCTCCTATACCAGCTGCTGTTATAGCACCACCAGTTACTAAAGCTGCTGTAGTACCTACTGCTGCACCAACTCCCCATCCAGCTAAAGCCCCCGCAATAATTGGGAAGAAACCCAATATGTGAGGCATGTGGTAAGACAGCTCAAATAGATGAGATAATAAAGTTAAATCCATGTGTTATTTCCTTTTATAGAATCTAGGTGAGTAATTTCCTTCCCACATCATAGAGTTTAAAGACACTGGGAATGGTGAGTCATTAAATAGTCTGACTTGGAAGTTATTTGTTTTTTGATGTATTGGTAAAGTGAACACTGATTGTTCTGTTATCCCAATATCATTAGCTAAATATGTATCAGCTTGTTGTGTTGGACTTAGGTTATACCATTCATCCAAATAAATAACTATATCATCTGCACTATATATTTTAACTCTAACACCAGTTGTTACAGCAGAAGGATTACCATCACTACCTATGAAGATAACATTCTTACCAGTAATTGCATAATCTGTACCTACAATACCTTGTACATATGTATTAGTACCAACACCAGTTTCAAGTAGTACTCTTATTTTAGTAACATCTGTTCTATCAAATGTCCATGTAAATGTAGTTTGACCACTAGATGCAGTTAGTGTTTGTATAGGTAAAGTAGTTATTCTTATAGTTGTATCATCAACAAAAGTAAATCCTGTCTCTTCTATATTATTTATTTTTAATTTTACTTGATCTCTATCTACATAAGATAGATCATCTTTTACAAATGGAAAATCACCAGGTTGTGCAACTGTTAAATCGTAACCTGTATACTCTCTCTTACCTTGTCTAACACCAGTGGATTTCATTTTGAATCCCATCACACCTGAAAGACCAACAGCAAACTTCATTCTAGATATTGTTAATGAAGCTGCATAATCAGCTAATGTTTGCTCTTCATCAGTTCTAAAGTATGTCTTAGGTAAGGTGACATCGAAATCATATTTCCATCCAACAATCACATCACTAGCTATACCAGATAAATCTTTTCTAGGTACTTCGAAGTAAGCACCACCTCCATCTGATTTAGCAGTTGGTGTAGTAGTAAATCCAGAATCAATAAATTGACCTGTAGCTGTAGTACCTTTAATAACTATAACTGGAGTTAATGTAGTGATATTATCCCATGGTATATAGCATTTAGATACAAGGTTAGTAGAATCATATGAGACTGAACTTGCTGCTGCATATAGATCCATGCAGGGATTAATTTTCTGACCATCATTATTTACAATAATTGCATCTTCTGGACTCTGACTTAAGCTTGCTTTACTTAACGTAAATTGAGTACCTTGTTTTGTAACAGCATACATATCATCTGAGTCAACAGCCATGGCTTGTACATTACCGCATAGCTGCCAGTTAAACCAAGCTTGTAACTCTTCTCCACCTGTACGGTAGAAATATATCTTATCGGAACTCTGATCAGACATAGCTAGGAATTGGTTCTGAGCTGATGCAATCAACGTATCAATTGAATCTGGTACCCACTCATTTACAATCTTTCCAATGTCTACTACTTCAGGGTTTTCATCTTGACCACGTGTGGCCATGCCGAATACACGAGTATAACTTGGTGTTTTACTAATAAAATTAATATGTGTTCCTATATCAACAGGGTTGATTTGTGTATCTACTTCATAGTTAGAGATAGCTCTGATAGTTGTCTTTGCTGGTGTCAGAACTCCGTCATCAGATGACATCAAGAATTGTTGATTCTTACTAAATAGGACTAAACCCTGTGTAGTAGGAATAACAGAATGTAATGCTGCTGGTCGAATTGTTGAACACCTTAAATCAATTGGATCTGAATCAGTAACTACTTTTGCAGAAGTAAAGTATAAATTAAATCTTTCACCTGATTGGCTCATGGATACCTTATCATCAGATAAGAATCCTAATCTATTGCTATGGAAAAAGCTTTGTTCTATCTTACCACCCACAAAGCTAGGGTGTGTATTGGTTACATCGTCACCTACTGTTCTTGCAGTCCAAGTAGCTTGTCTAAATGTAAAAGCATTAGTGCCTGTATTAACTAATTCATGAGGCATTGTTGATGCATCTAGACCTGGAGACTTGCTAGGATCTAATCCTTCTGGCCAAGAACCTGGTCCAGATGTTCCATCAGCTGCTGAGAACTTAACAAAATAAGTATCTTCAGTAGCTTGTGTATTTACAATTTTAACTATATGACCATCAAAACTTTCTAAAGGTAATTGAGTTACATTATCTACTTCATCTTGAAAGACTGTTAGCTTAGTATTATCAGGACCACCTTCTGCTGTAACCGCTATAGCAGTTGCTTTAGTTACATGTACTGTAGTTGAATACTTTACAGCAGTTAATCCAGATATAGCATCTATTTGAGTTTGGAAATAACTTAATACTTCATTATAACCATCACCACTTAGAGCTGTATATGTTTTAGTAGTACCATCTATAACTACTTTATAGACTTCACCTGTTACTACTGCTCCACTTATCATAATAGTAGCTTGTTTCTTAGCTACAAAAGCAGGGTCATTTTGTTTGGCAACAGTAATTAAACTATTGGTTATTATAGATCTATCTTGTAAATTCAATACATGATAATCTGTTCTTGTTCCTGTTAGGTAATCATAGTCTGCACTATTTTCAGTTACAGTACAAGCTGCACCTGTAGTAGCATTCCATATAGCTACAGTCCCGTGAGGACCATCACCTGGTTTAGGTGTAATGCATCCTATGTATTTATTAGTAGCATCTCTATTGATATAGAACCAATGAGATGAATCATATGTAGTACCTGAACCTAGATTAGCAATCCATTTAAGTCCTGGTCTTTTAGTTAAACCAAATGTTGCATCTGGATAACCATTCAGACACTCTCGGACTTGACCTGGGATTTTCTTATCATCAGATTGTCTAGATACTCCACCTAAATAATTGTCAATTCGTTGAGTTACTGCTGGCATTATCTTTGAAGTGCTTGGAAAGGTTGGTAGCTTTGATAGTAATTTTGCTGACCTTGTGGGTGTCCAAAGAAAGTAAATTGACCTTGTGATGTTTCATATTCTAAAGCAGTAGATCGAGCTAAAGCTTCTTGTTGTTGTAACATTTGATACTGAGTAGAATCTCCTATGATTCTTTGAGATACAAATGTAGCTGCTCTAGATACAATGTAGTTCTGTACAGGTTCAGGTAGGTCTACCCAGTCAAATTCCCATACGATATCACATTCTACTTCAGCTCCTGATATCTCACTTAGATCATATGTGTGATGTTGTCTATCATATAACTTGCCGCTTCGTCTTACACAATCGAATTCTGCATTAGCAGAGTTCTCAGTAAGTTTAATTTGAAGCATATTAGCTGGAATCTCTATTTCATTATCAGAATTTCTAGCTATTTTGTAGTGGTATTCTTTATTAAATGTCCAGCCTTCTGCCTGTATCTCCTTAGATACCTGTAATAACGTATCGTATGCAATCGCAACGTCAGGGTTGGTTGTGTCCAACGTGGTTACAGGTGCCTGACCACATGATGACAGTATTTGATTTATAGCTGGTAATTCGGCAGTAGCATTAGTGGTTGGAAAAGGCATAATATTAATTAGTTAGGGTGGGGAGCCGAAACTCCCCGTATATATAAAGCTATTAAGAAGCGTTAGCTGGATATGTAGATCCAAATGCGGCTGGCTTAGTAGTTGTACCTGCGAATAGTTCAACGCAAGCAGCAGGGTTTAAGAAGTCTGCACCCATGGCGAGACGTCCGAGGATTACATCACCTTGGTAGATGACTGAAACATCCCCTGAAGTTACTTGGACTTGAGGTCCGATTGCTTCAACAACACCTGCAGCTTCTTTCTGGAAGATTAATCCACAGCTGTTAGCGAAGTTTGAAGCTTGTCCGTATTCACCGTTGATACCTGTAACTGAGTTACGTCCATCTTCGATTCCTACGTCTACAAACGATCCAGTATTACCAGGATTGGTTGTATTAGTATCTACGGTATTATCATTACCAGATGATGGTATGTACTTAGTACCGTACTTACTTAGGAATGGTACATTCATTGATTTGTAGATCTTAATGCCTGCAATCTCAATGATCCCTTCTCCGCTTTGTAAGGCTGTACCTTGTACATCACGGTTAATGAGATGATTACCATTTACGTCTTTAATCAGTGCATAATACTGCCTTGGATTTAAGACTGCAACACGACCATCGCCACTAATTCCTTTCTCATCTAATGCTGCAGCTGCATCATAGAAAGCAGTCACGAGATTAGCTGAAACTAGAGAATCGTTTGCATCTGAACCAGCTCCAACTTGGATCTGTGTTCCACCTGGTTCTACGAAGTTAGCCTTCGTGATAGGTGATGCAATACGAGCACCTTTAGAAATAGCTCTAAAGATTAAACGGTCATATTTTTCTGCGAGTGCGTAACCGATCTTCTTAGAGATCTCGCCACGTAACTCATAATGTGCAAGTGTCTCGTCAAGCTCATAGACGAAGGCACTTGATACTAGAAGATCATCTACTGTGATAGTCTTCTCTGCAACTGGAGGTGCGCCGTCAGTGTTACCTAAGATAGCGTTTCCTGGAGTATGATACTCAGCTGTGGTGCGACCTGTGTAAATGAACTGTAATGATTTACCGTTCTTTAAGGTACGCTTCATAACTAGATCCCGAGCAATAGCATTGCGCTGGAATCCTTTGAACATCTCTCCACTAAACAGCTTCAGGTATAAAGCACGTGCGTCACCAGTACTATTCGATTGACCTGGCCTGGTGAGGGCTGTTGTTAGGTCTGAACTCTGATGAGCCATTGTTTAATGTAAAATAAAAAGTTTATATAATTTCTTCAGCTGAAAATTTTTGCGCTATATTTATTAAGTTTTGATGTGGTCTTTCCCACCGTCTAGACGGCTAAGGGTATCCGACGTATCGGGCCAAAGCCAATTAGATAGAGATCCGACTCTGAGGTGTCTCTACCCTTGCACAATAAGGGGCAGCTTTATGATGATAGTTAGTGTGCAATCCTTCTATCATAATAAGAATAGCTAGCAGCCCGAAGACTGCCAGCCATAACTCACTAACTTGTGAGAGCTTCTTCCAAAGATTCATATTCTGGATCATCATCAACACCTACAGGCTGGTATTCACTCGGTAAAGTATCAGGATGCTCTTCAGGTTTATTGTGATGAGCTTCTGGTGAAAACGAAGTGATTGAAGCTCTAAGTTTAGATGTTTGATGTGCCATAGTTAGAATTTAGAATTTGAATTTAGCACCTATTTTAGTGCCATATGCTGTATCGGCTACTTCATCAGTTAAGAATGATACTTCACCATATACATCAAACTTTTCAGAAGCAGCTATGGAACCTCCAAGCTTACCTGAGAAATTTGTGTTACCATCAGCACCATCAGGTGAAGTAAAAGCAGGTCCACCTTGAATATAATATCCAAGCTTACCTACTGAATCTTCGTACCCAATGTGTAGATCGGTAGTACGTGAAGTAAAGTTATTACCTGTGTAAGAACCGTTTGACTCGGCATTTATATAGACGCCAGCCATTGCAGGAGCTGAAGCGAGAGATGCCGCTAGGGCTAGTGCAATTTTTTTCATGTTAAGTTATTTGTTTGTTTTAGTGTACTCAACACCACGATACTTGAGGGTCATTACGATCTCCAGTACCACATCCCCGTTCCATGATGTGGTTTCATGCGTTCCTGTTAAGGAGTGAACGGACGTAGCGTTGAGGCGGTTTCTACTGATTCGACAATCGAGCCACCTTGTTAGTTACCTAGAATAAGCCAGGTATAATCTGACCAGTAATTATATAGGAACCGATTGCAGCAATAAAACCAATCATAGCAAGCTGTCCATTGACACGCTCTGCATTTTCAAAGTAAGGCTGTTCAATAACCTGTACTTGTGGTTCAGTTGCGAATTTATTTTGAGGCATTAGGGGTTAGAATAAGTTTACTGGGCTGAGTACGATTGTTTCGGGTCAGCCGCTAAAATATCAAGCTAAATCGAGTGGGAAATTGTGTGCGTTTCTTTCATGCATGACTTCCATACCTAAGTTGGCACGGTTGAGAACGTCTGCCCAAGTGGGGACAACTCTTCCGTTGGAATCAACGACTGACTGATTGAAGTTAAAGCCGTTGAGATTGAAAGCCATAGTACTGACTCCCATGGAGGTAAGCCATATGCAAACGACTGGGAAAACAGCAAGGAAAAAGTGAAGGCTGCGACTATTATTAAAGCTAGCGTATTGGAAGATAAGTCTACCAAAGTAGCCATGAGCCGCAACAATGTTATACGTCTCTTCCTCTTGGCCGAATTTGTATCCATAGTTTTGGGATTCGTTTTCAGTTGTTTCTCGAACTAGCGAGGACGTAACCAAGGAACCATGCATAGCAGCGAACAAAGCACCACCAAACATCCCCGCAACTCCCAACATATGGAAAGGATGCATAAGGATATTATGTTCCGCTTGGAATACAAACATAAAGTTGAATGTCCCGCTGATCCCCAAAGGCATACCGTCAGAGAAAGATCCTTGTCCGAACGGATAAACCAAGAAGACTGCAAATGCTGCCGAGACTGGAGCTGAGTATGCAACACAAATCCAAGGACGCATTCCTAGTCGATAACTAAGTTCCCATTGTCGTCCCATGTATGCTGCGATACCGATGAGAAAGTGGAACACAATAAGTTGATATGGTCCTCCGTTATATAACCATTCGTCGATGGTTGCAGCTTCCCAGATTGGGTAGAAGTGAAGACCGATTGCGTTAGATGATGGGACGATAGCCCCCGAGATGATGTTGTTTCCATAGAGTAGAGATCCAGCAACAGGTTCACGTATTCCGTCAATGTCTACAGGCGGTGCTGCGATGAAAGCTAAGATGAATGCTGTTGTTGCGGTAAGTAAGCATGGAATCATAAGGACACCGAACCAACCAACGTAGAGTCGGTTGTCGGTATCTGTTACCCATTTACAGAACTGATTCCAATTATTCTGTTGAGGTAAAGTTAGTGTTGACATTAGAAATTAATATCAGAGCGTTCTAGTTTTTCCATAATTGCCCTTCTATATGCAGGATCTGATTCGTATTTAGGATCACCCATAGCAGCAACTACTTCAGCCTGGCTCTTGAATTCATCGTTACCAGATTTAGCTGCTTTACCTGTGACCACTTTACCATCATATCCTACTGCGTCGTTATATCTATAAGCTAGAGAACGAACGGCAAAGAACGCAGCCAAAGGGTCGCCACGTTCCATTACTGTATCAAACATATTAACTTCTTTTTCACCTAAGTTCTGTACAGCCCAGTCCATCATGTTAGTGTAGTTTTCTTTACCACCAACAACACCATATAACTGTTCTACATCAGATTGAGATAGATCTCTGTTAGAATTAGCTGCTCTATATTCTAGATGCAGTCTAGCTACTTCTTTAACATCCATCTTCTCCAAAGCTTCTACAGTTTCTTTTGTATATCTACCTTCTTTAGAGGTAGCTTCATTCCATAGATCTTCTAGGACAGTAGAATCTGTAGCTTCAGGTGCTTCTTCTTTAGTCTCTTGTTCTTTCTTAGCTCCATCTGTTGTTAGAGGGTTAGAAGATGTCGTTTCTTCTACAGCTTCTTCTTTAGATTCATTAGATTGTTGACCTAATTTTTTCTCTAATTCAATGTAAGCCTTCTCTAATTCTTGAGCGTTTTCATATTTACCTGCAAGACGAGTATCTTCTGCCTCTTGCATTGCCTCACCAACTTGTAGGGAATCCTGCTCTTCAGCAGATAGATTATCTATGGTGGTGGTTTCAGTTGTGTCTTCAAAGGTGAGTGTTTCTGCCATGTGTTTATGTTAGTTGTTCTACTGGGAAGTCATCTTCAGGAGGCGGACCGCCTCGTGGTTGACCATCTGCTCCAATACCTCCAGATGCTTCAATTTCTTTAGCTAGTTGAGGGTTCTTTGATGGATCCATTACAGGAGCTTTCAATAGGTTAGGAGTTTGTTTCATCCTTTCCATTTCCATAGCTTGCTGTTGAGCTTGTTGCTCTTCCTGTTGAACCTCTTCCATTCCTCTAACTAGATTTAATACATCTATACCTTGAGCTGCAGCTAATCGTTTAACTACTTCTTCAGGATTAATATACTTAGCAACTGCTTCTGGTCCCATTGTTTGTGAGATAGTAGTTAGGAACTGACCTAATGCTTGAACATCTTGTCCTCTACCTAATGCATTAATACCTGCAACAATAATAGGTTTAACCATTCCTTTAGGAATACGTGGAATCTCTCCAGTCTTCTGGAATACACTAAGTTTTCTATTGAGATATGGTACTAGGAATTCAACTGTAAGTAATCCAAAGAGACCACCTAGCTGTTGTTCTAATTCCATCTGAGTCATCTGTACTTCTTGTGCAGTAGTACGTTCTGAATCTCTAACTGATAGTATTAGGAATGCTTCATTTAATCTTCTCTCTAACTGACCCATTAACTGATAGGCTGTTTGGAAGTCAGCAGTTTTACCAACTTGTACTACACCTATATCATCTGGTCTTCCTTGAACGATTGCTCCGTTGCCTGCAGAGGCCAGCGTCTGGGGTTTAGTAGTGCTTGAGGGTGATACTACAAAAACAACTTTTGAAGCTGCTGCAGAGCCTTCTACAAGTGCCTGAGAGAGTGCCTCTAAAGACTTAAGATCTCCTATGAATTGACCAACACGACCTCTACCATATGCTTCTCCATCTACTGTATTAAATCGTAGTGGTAGCCATGGTGTAGCATCTACTGGTGCTTTACTTAAGGAACCTTTTAACATATTACCATACACTTCTTGGTGCCAAACAAATCTATTGTTCTCTCTGGTTACCCAAGTGTAGATGTCACATTCCTCTTTACCTATATTCCCACCACCTTCATCGGTGACAGAATTAGTATAATCTTCTAGTTCAGGTGGTAATTGATTTTCTATTAACTTTTTGTTAACAGTTTCTTTGGTAACTATTTCAATCACTTCGCCGTTACCATCTCGTTCTATCACAAAGCGGTTCAACGGGAATAGTTTTAGACCAGTCTTACCCATAAAGATAAGAGCGTTACCACCGACAACTAAGTGCTGTAGTGCTTGGTGTATTACTACACGATCATCTGATGCAGCAATAGCATCAAGGATAGTGCGCTCTATCTTTGCAAAGGATAAGTCTAATTCTGATCTTACTTCCGCTGGAAACTGTTCTCCTAACTGTGACTCATCAAGTTGTAGTTTGAAGAAGCTAGATTGGGGAGGCACTAAAGCAAGAGATAATTTACTTGCTAGTGCTACTACCCCTTTAGCTCCTACACTTTGCCAAGGAGTTTTGAGTTGCTTCATGCCACTCTTAGTCTCCTCGTGTCCTCTGATGAGATAAGGTAGAGTCAGTTTTGTTGCGTCTTCTGCTTCTGTTAGAAACTGGGAACGGTCACTCGATAAATAGTCGTAGCGTTGTTTTGCTGACATTAGTTTGGTATTCTAAGTACGTTTCTATTTAAGGTTGGATTATATTGCGATCCTCTAGCATCAAATTCATTGGCCCAATTTTTTAAACTTTTGCCCATCCTTTGACCTGCTCTTTCTACATGTGGTATTAGGAATTTATCAGTAGCCCAATCAGCTGCTATACCAACACCTAAATTAGCAGCACCTTTAGCCAGTCTGCCACCAGTTTTTAATGCTCGTCTAGCTAATTCAGTTGGACCTGAACCGAATCCACCTTGAGAAGCTGGTACACCAGGTCTTAATCCTCTTGTTACATCCCATCCACCTTTAGTACCATCACCTGGTAAACCTCTTTGTTTAAATTCATCTTTCAACATATCTATTGGACCCCATCTACTTTTCTCAGCTGTTGATCCTATATTTAGATAATCATTAGCAGTTTTAATAAAATTCGATCCAATACCAGTAGGAAGTCCTGGGATATTTGACCCTAAAGAAGGTATATTCTGTAATCTTTCTGCAAGAGTTGGTTCACTAGATCTCTGATCTGTTTCCAGCTGCCTTATTGCAGTACCAGTCTCCTGAGCTAACCTTTGTTGCTTGGTATCTCTAGCTAAGTTATCTTGTAAACTAGGTATCATACCAGGTTGTAAGCCTTCAGAAGATGCTATCTGTGCTATCTCTCCTCCGAAACTATCCTTTCTTGCTTTATCTGTGAAAGGTATGTAACCATCAATGAAAGGGTTTTGATCTAATGGTTTATCTAGATTATCTTTATACCATTGACCTGCGTCATGACCATAAGTTTTATCTATCCAATTCCATGTATCACCTTCATTACTCCAACCAGACTGAGCTAACTTAGTAGGTATGTCTTGTCCTGGGAATGAAGGAGGTGGTGTGTAGTCTGGATCACCAGGTTTTGGTGCTGGTCTATAAGGAGCATCATCCTTACCAGGTTCTCTTCCTCTAGCTAAATACTCCTCTGTTATAGGTACCTGTTCTCTCCAATCATCCCAGTTTTTATATCTACTATTAGGATCAGATGGTAAGAAGTGATCACCTGGTCCACTAGTATCACCTATTGGTTCTTTTACTGGTTGATAGAAATCAGACCAGTCACCTTTGAGAGCTTCGCCTTTCCATTGCTCTTCACCGTAACCTTCAACTAAAGGTCTACCACCTTCTTTTACTCGGTACTGTTTTAAGAACTCATAGTCAGCCTTACCTTCTTTAGTAAGTCCTCCTGTAATATCAGGGTTATCTATACCATATTGTAAGACATTCCAAAGTTCAGTTTGCTCTCTAGCCACTTTATCATGAGCACTTTGAGCATTTGAAAGGAATGAATCCCATCCTTTATCAAGATCTGGTATTGGCTGCCAAGGATCAGGTTCATCTGGAAGTGGGGGTTGGTCATCATACAATTCCCAATCAGCCCATACTCGTGGGTTATCACCAGCATCTTCTGCAGATTGCCATCCATACTGAGAACCAGCTGGAGCACCTGCTTGAGAACCAGCACTTGGACCATAAGGATGCCTAAAGAAATTACCATAGTCACCACTCCAGTTATAACCCCAAAGGCTATCGTCTGGTCTCAACTTTGCTTGCTGCATCCAAGGTTGTATATTTATAGCTCTCTTCTTTTTAGCTTCCTCACTATCATCATCATCAGAAGGAAGTGGATCCCACATATCTTTTGGTAAATCCTTTCCTTTATCTGATAGATCTGGTAAATCAAGATGTTGTGATGGATCAAATCTAGCCATGTTTATTCCTCCACTCTATTTCTATACCACTCCACGACGGATCGTTGTCCTGCTTTATACATGATACTTGCTATGTCCTCTTTAGGATGTGGGTTAATGGGTGGGAATTTTTCTTCCATCTCTAACAAAAGAGAGTCAGGGTTTGGCCCAAGCAATGGCTCAAGCGTATTGGGGTAGGTTGACATTGCTATGCTCAAAGAATGCTGGCATACGAGCTGCCTTTGTATCAGAAAACTCTGGGGCTTTGCCCTCATACATTAAGCGATCGCTAGCATCCAGCCAAAATTTTTTGTCCAAATATTTATCGGTAGTATTTATACCTAGAGGTTGAAGAACCCAGTTAATTGTGGCCTTCCTAAGTTTATCCAAAGAAGGAGAAGGAGAAAGACCCAACTCTGCACATACAAGAGTATTACATCCGACATGGATCTGTTCGTCTCTTGAGATATCTGCCGATACTGTGCGTAGAGCAGCGTCACCATTAAACCTAAAGAAAGGGAGTAAAACAAAGAAGATAGCTCTTTCTGCGACAAGTGCTTTAAGAAGACAATGATCAGGATGTTCGATCCAAGCATCTCTTAATAACAACGCCTCCTTTTCTGACTGTGAATCAGCTCCATTAGCTTCTACTATGTAACCCAATGCGAGATCATGTTTAATCTCGTCTTTAACGTTTGATTCGAGAAGTACCCGAGCAATGTCGGGAACCTCTTTCTCAAGACCTTCTTTAATAAATTCTCCAACTGGTAGCTCCATATGACGTATTGCCAGAGCTCGTTTGATGGTTTCTTCAGCACCGTATTTTACCTCTCCTTTAGTGGGTTGAACTGGTGTCCAAGTTCTTTTTCTTTCTAATAATTTTTGATAAGGATGTTTTCTCATTATTCTTGACAATCACAGGTTAATGGCTCGGCATTACCGAGTATATCCTGCAAGTAATCATCGACTTCGGCTTTATCTAATGCTGCATACGCATCGCTCTTGTCCTGTACGTCGCCCATTACCTGTAGGGAGTAGTATAAGGAGGTTTGGGGTGATAGCAACCACTCTTCAACGAAATTCTTATCATAAGTCACGACATCGGACCATGAATTAAAGGAATATCCGTGAAGAAGTCCTGTATTGTTGAGCATTATCATCAGCTGGTCTGCTACACGCTTGTATGCGTCCCATCCTACTTCCGAGGCGATCTCAACATCGCCATATTCATAATGTTCTACTCCAAAAGTACCGCTGTCACGATCGACAGAGCGAGCTATTGGAGGTGCTATTTCAGGTGTAGCTGTATAGCCATCTAGATCTTCTGATCTGTAACTACAGCTAGCAGTAGGAGCTATAGCAAAAGCTCTATCCATGAAATGTTGTCTAGCTATATATGCTGCACCTTCTATGCCTTCTCTTAAAGCATATGCTAATTCCAGTGCATCATTTTGTTCATGAGGTAATTTGTTATTAACAGCTATTAAAGCTTGTCCAAATTGTTCATAAGTTACGTTGTACCTTCGTAAGAGGTTGGCCATTCCGAGCATTCCGAGGCCGACCTGCCTGTCTGTTTCTGCTGGAAGATACTCTCCAGTCCCTCCAACACCTGTTCTCCCATGAAGATCGCACAATTCGGACATACCTTTAGCGAAAGCCTCTTTGATATTCCGTGTTGTACAGGCAGCGAGATTGACATGCTGGAGCAAGCATGTTCCACGTGACGGCAAGTAAACTTCAAGACACACGTTTCCGAAGATCCTTTTTCCATTGTTGTCATACTTAATTTTGTTTAACCAAATGTCTCCACTTTTAAGCCCGTGAAGTAAGGCATCTTTTATTTTGTTATCGGTTTCATTCCATCTTCCTGGACTGATGTCAACACATCTCTTGACCCACGGTAATTCAGCTCTAGGAGTAGTAATGAATTCAAGAATGTCAGGGTGATCAATGTCCAAATGCAAAACCACAGCCCCATTCTTATAGACACCACCACGACGTAATGTTTCATTTAAAGTTGAGTAGATTTTGCCGAATGATACTGGGCCAGAAGCAGTAAGACCTTTTCCGTTTTCACTTCCTTTGGGTCTGAGCTTAGATAGATGGACCGCAACGCCTGCTCCAAATCTGAGTCCATGGGAGACATATCTCCATGATTTTTCGATTCCATTATCTCCTTCCATTGAGTCTTCTACTACAAAGACAGTACAACTCACGGGGAGGCGTGATTCAGGATTATCCAACCAATTTTGGACCCGCCCTGTGCGAGATATTAATTGTGCAGTCATTAGAATAAATCTTCTAGTGTAGGTGGTTTATAGTTTGGTCCTTTAAGAACCTTACCATCTTCTCGGTATATAGGTTTACCGTCCTCACCGAGTTTGGACATATTTGACTGATGAACACGGTCTAAGGCTTCATCTAGAAACCATCCCATATTCTCAGCATACTGATAGCATACATATACTAAATCAGCTAATTCTTTTAGACACTCTTCTTTAGCATTTCTTCCGTGTCTAAATAACATTCCTTCAGCTTCAAGAAACTCTTTGAATTCTTCAACAATCAAATCTCTTTGATACTGTCTAGTTGCTCTAGTAGCATCACTTTTTAGGTTGTATTTCTTTCGGAATTCCTTCGCCTGAGTGGATAAAAATGATTTCTTCATTAGGCCAGTTTTTAACTAAATTTATCATCGAGTTAGCAAGAACAAAGTTCTGTCGTTGTAAGGCTAAAAATACAGTGATAAGATCTTTGGTATCAACATTACCACTGTTTAATTTATCCTCTATTAACCTCATTTTTAGATCTTGCTCCATAGTCAACTTCGTAATCGGGGGAGGGAGTCCACGGTATTGGTCGCTGTTTTTTAAAGTCATAATCATCTACAGTTAGTATACGAGCTAGTCTAGCATTAGTTATGGCATCATGTTCTTTTAAATCTTTATCTTTAAAAGCTTTGACCACAGTTCTCCAAGAGTACCCTTCTTTGTTGAAGAGAGTCTCAGCTCTCTTAACTCCAATTCCAGGGACTCCGCCATATCCATCAGTTTGATCTCCAGAAAGACACTGGATAAGGTGCCAAGCTGCTCCGCTTTCTTTTGTGACTGTGAACTTCTCATCTAAGTTATATAGTTCCCCAGGTATCTGCCTCATGTCCTTATCAGGACTGACAATAATATTTCCTGGGTTTTGTGTCGCATATATCCCCATGGCATCATCAGCCTCTAGTTCAGGCATGATGATGACTTCGAACTCAGTCTTGAGTTTGTTGATAATACGTTTATAGCCGCAAGGCTTTTTCCGATTCCTATGTCCTTTATAGGACTCTAAAATTTTCTTCCTAAAATTCTTTGTATCGGAGAAGAATAGAATTAAAGGAGTGAATGAGCCAAATTGGTCTCTAATCTTGGTAAGTTCTCTGTATGTTGCAGATAATGCGTCACTAAAGTTAGAAGTGACAAGGATAACATCGTCACCAAAGTCAACTTCAGTCTCCGCTGCAGCGCAGGACTTATATACGATAAAGTCTGCATCAATTAGTAATTTCATAGTTAGTGTACGTCAGCCCAGGTGGTACCGCTTTGTGATTCAGCAGCGACTGGACATCTCATGTTGTAATACTCACCAGCCTGTACAGCTGTAAGTTCTAGTAGAAATTTCAAGTCATCTACTTCATGACTTTCCGCTTCAAATTGTAATTCATCATGAACGAATGCAACTTGATTAGCAGATTTTGGTAAATTTTCATTGGCTAATACCATCCATCTTTTTGCGATAATTGCTGCTGATCCTTGAAGTAAGTAGTTTAATGACTTATGTTTTGAATCTACAAGGATTCTCCGCTTATCAAGCCCGAAGACATAACCCTTCTTACTAGCTTCGTGTACTGCTTCCAGCAACTCTTTAAGACCTGGAATGGCAGCAACATACGCCTTTCTAATTTCCTTGCCCCTCTTCGTAGCTTCTTCATCATTTAATTGTTTGTCAACTGATACTCCTATTTTGCGATCCCCAGCCCCGTAGAGGAAGGCATAGGTGACTGTTTTGACGTCTCTCCTGGAGATTCCGATACGCTTGGCATTGACGGAATGGATGTCGTCGGTAAGGAGGATTTTGGTATAACGTCCTTTATCATATCTGGCGAGATAGTGGGCAAGCATCCTGAGCTCAATACCGCTAAGATCGGCACCGACCAATACTTTATTTGGAGACGCCGTAAATAATTTTCTGAATCGTTCATCACTAGGTACTTGTGCTAAATTTGGTTTACGATGTGCACATCTAAATGTAGATGTAGCAACTGAACAATGGTGGTGAATCCTAGACTTCGTAACAAGCTTCTGCCATGCGTTCACGCCTTCGGATATCATCCCTAACTGCTTCGTCAGATCCAGTAGTTTCAGAAATTGGAGAGCTATATCCGTTCCAATATCTTTTAGTACTGTCTCGTTTATTACTGGCTTGTTTGTGGATGTCATTAATGACGGAATCCAACCATAATGTGTTTGAAGTATCCATGCTATATGGTCTCTAGAGGTAGGGTTGAGTTCCTTTAACTTCGTGAAAGTACATCCTTCAACGTAGCCTTTTGTTCTATTAGCTCGCTTAGGAGTGAACTCTGCTCCTTTGACGTAAGGATGCCTGTCTCGTAATACTTTACAAGTATCTTCATATTCTCTTCTGAGAGTAGATTCAAGCTCCCATGCAGCTCTTTCGTCAAAATACCATCCATGGATCTCCTGTTGTGTAAGAATTTGTGCGACCTGATGCTCTAACGTGAGCCAAGCAGGTAAGGGCGGAAGTGTTCGCATAACTTCTCTGTAACTTTAACGTCTTGTATACAGTAGTCCTGCATTTCTTGTGACCATTCTTTCCAATCTGTGTCTTTACCAAAGTCTCCTTTGTATAGACCAAGACGATAGCCATAAGCCTCAAGGGAATGAGAACCATATAATTTAGTAGGCATATCTTTCCATTCTTGCTTCTTATCTATATCATATAAATTAGGATGATATAACCTAGATAACAACAAAGTATCAACAATGACAGGAGGATAAGTAAAGTAAGGATAAAGCTTTTTGATAAGAGGCAGATCGTAGCCAATAATATTATGGCCGACAACAGTATCGGCAACCTCAAGGTGTGAGATGGCTGTTGTGATCGAACGACTACCCATTGGTAATTCCTTCGCTTGGACTGAATACTTCTCATCATTGTATACCTCAGTAGTGTTATTCTCGCAGAATTGTAATGCTATACAGTGTATCCGTGATGCATTATTAAGTAACCCGTTGCTTTCTAGGTCGAACACTATTGTCCCTACGCCAGTGGTAGGTTTTGTCAACAAATTTTGCTCTTTCAATTGCTTCCTTAGTAGGTGGGTTAGGTCTAATTAGTTTATCTTTCTTCTGATGTTTATACCATGGATGTTCATACCCTCCATCAAAAATCGGTGGCTGGGTTGAAAACTGGTGGTTCCGTAGTTTCATTTTCAGTAAATCTGCAAGTGTTTAAATCATAACTTAGTTCACAGGCTCTGCCAACTTCGCCGCTATAACGATTTTTAAGTACTCTAACTGTTGTAAGTTTTCTCTCAGAATCGGCTTGCTGATCGACTTCGAGGGCAACAACCGTGTCTGATATTTGAGCAATGCTGTGAGATCCTCTAAGTGAGGACAAGTTAATTCGTCCTCCTTCTTCGTGCGTAGCCCTATCATTTCCACTTCTCCTTAAGTGTGATACTAGAAATAAAGATATACCTGTTCGTTCTACTAATGAACGTAACTTGGTCATTGTAGTGTCTATCATCCTACGTTCATCACCATCTAATCCAGATAATAATATACTGAGGTGATCTAGGAATATAACACGACACTCCAATCCACTGGCAAGGTATTCGATCCTGTTGTAAATAACATTCGGGTCAAAACTCCCAAAGCCATCAAACAAATAGACATTCCAATTAGCAATACTTCGTTCAAAGGCGGAGGTGAGTTCTCGTTCATCATGTTCTCCTATTAATAAATTTTTTCCAACTGCTGTGGACATCAATCCAAGAGCTGTTCTCCTATTAGATGCTTCAAGTTCCAAGATACCAACTGATTCCCCTTTTTGGAGTAAGTCAGTTGCGATGTGACGCATAATGCTGGTTTTTCCGCTTCCAGAGCCAGCAGTAAATGTAACAAGTTCGCCGTACCTGATCCCTCGTAGCTTCTTATTGAGTCCTTCGAATGGGTATTCATGGTCATATGGTGCTTGAGGTGTAGTAACTAATTCTAATAATGTTTTTCCTTCAATAATTCCATCTGGTCTATACGGTTTTGCATCCCATATAGCCTTTCTAATTGCTTCTGAGTCTCTGGCTTGTAACGCTTCTGATGGATCCTTATATGCCTCCATACGTGCGATTTTAACCTTACCTGGTGGTAAGACCCCTGCAGCCTCTTCTGCTGCTTTGCGTCCAGGCTCGTCGTTATCGAAGAATAAGACGATCTCTTCATACCCTTGGAATAACGGGATTTGTTTCTGGACATCTTTCTTAGCTGATGCCGCACCATGCGGTAGGGAGACCATAGGCCAGCCTGACATCGCTTCATAACAGGATGCTGCATCTAATTCACCCTCAGTAACAACAATACGTTTACCAGTACTAGGAAACAAATGCTGACCGAATAAGGTATCAGTGGAAATTCCTTCATATGTAAACTCCTTTCTTTTATTTTTTACTTTGATTCCGCTAAGTACTCCATCGCTTGTAAAATATGGAAAGAGTAAAGTAGCTCCGTCTCTGTAAATCCTGAACTTTCCGCAAGTCTTTTCAGAAAGTCCTCGTCTGTGCAAAGCTTCTGCTTCTCCTCTGAGCTTAACATTGTCCATTTTCCTTGGTGACTGTGAATAAAGATTTATACCCTCTGCGGGTGTGTAAGTTTGGCATGAAAAGCAGAACTTGTGGCCATCACTATACAAGCTATTTGCATCGGATGAGCCACAAATATCGCAAGGTTCATGTCTTACAAATTCTGCATCGGTCATATTAACCAATCGAGTGGAATATCATGGAAATGTGTCCATGGAATATTGTGACGCTCACACCATTGAGCATAAGTCGTCTTTGATTTCTTTGAAATCTTATTATAAGGTGATTGAAATACCATCCTGATATCTATATCGGGATTGTCCTTCTTGACTGCAAGTATTTTGCGTCTGTCTGCTGCGTCCCAGTATCCCTTTGCTTCAAGGTATGTGTAATTTGGGAGACAGAAATCAGGGCTATAATTATGCTGGATGGTATAAGGAATCTTAGTGGATTCATATTCATATGAGACACCAAGCCCTTCAAGTAGATCAGCGATCCTTTCTTCAAGCTTGGATCTGAATTTTATAGGTTTCTCATGCCTAGACTTAAGTTTAGCGTAAGCTTCCTTAGCCCAGGCAAGAGATTCATCTTTAGAAGTCTTCTTCTTCGACATTGGTGGTTTCCTGAGCAGCCTTGAATCCACTTGTTTTACCAAATAGATCAGCTACTTGAGTTTCATTTAAGTCACCTGAGTCAGTACCAGCTGCTGAAGAATTTAATTCAACAACTTGTACACCAACCAACTTAAGAGAACTGCCGTAGGTAACCCCATCCCGTAGAATGTAAGGCTTTTGATAGAAACCCAATTTAACAGTAGATCCGCCATATAAAGGTGTTTTATTATCTGTAACAGGTGAGCCTTCAGTATCAACTACTGGAGGTCTTTTATCTTCACCCCAAGAGAACTTAAGTTTATACTTACCCTCTGCAACTTCCTCCCATGGAGTAGGTTTTAGAGTAGCTCTTTTAGGATTCTTGAGCTTGGATTCTGCCCACTTAAGGACATCACTCCTCTCAGTTTCTAGCTCGTCAACTACAGAAGCGTCAACTACAGCCGATAGAGAATAACCAAACTTACCAGGTTCTAGTATAGCTTGATAGCCCTCTAGTTTTACATTATCAGTTACGTGTACGTTCTTATTAGACATCACAGGTTGCCTCGTCTAATTTGTCAAGGTCTTTACCTGTTTTCTCAGCAGGTGCCAATTCTTTAGCTAGGGATTGGCGATACTCTCTTAATTCAGAAAGCTTATCATCGACAGCTTTCAGTCTTCTCATTTTTGCTTCTCTTTCAGCAGCTTGTAATCTCTCTTCAGAGACAACAACTATTGTAGGAGGTGCAAAGAATGAATCAAAAATTGAATACATTAGCAAAAAAAGTAAGTTGAGTCAATCACGGTTTCTGGTTTCAGATCACCAATGATCGGAGGTTCAGATTCTGCACCAATTTGTTGTGCAAATTCTGTTAAGTAGTCATGTTCTGCAAATAGTAACATATAAGTTTCTCTTATGATATTAGAGAGACTGTCCATATCAACTGCTCTACATAGAACACTGTCATGTATCAAGGCAATAGGATTATTGAAACGAATTGTAGCAAGGTGTAGAAGTGAGGCATCGAGACTGTGAATAAGATTAGGCGCAGTTGCAGCCTTATGTCTATTTATATCTACCTCATTATTATCTTCAGTAGCCACTAGTAATTGGCACCTACCTAATAATTGTAGATCAAATCTCTCTGTTTTCTTCTTCATTATACGTTGTGAGACAACAAAACCAGAAGGTGTTACCCAATCTAATTCTTTAATCCCACGCTTCATAGCTTTAGAAACTTCGTCTTCTATCCATTTCATTACCGACATAGGGCCAGGAACAACATTATGCATGGCGTCCCTGACCGCCTGTACGGTAACGGTTAGGTCGTCCTTGTCTATTTCGACCCCCTTTTCTCTTAAGGCGTCACGAATGTACGATCTATTAGAGAAAGGTTTAGCATTATAAGGTATGGTCATAACTGTGCGTTTAACACACTTCCTATCCCATACATGATGTAGATGGATTGGTATACAAGGCTTCGCAGCCTCTGCTACTACCTTATAAGCGTCTTGTGGCCTATCAGAAGGCAACACATTGACGAGTTGTGCTGTCTCACGGTCTCTTGCCAGTCCAGCAAGGATCTGAAGGCCACTACATGTAGCGTCTGTGGCCACAAATAGACGAGTTGTGTTTCTGGTGCGTTTAGTTACTACCGCATAGTACTCCTCACAACTAGCTAAAAATTGCCACGGCTCATCCGCTGCCTCCCAGTCACCGATATTCCCTATAGGATCTTCAGCTACTCTGGTAATCAACGGTATATTATCAGATACCCAGTCCAAACGTTCAGACATAGTTGATTTATCTAAACCGTATGTCGTTGCTACTTGGAATGCGAGCCATTTTTCTCCAGCCTCTGTGATGTAAGTTTCATCAGCCGAGACAATAAGAGATTTTCCAAAATCTGTATCTTGGACTGTAAGAAATGCAGGAATTGGGTAAGCCCTTCCCCTATAATCAAAAGACCAAGGTATATACCACCTTTCACGGTTCTTAAAACGTTGAACTGCTTCCATGGTCATGCGTGTGCGGCAGGATCTCTTGAACTCTGCGGCTCTCTTATTCATTACTTCTGCAGCGGCTCTACGATACGCTTTCCTAGAGTCCTTGTTATCCGCTATATCAGGTGGTTTCGGTGGCAGATCATATTGAATAATCGGGAGGAACTTACCAACACTAATGCCAACCTGTTGTAGATGCTCTGCAACGCTGACTGTGAACGGATTTAAAGAATATCCAACCTTCTGTATCTTATTAAGAAAGGTTATCGGTGTTTCTCCCTGTATACGTGAGGGATCACCGCGACGTACTAAATCATGACCATGCATGACTTCATTTAATATATAACCACCTGCACATTCATTTGTCCAATCCTTTGGTTCAACTAACATTGGCCATGCTAAAGGACTGAATAACTCAGCATTTGACATCACTTCGTCTTTGATGTCCATGAATTCAGGTGTAGGTACAATGTAAACAGCAGTCTTGCGTCCTTCTCTTATACGTTGTTTATGAAACCAACCACTTGATTCCATTATACAATCTAATAACCATGCACCTAATTTTGTTTTTATACTTCTACTCCACGGTGTCCATTGTTTTATATTATATCTATTCATTAGTGTTCTAATAACAACTAACTTCTGATGTGTACCTACTGCACGATGCCAGTAGTTCTTCTTTAAAACATTTAATAAACCTGGGGCATTAGTCTCATAGTGTCTCATCTGACACTCATCCTCTACGGCTTGACCAATAGATACACATATATTTGTAGCTAGATTACTAGCGTCTTTGTAACTAAAGATCTTATCGAATGCTAGTTTACATGCAATAGCAGCAGCAGCTATCGGTTCAAGTGTCCTTATATACTGATGTATATCTTTAAAAGCTACACCAAACTTACCTTTATGTATCTTTAAATTAGTTTTCTCTATTCTTTGTACTACTAAAGGTAAGAGTGTATCAATAGAAGAGATACCATAAATAGTAGCAGATGCATACTCTTGATCTTCTAATTTAATAGTTTGATCAGTAAGTCTCTTGAGTCCTTGACGTATTTGATCACGCTCAAGTTCAACTTGCTCATCTATTTGTTCTGGTGTTGGCATAATCTCTAAGCTCGTCGTTAAGTTGATCTTCTAATAGAGATTTTAATTCTTTCCTATCATAAGCAGGATAATGATATCTAATTGCTTTAAGAGCTTCTTGCTCATAATCATAGATATCTTTAAGCGAACGGGTCATGTTCTTCATCATAATCATCAATGTGTCGTGGAGTCATGTGATGTATTTGTTCTTCATCACACACTAGGAATTCAGATTCACCCATATCCATTATTTCAATACATTTATTCTTAGCAGCACTGGGTCTTTGATATACATATTCAGATACTTTACCAGTCTTTAAGTTGTGTTCACGTATAATACATGCTATTGAAGACGGTATTTCATATCCTCCTATCTTCCAGTCCATGAAGACATCAAAAGGTATTGAATCAAACCATTCTGGAGGTGAGCTAGATATAGCCTTCCAGTTATTAGGGTAATAAGGTTTCTTTTTCTTTTTAGACATATATTCTCCGTATATCAAGTAGATAATCATCCATGTATGCTGCCTCTTCAACAGCATCCCATGCTAATTGCTCTACATCTTCAGGATCATTATCTAAATAAGGAGAGTCTAAGACAAAATCTCTACCACTCTCCAATAAACATAGATACTTAGGCATGGCGGCGTGACTGTGAATTAAGTTTACGTTTAAGTTGTTTTAATCTTTTCTTAGCTTGCCTCAGTGCTTGAGGACGCTTTCTTCCTTTGTCTTTTCGCTGGACGTCCCCGTTTTTGAACGGTAGGAGTCTCTGACTGTTCATACTTTTCTTTCCATTCTTGGTGTAACTCTTTATATAATGGAGTTAATTCTTCATTTACCCCTTCATATGCATATAACCATGCATGAATAGCATTAAAGATTAACCATTCTTTAGTTTTCATAGTTTATACTGTAAGTAGATCTCGTCAGCTAGGCTGACACAATAATCATCCTCATCATATTGTGAGTGTTCCCTAAGAAACTTAATGAGAAACTCAACATCATCAATAGGTAGATTTAATTCTATCATTTGAAATACCTTTCTAATACTTCAACTTGATCATGATACCTAGCTATTTTATCTAGTTCAACACCTATAGCTTCAGTAATATCTGAATGCTCCCCAATACCTGCAGGATGATTAAGATACACTAAGACATTAGCCTTATGTTTCTCTATCTCTCCATGAGCATGAGCTAGTGTTGCTCTAATTAGTTGTTCTTTCATTCTGTTACACCTCCGTGATGTTCTACACTGGTTGGTCTATCTTCAACTAATTCATAGTCTAAAGATAACACTGGTAAGGCGTCCTTGATTCTTTTCTGAATAAAGGTTAGAATATCTTTAGGATTAGACTTGGTGGTGACTGTGAATGTCACTTTATATGTTTTAGTATCCATTTTTATACATTAGTTTAGCATAAGCCTTAGCTTTTTCTTTATCTACGTCATTGTTATACTTAACAACAACAGGTCTAGGTTTAGAGCGAGGCATTAGAATACCTCACTCTCTTTAGTTACGAAATGCATAGGCTCACCAATTAGTAAACCAACTGCATCTTGTCCAAATACTTTAGCATAAGATGCACATACATCAACAATCTTATTGCGATGTTTGGTACTAACTGTAACATACTTAGTCATTTCTGGCTCACCTTGCCATACACCCTCGCAATTAGATACTGTGTAACTCTGAAATGTCATATCAAGTACATCCTTGAATGTATCCCATTGCTCATCAGTAACATAACCTTCAGGAGTGTTACGTCCAAAGTACATTTGATAAGTTTGTTTCATAAGAGTTTAAGTAAATAAACAATAGGGGTTGTGAGTCCCTTCTAAAGCCTCATGAAGAAGCTTTAGGAGAGAGTCTAAGTAATACTTTAATAAACTTCTCTAAATATAATAAAGATAAGATAGAGTAGTCAAATAAAGTTAATGGCTCTTTCGTAATAATTACAGGTAGCTGTTTATCAGATGATTTGTTAGCTACCTGATATGTTTCAGAAGTAATAGCCTTAGCCTTTCTTCTCCTTGCTGGACGTGGCTTCTTTGCAGTTGTAGTCATAACTCATTGGTGAAAGTGAACTAAATAATCTATACTCTTTGAGTAATAGTTGTGCTTCATTGATAGCATCTTGTTGTCGTTGCATATCAAGTAACCACTTCTTTATTAGTGACATTAGTAGTCCTCTCTAAGTGTTGCTTATTCAATTCTAATCTTAACCTATCAATAGCGTCATTGTCAAGACCTTCAATCATTAAACGATCAGTATTCTCTCCATGACTAGCTATTAATAAAGTCTCATGATCTTCACACCAATGAATACATGCATCACGCATATAGTATTCATGTACTGTATCAAACCGCATTTGCATACCTCGCAGCTAATTTGTTTAGGTCATCAGGAAATTGTAGTACATCTTCAGGTAATGAATTAAATACTTCATCATTCTGATAGATATACTTTAGTAGTAGGCCAAGTTGAGCATTCTCCTTCTTGGTAATACCTACCACTCCATACTTTTTAGACATAATTAAATTAATAGAGTGTTTGAAGGGATTAGTGAGTCCCTTATCCAACCTTATGCAGGCTGGAGAAGAGCTTCAGTTTCTTCAAAGGCTATCATCTCAATGAAACACCATGTTACATTATTCTTATATGTTGTCAAGTCTGCGTCAGCGTCCTTGAATAAATCAACTAAGAATTCAGTACCATAGCTGGACTCGATGTAATCAAGTACCTCGTCTTCATACTTTTCAAAGAAGCTGATGGTGTCACCATAATATATGTGTTGGCTGCACACACCAGATTGACAGCCATGATTAGCAATTTCTTGGAAGTCTTCGAGACTATAAGTCTCTTTAATCTCTTGAATTGCATTCATAGTAATCCTTGTAAGTGAATAGCTAATTAAATAGCTAACGATCCTAAAGAGAATTGAACTCTTATCTTAGCCGTGACAGGGCTATGTTCTAACCGTTAAACTATAGGACCAATAAGAGTCAATGGATCTTGTCGTTGATAACGCTTCATGCTACTTAAAGCAATTCGTATGCGATTTACATTAACTTTCAAATGCCACTCCTCAAAGGTGCCGAACTATAAAGCCATAATAACACATTTGAACTTGTCAATTAATCTCACCGCTGAAGGTTATTGATTAAGGATCTGCAAACTCTGATTAGTTTATAGAAGATTTCTCTTAGTATTGGATGATTGACTCAAGATCAAGAGAACAAGATAGTCACGGCTTGAAGCACTTACTGAGATCGTTTGTTCCCTTGATGTACTTAGTATAACCTTGATTGAGCTGCTTGGCTATCCTTTGTTTGGAAACCCAGACATCTTATCTGAGACTTAACTAAGAATGAAGTTTAAACTTGTTGTCTTCCCTTCATATTCTTAATATACCACGGACTGAATCAGTTCACATCCGTATAAATACTCATTGTAGTCTAGTCTCATTAGTCTCATAACCTATATCGTGACTGTGAATATAAATAATTGATTTGCAAACAGATATCGACATATTAATTTACCAGTCCAATTACTATTTAATAGTTATTACTGTATAATACCGTCTTTCGTTAATAAAAATCATGAATTAATAATGAATTTGAAGTCTTTCGAAACTTCAAGATTCGGATAGCGACCGCCCCTTGGGGGGTTTGG
>Ga0310344_10000415_pt1 | contig 34104 bp, 31 predicted proteins | sample HC15DNA20200_MG_FD_203801 | JGI IMG/M metagenome (GOLD analysis project Ga0310344, IMG submission 203801) | Marine microbial communities from station ALOHA, North Pacific Subtropical Gyre - HC15-DNA-20-200_MG | ecosystem: Environmental > Aquatic > Marine > Oceanic | place: Pacific Ocean: North...
CCTTCCTCACTTCGCTTAGCACAATTTAAAGCCATCGCAAGAACTCTAGCTAGTGTCGTCTTCCCGACTCCTCTTGGCCCAGAAAAAAGGTATGCGTGACCTACGCGTCCACTCGATATAGCTCGACAGAGTGTTTCTGACACATGTTCTTGCGTTGCTACGTCCGCAAATGACTTCGGGCGATATTTTCTGGCTAAAGCATTGTAAGACAATGGCTTATACTTATGATGTTGATGTTGTTTCCAGTAGGCTATAGGTGAAGTTACGGCCTATCGCTCCTGCGATCTCCTTAACTTCACCTACGAAATCCGTGAACTGCTCCGGATAAAGAGATTGTGCTCCATCTGACATTGCATTGGGAGGGTCCGGATGAACCTCTACAATCAGCCCGTCCGCTCCTGCTGCTACGGCGGCTCTGCCCATTACAGTAACCTTAGAACGGACACCAGTACCGTGACTAGGGTCAGCAATAATCGGTAAGTGAGAAAGAGATTTTACGACTGGGATCGCTGCCAAATCAAAGAGATTCCTCGTGTGAGTGTCAAAACTACGTATTCCTCTTTCACATAGGATTACGTCAGAATTCCCTTCAGCCAAAAGATATTCAGCAGAAAGAAGTAATTCGTCGATTGTAGCGGACAGTCCACGCTTTAAGAGGACTGGCTTTTTTGCCCTCCCTGCTCTGCGCAAAAGAGGGTAGTTCTGCATGTTGCGTGCCCCAATCTGAATAATGTCCGCATATTCAGCTACGAGGTCGACTCCATCCGGGTCCAGAGCTTCAGTCACAATTGCTAACCCGGTCTCTTCCCTAGCTCGTGCCAGAAACTCCAAACCCTCAAGGCCCAGTCCCTGAAAAGAGTAGGGTGAGCTGCGCGGCTTAAAAGCACCCCCTCTAAGGACCGTTGCACCTGCATCTCTTACAGTATGAGCTATATCTAGAATTTGACCCTTATTCTCCACTGAACATGGGCCAGCCATCAAAACAAGATCTGAACTACCGATCTGAGTCCCGTTGTCTAGTAAAACTATTGAATCCTCTTGCTGCCACTCCCTAGAGACCTGCTTATAAGGCTGCGTAACAGGAATCAACTCAAGCACCCCATCCATTCCAGTAAGCCTAGCTTTAGAGACCCCTCCATCATTCCCTATAATGCCTATGGCAGTTCTTTGTCCTCCGGGTATAGGTGTAGCATCGTAGCCCATATCTTTAACTACTAGTATAACTTCCTGAATCTGCTCAGCAGATGCATTGTTTTTCATCACTATCAGCATGGGAACAATTCCCCTAGAGGTTGTAAGATATTCTCAGGTAGATGCTTCTAATTCTTCATTGAATGGATTCAACTCAGAATCTACCTACTGAGATGGATCCTGTAATTAGCATCGTTAGCTCTCATAGATTTATACTTACCGACGCAACGAGAAGAAAGCCCGTGAAGGAAGATCCGTCTATAGCTCTGGAGAAGCACCGGCAACCTGGAGAGCATCTTCAAGCTTAACCCCAACAATAGTGCTAACGCCTGGCTCCTCCATCGTCACACCATAAATCCAATCCGCAGCCTCTATGGTACGGGGATTATGGGTAATGACGACGAACTGGCTATCTGTCTTAAAGTCCTCTAATAGTTTTATGAACCTGCCAATATTGTTTTCATCAAGTGGTGCATCCACCTCATCTAAAACACAAAATGGACTGGGTTTCACTAGATAGATTCCAAAAAGAAGTGAGAGTGCAGTCAATGCCCGCTCTCCCCCTGAAAGTAGATCTATTCGCTGTGTTCGTTTCCCGCGGGGAGACGCATGGATTTCGATAGGAGACTCCAACGGGTCATCTGTTAGTTGTAACCAGATATCTGCTTCGCCACCCTCAAATAATCTAAGAAATGTTTTTCTAAAGTTGTCACGAATCTCATCGAAGGTAGACATAAAAAGGGTTGTAGCTGTGGCATTGATCTCACGAATCGCTGAACGAAGATCATCCCGTGCTTCCAAAAGATCATCCCGCTGTTCAGACAAGAACTCAAGCCGTTCGCTTTCTTCCTCATGCTCTTCTACGGCTAGCATATTCACTGGCCCTATCCTTTCCAACTTTAGCACGAGTTCTTCTAGTTCTATTTCGAGTTCAGCTTGATCACCTTCAATAGTGTCAGCTTCCTCTAGTAGAATATCCAGAGAACGTCCCCACTCAATCTCTAGGCGCTCTCGAATTCGGTCTATCCGACCATCAAGCTCCTGGTACTCTAACTCTAGAGTATGCCGATGATCAGCAGCAGCACGCTCGACTGTCCGCGCCTTTCTAAGGCGCTTTTCAGATGTACTGAGAGCCTCCTCTAAACTTTGAAGAACATTGTTCTTCTCCTTGACTTCATCCTCAGCTTTGGTGCGCTCTTCGAATAAACGCTCTGTAGCATAATCTCCCTCTGATCGAATTTTACGTGCCTTTCCTTGATCACTCCTAAGCTGACTTTCCTCTTCATCCAATGTAACGACCCGGCTCTCAGCTTGGTGACGAGCTTGACCCAGCGTCTCAAGGCGTTCTTCTAGCCGGGTCACATCTCCTTCAAGGCGCGCAACATCCACAGCTAAAGCACCTTCTTCAGCCCGCGCGTCTTCCCATTGATTTTGAGCTAGTTCCAGGACGTCTTTTGCTTGCTCACGGTTTTCACTGAGGCTTTCCTCCTGCTCTAGCAAAATATGACGGTCACTGCGTGCTTCCCGAGCTCTTTCAAGCACACGAGAACGTGCAGTGTCCGTAGCCCCTATCTCCCGTGAAAGATTATCTTGTAGACGATGAAGCCGACTTTGCTCACCCGACTGTGTTTCTACTTCAACTGTCATTTTATGGAGAGCATCCTCAGCCTCATGCATTTCCAACCGAGCGTTAACTACCATCTCTTCAGCTTGCGCAAGTTCGCTTTCTTGAGCAGCACGCTCTTTCCCTACTGATTCTTCCTCTACCAGCTGCAAGTTGAGCTCAACTCTTATCCTCTGCAATTCCTCTTTTCGCTCCAATATTCCTGTTCCACCCGAAGGGTTGCCAATTCGTATCACACCATTAGCACTCGTTAAACGTGCGCCATCAACCGCCTCTGGAGTTTGAACACCATTGAGTAAAACCTTAACCCAAGGTGCTCCCTTACCACTCGTCTTGATTTGTGATAGAAGATCGCTGTTTTGCTGCTCATCTAATTCAGGAACCATGTCTAATGGCAACACTATCAACCCGCCACCACCATTCCAGCTTTCAGTAAACCAGCGCACGACGCCATCTAATGTCTCCCTACTCTCAACAATGATGGCTCTTGCTAAAGTGCCCAAGTATGACTCAAGAGAGGGGGAGATTTCCCTAGATGTTTCTATGTAGTCCGCTAGAGTTCCTAGCACCCCATCAATCCCTACCTCAAGAAGAGCTTTCACAACAGGCTCAAGACCTTCTTGATCACGTTCAAGGACTTCTAAGGCAGATAAGCGAGTTCGCAGGTTGGTGACTAGGTCAATACAGGTCCGCTCTACACTCCGAGCATCCTCCAATTTATTACGTACTACTTTGACGTATGCGATCCTTTCGTCCAACCTATCTACCGCAGCTTCTAGTACGTTTGATGAACCTGAAAGTCTGCCCTCAAATAGGTCGCTCTGTACCTGGAGTTCCGAGAATGTTTCATCTGTAGCTTCTAACTCTTTCGAAACTCGAGACAATCGCTTTTCTAGTTCAATAGCCTGGGCATCAGACGCCTCCGCATCTCCCTCTAATTGAGCTCCTCGCCGAACTAAGTCACGTTCTTTAGCTTCCAAGTCTTCTAGATCTTTTCGGGCACTAGACATTCCATCATAGAGCTGTGCAACTCTAGTTTTTCGATCGTCCGCTAATTCTAGAACAGCCTCAAGCTCATCAACGGCACGAGTCCTTTTACCAGTCAAAGCTCTCTCGTCACTACCAAGCACTTCGGCCTGTGATCTCGCATCTGCGCGTTCTTCATCAATCTGTGCCAATCGCCTGCCTGCATACGCTGCGCGCTCATCTGCAACAGCAAGATCTCGCTCCCACCGAACAAGTTGTTCTCTCACCGTGTCTAGGGTCTGTGCTGCGACTGCTCGTTCCTTCTCAGCCTCAACTTCCCTGAGTCGCATAGACTCGTACTCAGCCTCCGCAGTATGCAACTGAACAACAGTTTGTTCACCAGATTCAGTGTCCAAATCTAGAGACTCTTTCACTCGTGCAAGACGCTCGCGCAAGACATCTAATTGACTGCGGACAACAGCCACTTCTACGTCTAATCTGCGTTTTCTATATTCGAGATAGCGCTCAGCCTTACCCTTCTGTCGAGCTAACGAACGCACCTTAGTTTGTACTTCAGAAATAACATCCTCTAGGCGCTGGACATCTATCTCAGCTCTCTCAAGTCTACGAGTAGCAGCTTTTCGTCGATCTTTGTACTTCCCAACACCCGCAGCCTCTTCAAACAAAGCTCGACGCTCTTCGGCACGATCCGAAAGGATTGCATCAATCATTCGGTTCTCAATAATTGAGTAGGCATTCGCACCTAATCCGGTGTCCCTACAGAGGTCAATAATATCGCGCAAACGGCATCCAGACCGGTTGATTGAGTACTCACTTCCACCGTCCCTAAATACTTGCCGTCCAACCTCCACCTCTTCAAATGGGATAGGCAGTAACCCATCCTCATTTGTAACGGAAAGGGAAACTGACCCTCGATTCACAGGACGCCTAGCAACTGTCCCCTGAAAAATCACTTCCTCCATTTTAGCACCACGGATCGCAGTCGGACGCTGCTCACCAAGAACCCAACGGATTGCATCGCTGATATTCGACTTTCCGCAACCGTTAGGGCCTACTACCGCCGTTATTCCATCATGAAACTCAATCGTCGTTGCGTCCGCAAACGATTTGAATCCATGAACTCGAAGTGAGTGAAGCTTCATTCAGTATCTTGTATAAGTTTTTAACAGACACAGATTTAAAGACACAATCAGGACAAACACTTACCGACAAAAGGGATTTTACTGTGCTTCAAAAGGTACAGTAAAAGCAGCCCTTTCCTACCTATTCCAGAACAGCAAATGGACCATAATCAGTGGGGGATAGGAAGTTTCAGATGGGATCCCAATCCCAACACGACGATCCGAAAAAAAGTTAGGACTCCGGATGCCTCTTGCAAACCCCACATAGTTTAGAAAGTGAGTTTATATCTGGCTTAGAGAGGTATTTAGTTCAAGTTTCGCAGTGCTATGATTCAGCTGAGATATCCACGCGGGGTGCATCTCCCCATAGATCCTCAAGCTGATAAAATATCCGTGCTTCAGGATGCAGCACGTGTACGACAAAATCGATGTAGTCTAATAAAACCCAATGTCCCCCCTGTATTCCCTCGATATGACCTGGGCGAACTCCTTCTCGTTTTAGCTCTTCAACTACGTGTTCAGCAATTGCCCTGACATGTACATCTGAATTTCCACTAGCCAAAACAAAGAAATCCGTAGCCGTAGAAATACCTCTGAGATCAAGAACCAGGGGTTCATGCCCTTTGAGCTCACTTATAAGGTCGAGAGCTCGGGTCACATCACTAGGAAAACCCACTAAACCTGCCAGAACCTTCTGCGAATTAGGGGAAAGCTCATTCTAGTACTGGGTGTTACTCTTGCTCTACATGAACCTCAATAAATACTTCCACCTCTCCATGTAAGTTCAATGGCACCTCCCACACACCCAGCATTTTGATCGGCTCATCTAAAAGGACCGATTGCCGGTTCACTTCAAAACCCACATCCGATTCGTTGATCCGATCAGCAATATCAACACTGGTAACTGATCCAAATAATTTTCCGTCATCACCAGCACGCGCATAAAAGGTGACCGGAGAAATCTCTTTAATCCTAGAAGCTCTACGACTTGCTTCAAGGAAATCCCGCTTAGAGCGCTCCTCTGACAGGGCCTGCTCTTGTTCGAGCCGCTCAACGTTCGCGGTCGTTGCAGTATAAGCGAGTCCCTGGGGAATCAAGTAATTTCTACCAAAGCCGGGCTTCACCTCGATCACTTCTCCCGCTTCACCAAGGTTCTCAACAGATCGTTTCAAAATCAACTTCATTATTCCTCCAAAAGATCTAACCTGCGACTAACTTGTTAACACGTTTACGAAAATCAATGTAGATATCAGCAATTCCAATTAGTACGGCACTACCAATTACTATCGGTGGAACGATGACCAACCCCGAAATAGCAATAGCGTAACCAAGAATTGAGAGTCCACCGGTTATGAATACAACTATGGCTGCACCACGCACAGCAAAGAGTGCACCTATAAAAACCACTGCATTAGTTCCTAGTCGATGTACTGGTTCACTCCATCGACTCAATAAAAACACCAGTCCCACTACGAGTATCCAAATAAGATGGTCGTTAAAACGAAAATTACGGATTGACCCAAAAGCCCCTCTGTCGCCTCCAGAAACGAAAAGGAAAAGCCACCAAGAAAGGACCAGGGCCCCGAACGACGCGAGGGCAGTTAAGGCCGGAAATATCAAAATCTGTAAGTCTGCAGTCTTATACAGCAGGGCGATCACAGCAGGCGCTAAGCCGTCAGCACCAGCCACTATAATCATCTGATCCACTGCGACCCTGATCCTATCAGACACGGACCACTCTAACGCACTCCAAGTACCGGACCTCAACACCATTAGTATTGCCACAAGTAACATCGACACGAAAACCGCATTAAGTGCTCGATCAGAAATTTTTACTTGGGGTTGTGCGAGAGATAATCCGAGAAAACACCCCCCTAATAGCAAAGCCCAACCATGTTCTAGATACCAGATGCCATTGTATGGACCAACAAGAACCATCATTGTTGCTGTTATAGTGACACCTAGAGCGAGGTAGCTACGCAATGCACTAGTCACCACTAATAAAAGAAACGGTATAGCTACCAATACCGTTGGACTCACGGTGGACATCAGAACTACGAGCATGAATAGTCCCGCAGCAGACCACCAATCACCCTTCAGGAAAACTAACGATCCCGATGTCTGGTCCGGCATCTAGGCTGGCTATCCCTGATGGCCACGCGTATAAGGCAACAGCGCCAGATAACGTGCACGTTTCACAGCACGTCCTAATTGCCTTTGGAATGCAGCAGTCACTTTTGTAGTGCGCTTTGGCAGAATCTTACCCTGTTCGGTGACAAAGTTCGAAAGAGTTGCCACATCCTTGTAGTTCAGGGCTATAATTGGAGGCCCTTCCATACGCCGTCTTCGCCCTCGCGGACCGCTGAACTCTGGAGGGCCAGATCTTTGATGGTCAGATTCACTTTCCTCTTCGTCTAGACCAAGAGATCCACCGGGAGAAACCTCCTCTCGATCTTCATCTTCATCTTCATCTTCATCTCTTATTTTCCGTGGACGAGATTCCCCCATTACTGATTCCCCACCAGTCGGCTCTCCCTCATTGATAACCAAGAGATATCGGATAATCTCATCATCAAGCTTCAACATTCTTTCATACTCAGGTAATGCTTCTGGTACCGCAGTTAACTGAGCTGCCACATAGTAACCCCGTGACAACTTATTGATGGGATAAGTTAGTTGCCGGGTCCCCCAGTGATCGACTGCGGAGACCTCCCCACCTTTAGACGTAGCTAACTGGTGCAACTGATCCAGCTTAGCTGTGACCGCGCTCTCTTCGAGCGCTGGATCAAGGATGTAGACAACCTCGTAGAGCCGCATGATTCATTCCCTCGGTCCGTAGGTTTATAACGGGCCCCGTCGCTTAAGCTACCAGCAGTGCGAGTGCGGTTAGCCGGCGGAGCGGGATTTTCAATTTGTTTCCCATCAATGTGATACCGAGAACCTAGCTAAATCTTCAGGATCCAGGAAGAACAAACAGTATCGACAGGGCCTATCTTAGTTGGCTGTCGCTTTCTGAACTGCGCTGATTAAGTGTGGATAGCGAGCATAACTCCACCGAGCTTCCTCAACATTTAATCGCTCACGGTTCGTATGTGCATAGCCCTCTTCTCCAGGAGCAAACCCAATGGTTGGAATTCCATGGGTACCGTGTGACCAGCCACCATCAGTTGCGAATAACCAGGGGCGAATAACAGCCTCACCCTGACTTCCTCGTCTACCCACAGCACTAGCTGCACTCGTGACGACTGGATGGTCTGGGTCCATCAGGAATCCAGGAGAGAAAAGATTTCTTTCCTCCTGGATTCCTGTGTATGTCATTTGAAGTTCTGTTGCCATTCGCACTTCATAACTCAACCCCTGATGTGCTGAACTGATGTGCCTCTCAACATAGTCCCTAACCCTATCAAGAAGTACATCGTCCTCATCCCCCGGTAGAATTCTCCAATCTAGAGCTACTACAACCCTGTCAGGTATTACATTCCTGGTCTCAGGGAGCACATCGACAGTCGTAGCAATCAAGCTAGCCGGCCCTAGTACGGGATCAGCCTCTTGATTTTCACCCAAATCTTTTACTGCAGCTAGCACATTCCCCAAGAGATCAAGTGCATTACTAGCGCGATCAGGAGCACTCGCATGGCCAGCGAGACCGTTGATCACGACTTCAAGTTCAGCACGACCACGATGGCCAATGCATATGTCTCCATGTGTTGCTTCACCAATTATTACTACTTCCGGATTAATGGCACCTGAATCCAAAAGGCGCTTCATTCCAAGGCCACCACGTTCCTCAAAGACTGTGTGAGCAGCAATAACATCCCCAGGAGATTTCCCGATCATCGAAGCGGCTGCATAAGTCTGTAAAGCAAGTGGACCTTTAATATCCATAGACCCTCGGCCATGGATAAAACCATCCCTCACCTCACCACTAAAGGGTGGCACCTCCCACTCTGTATGATCCCCTTCCGCCACAACATCTAGGTGGCAATTCAACATGGCTGGAGGTGCACTTCCTACTCCTGGAGCAACGCCTATCACATTACCGGTATCATCAATATGAACGTCACTCAGACCGAGTTCGTCCATTTCCTGCTTGAGCCGATTAGCAACTTCTCCTTCTTCTCCAGATAGGCCCGGGATACCAATTAGCTCAGAGGCAAACGCAAGTGCATTCTCAAAACTCGGCTCCTTCGACATTAACTGAAGAACGTTTGGATCATACCTATGACCCTTGAGAATGAATCATCATCACCCGTGCTCAGTCCATGCACTTCTACAAACCAAGGAGCAAGCACCAGGGACACTACGCTCATAAGCTTTATCAAGATGTTGAGGGATGGACCTGATGTATCCTTGAATGGATCACCTACGGTATCCCCTACAACCGCAGCCTTATGAGAGTCAGATCCCTTACCACCATACGCTCCGCTCTCGATGTATTTCTTTGCGTTATCCCAAGCCCCACCCGCATTCGCCATAAAGAGAGCCATAAGAACACCCGTAACGGTGGCACCTGCCAAAAGACCCCCAAGTGCTTCTACTCCTAATACATAGCCAACGACTACTGGAGCTAGAACCGCTGTTATACCCGGCAAAATCATCTCTCTTAGAGCGGCAGTTGTAGAAATATCCACACAGCGAGCTGAATCTGGCTTGGTGGTACCTTCCATAATCCCTGGAATTTCTCTGAACTGTCGTCGAACCTCGTCGACCATACCCTGAGCGGCCCGACCTACTGCAGTCATTGTCAGTGCAGCAACGAAGAATGGAAGACAGCCGCCTAGGAAAAGGCCAATCACCACCAGTGGATCAAGGATATTAATTCCGATTTCCTGAAGGCCAACCTTGGAAGAATATGCCGAGAATAAGGCTAGCGCAGTAAGCGCAGCCGAACCTATCGCAAATCCTTTTCCAATGGCGGCAGTTGTGTTTCCAATCGCGTCTAGTGAGTCCGTAATCTCTCTAGTCTCTGGACCAAGTCCGCTCATTTCGCTAATCCCACCCGCATTGTCTGCGATTGGTCCATAAGCGTCTACTGACATCGTCACACCCACGGTTGCGAGCATACCCACAGCTGCTATACCGATGCCATATAGTCCAGCATAGTTGAATGCAGTCCAAATTGCGGCGCTAATCAGGAGGACCGGCACAACAGCTGATTGCATACCGACAGCCAAACCTGTGATCAAGTTAGTGGCTGAGCCAGTTTGGCTGGCCTCGGCGATCTTCTTCACTGGGCCTTCCGCCGTGTAATACTGGGTTACCATCCCAATAGCCACACCTGCCAGAGTTCCTGCAACAATTGCTATCCAGGGCCCTGATATGGGTAAAGATTGTCCGGCATCCACATACGTGATCCCCATGCTCTGCACAACAAAGTACATCACCCCAAGAAATAACACTCCCGCAATCCACGTTGTCCCATGAAGTGCATGCGAAGGGTCACGTTTCTCAAGTGTTTTCATCGCGGCGATACCAACAAGGGATGCTAAAAGACCTATCATTACTGTAAGAATCGGCAACGCAACCGCTGCAGTTCGATGTCCTGCAAGAGCAGGCGCTGTTGCCCCGATTGCGATCGTCGCCACAATTGAACCCACATAGGATTCAAAGATATCAGCACCCATCCCAGCTACGTCTCCTACATTATCTCCCACGTTATCAGCTATCGTGGCCGGATTACGCGGATCGTCCTCGGGGATGCCAGCTTCTACCTTGCCCACCAAATCAGCTCCCACGTCTGCAGCTTTGGTGTATATACCCCCTCCAACTCGCGCGAAAAGCGCGATGGAGCTTGCGCCCATGGCAAACCCTGAGACTATCTCGGCGAAAGTGGAGTACTCGCCATCTCTAACAGCTCCAGCTCCATAAATTGCATACAGTACCCCAAGCCCTAAAAGTCCAAGTGCTGCAACGGCTAATCCCATTACTGCCCCGCCAAAGAATGCAATGCGTAAGGCCTTCCCTTGACCCTCCTGGTTAGCTGCTGCCGATGTACGCGTATTCGCACGTGTTGCTGCCTTCATACCAAAAAATCCAGCTGAAACTGAGCTTAGTGCACCGAAGACATAAGCGCCTGCTGGTGTCCACCCAATTGCGAAACCAAGCAGGATTGTGACTATAAATACGAATCCAGCTAAAACCGTGTATTCACGTTTGAGGAAAGCCATTGCCCCATCGTGAATCTGTTCTCCTAGATCAATCATAGCCTCAGATCCAGCCGGCTGCTTCTTCAAATACCGGTATATCAAGAAGGCTATAGCTAAGCCGATAAAACCTAGAAGCCAGGCCCACCCTGTTACTGCTACAAAATCGGTCATTGACTCACTCTTATTGTTACTATGATTTGTGAACTATATCCCATTATTGATTAAAACGGTTCATGCCTTCTTCAATGCCTTCGTCAATCCAAATCTCAACTGCATCAGTCATAACTGGAAGTAAATCTAGCACTATGTCCTCATCCTCCTCAGACATACGTGCGAGTACCCAGTCTGCTAAGTCTTGCCCCTCTGGTTTTAGCCCAACCCCAATTCGGAGTCGAGCATACGAATCAGACTGGAGAAACCCAGATATTGACTTAAGCCCATTGTGTCCCCCAGGTCCTCCCTTTGCTCGGAACCTTACCCTCCCTACCTCAAGCGCAGCGTCATCCACAATGACTAGGAGATCTTCTTTCATGCGAAAAGACTCCAAGTTCATCAAACCTCGCAAAGATAATCCGCTCCGGTTCATGTATGTAAGTGGCTTTACCAACTGAACACTTGAGCCAACTACATTACCCTCAGATACTAAAGATTCACCCTTTTTCTCAAAAGGATCGAAACCCCAATCGTAGGCTAACCGATCCACAACCCACCAGCCTACATTATGTCTCGCAGCATCATGCTCAAGACCAGGATTTCCAAGTCCGACAATGATCTTCAGGCGCATGGGAATGAACTAATCCTAATCACCATCTCCATCAGGATCGCCAGATGCACCTTCTGCCACCGCAGAAACCTCTTCAGTCGGTGCACCTTCCTCATCTGATATCTCATCACCCTCAAGTAGTTCACCGTCTTCAACGACAGTCTCCTCAACAACCTTGGGAATCGCCACAGCACAAATAGTTCTTCCTTCGTCAATTGTGATGGCGACTTCTTCCCCTAGTTGTAAATCATAGACATGGAGGGATTCATTGATATCCAGTTCCGAAACATCAACCTCAATTAGTTCCGGTATCTTAGACGGAATACACTTTACTGGAAGTTCGTTTAAAACTTGCTCAAGCACACCGCCACTGTTCCTCACACCCACTGGATCTCCTATTAATCTCAGAGGTACTTCTACATCGACTGCAACACCCGCCTGGATACGGAGAAAATCGACGTGGGTAAGCGTAGACCTGGATGGATGACTCTGAATCTCACGCACTAATGTCTGGAACTCCTCTCCCACACCCTCAACCTTGAGGCCAACGATTGTGTTCTCAGTGCTGATTGAATGAAAGAGGTTCTCTGCTTCGTGTGTATCCAATGACAAGTGCATAGTCCCTAGCTCCCGGCCATATAATACCGCCGGTACCCGACCTGACTGACGGAGCTTTCTGGCTACTCCCTTCCCTGTACCTTCGCGTTTTTGTGCTTTCAGTGTAACAGACATATCTACTCTCTTTCTCCTGATTATCGGCCCCTAGGCCTACCCCAGGGCCCTTTCCCTCAGTGTTTCTTCTGAATCTCAAAAAGCTTGCTTACAGATTCATTCGCATGCACATGGTGAATTGCCTTAGCCAGCAATTCAGCCACAGAAAGAATCTCTAGTTTCTCAGTATGCTTCTTCTCTGGAACCATAATTGTGTTTGTCACAATCATGCGTTCTAGCCCTGAGTTTTCTAGTCTGGCAGGTGCATCTCCAGAAAGGATCGGGTGAGTTGCTGCCGCATACACAGTCTTCGCGCCACGATCTTTCAGAGCTCCCACCGCGTTGGACAGGGAGCCTCCTGTATCAACCATATCATCTACGATGAGGCAAGTACGACCTTCAACCTCACCTACAATGTTCAATACCTCAGACATATTTGCCTTTGGCCTGCGTTTATCGATGATTCCCAAGGTCGCCCCAAGGCGACGAGCAAAACCCCTGGCCATCTTCGCTGCTCCAACATCTGGAGCTATAACAACAAGGTCTTCAAGCATGAGATCCATGAAGTACTGAGTTACAACTGGAGCTGCATAAAGGTGATCAACAGGAATATCAAAAAACCCCTGTATCTGATGTTGATGAAAATCGATTGAGATAACCCTATCAGCTCCAGCAGCAACGATAAGGTTCGCAGCAAGCTTAGCGCCAATCGAAACTCTCGGCTGGTCTTTTCTATCCTGGCGACCATAGCCGAAATAAGGAATTACTGCAGTAACTCGAGCAGCTGAAGCTCGTTTAGCTGCATCCAGCAAAAGGCACAGCTCCATAAAGTTATCGGCGGGAGCAGATGTAGGCTGGAGGATGAAAACATCTCGTCCACGAGCATTATGGTCTATCCGAACAAAGATTTCACCATCTGAGAAATCTTGGATTGTCGCTCCTTCCGGAGACTTTCCCAGCTTATCAGCGATCTCGAGTGTCAGTGGCCAATTAGCTCTTCCACTAAGCAGAAGAAGGGGTCCATGCCTGTAGGTATCTTCCATGTGGCCTTAGCTAGAATTCTCTTTCCCAATCACTATCATTTAATAGCAAACAAGGTTAGAAAAACCATTATGAGTGGTCAACGTTAGTAGCTGATACGGATTATTGACTTCAGTCTCAATTCCTCGAAGATCTTGGTACACATTAGTCTTTATCTAGAACTCTAAACGCTCGGGTACTAGTTACTTCTCCCCGTCCTGCTGTCCTCAAGACTAGGCGGATCTCATATTTGCCTGCATTGAGGGTTGGTAAATCTAGGTTCAGGTAGCGAAATACCGGACCCGGTACTAATGGTCCGGGTTCTTCCCACGAAATGCTAACCGGCTGCACCCGGCTCGTGAGTCTGAGAAATTCAGTGATTTTCCGAACTACACTCTGATTTGTCTGACTTATAGAGACCTCAAATGTGAGAGTCTCTGATCTAAATCCAAGCCCGTATACCTCCCAAGCCATAGCGAATGTTTCACCCGTAATGATCTCAGGCTGGCTGAGCGCCTGGGAAATTGCAAACTCAAGCACTTCGGGGGCATCAGACGAAGGATGAAGCATCAGTACGTCAGAAAGGGATGCTATATCGTCCGGTACCGGATGACTTTCAAGCACCATCCTTAGACGCCCAGCACGCCGCTGCTGGGGACTCCACGTTTCAGTGGAAAGCAAATACCTCCCTGATGGTACCTCAAGCGAAAAACCCCCCTCAATATCGCCGATACTTTGGATACTAGTGATTTGTTCTCCGTCTATGTTTCGCAGGAACATTCCTGCACGATCTAACATTCCCGACTGAGTGCCTGGATCAAGCCAGGGCAGCGGGTGGTCATGATCTGCGTGACGAGTTGTATCAGCCGGCAGAAAATGAGTTCCCACAATCACTACATTATTACCTCTGGGAAATAGTGCTACCTGACCTTCCATCGGAAGAAGGATGGGTGCATAAGCGGGCGCATACAGTGAGCGCGGGCGTTCATGATCCGCTGTCATATCTTTCTGTTCAGCAATGCTCGGGGTATTCAGGACTCTGCCAGACGGAATAAAGTCTCTTCCTTCTGGATGTTTGTGACCGATAACCTGATCCCCTAGGCCAAAACCAGAATCAGAACTCCTTTCCCATCCTAGTTCCCACCCATGCCGAACCGTGAGTTCATCCAAATCCTTCCCCCAACTAACTCGATACGGATTCCTCGCCGCACCTCGGATTGTTGCAACAGTCCAGCGCGCATAGTGCTCTGTCTTCCTGTCATTACCCTCAACCAGATAAAGCGGATCAGCTAAGAACCACAGCCATTCAAGTGCATTGACTAGGGATTCCGATGATGATCCTTCTACCTTTCGAAAAGACTCTTTACCATCATCATCTAGGATCCAGCTTGGGACCTTCCATTTAAGAGCCTGTTCAGGATCCATCAGGTCCAGAGCTATCGAAAAGGATCGCTCAGCCTCTATGTATCTCTGCAACCCATGGAGAGAAAATGCCTCCAGCGCATTACACCACCAGAGTTCGACCTTTCCGCATGAGCGAGCCATTGCTAGAGCTTCCTCCCAACGTTGACTTTCTGAAAGGTACCAGACGCGCTGTCCTAGCAGCCAATCATCAGCAGGAAGAAGTACTTGTAGTGAATCCAGCACTACTAGCATCTTTTGTCTAAGTTCTCGAATTTGTGCTAACTCAAGACGCGGATACCAATCCCCCTCATCGTACCAAGAACAAAAACGCCCAACCTGCTCATCGCAAGCACCTCGATTCGATGCAAGAATACGCGGGAAATAGCGCACCCTCTCTCGCTCAAAACGAGCCTGAGCCGATCGAGCAATTCCTCGCAAGTCAGAAGAATCAATGACAATGTCCGCAGTATCAATTTCACTGGAAACAATCTGCGACATACTAACCTGGGGACACGCCACATAGATTATTAGAAGGGAGATGACCCCCCTAGCAGAGAAATATTTGTTCCGCTTGTCCAAAATTCTGAGTTGTTATCCTACGATAAGAAGCACTGCAATTGGCCCGGGTGGATTCGAACCACCACCGCCGATTCCAAAGACCGGTGTCCTGCCATTAGACCACGGGCCAACATAATTATCCTACCGAAAACGAGATCCAACCTCCAAATCTTCGCTACCTCCAATCACACTAATGTGACCTGCGGATAACTCTCCAACGTCCTTGTTACCACACAAAACCATCCAAGCTGTTCCTTAAGGTCACGTGCATCTGCTTCAGCCCCAAGATCATTATTAGTAATAGCAAAACAAGCAGCACCGCTTCCAGACAGCAAAACAAGCGGGTACTCTTTCTGCCTCAGAGCTGTAAGTGACTGTTGTACATGAGGATAAAAATCAGAAGTGACAATCTCAAAATCATTATGTGCTAATGATATGATCGTATCCCAATCCATTCGCGTTCCACGCATGCCTGGCTCACGAGATCTATCATGATTAGATGACCTGCCAAGCATCTCATAAGCTTTCGCAGTTGACATGTGTACCGGTGGAAGCACCAGAAGCACGGTCTGCGCTGGCAGAGGCTTGACAACCTTGAGCATCTCTCCTCGGCCATAAGCAAGTGCGGTAGTGCTATTACATAAGAAGAATGGGACATCAGAACCCAACTCAGATGCAATCTGACCTAGGGCCTCAGTACCCAAAAGACCTTCAGTAAGATGATCCAATGCACGGAGTACAGCAGCTGCATCAGATGAACCACCCCCTAGACCAGCACCAGCAGGAATATTTTTTGTGAGCCTGATGTTGACACCCATCTTTAACCCAGCTGCCTTCCGATATGCGCAAGCTGCACGATGGGCGAGATTCTCGTTAGCTGGGCCAACTCTTATACCTCGATTTTCAAGCTTTACCTGTCCAGAATTATCTAACTCAACAAGCACGACGTCAGAAAAATCTATTGCTTGCATGAGCGTTTGAAGTTCGTGAAACCCATCCGGACGGCGGTGAAACACCTTCAAGAAAAGGTTTACCTTAGCCGGAGCGGATAGCGAAACTCTGCGATTCAACGTCCCTCCATAGAATCTTCATTTTCGCTTTTATCCGAGTTCAACGACCTAGCATCACCAATCGAAAGACCAAGCGCCCAAGTGTAATACAATCCAATCATGGTAATTGGGAGCCAGCCTCCGAAATGATACCCGAATGCAAACGCTAAAGAGTCCGAGCTATCGACACCATAAACTGTCCCAATGGAAAAATCAGATCCCGCATGAAAGGTCCCAAAGAATCCCGGAGCAGAAGGAAGAGCAACAGCAAATCCTACCACAGCTGCAGTAAACATTGCTGAAATAAAACCAGTATCTATACCAAATGCCCGCATGCCCAACCAAAAAGAAAGCGCGTGCCATGTCCAGAAAACTAGTGTCCAAGCAAAGCCCAGTAATAGTAGCCTTACATCTCGAATAATAGCGACTGAGGCAACGAAAGATTTGAGGATCTTAACCGAAGCGGTTTGGATATCCTCACCAAAAAGATGCAAGCACCGCGGGATGATTCGCACCACCCAATCTGGTGCTATTGCCATTAAGCAGAGCACTGCCATCACCACGAGTAGTGCTACTACAGCTACCCGCAGGAGGTTTGCGCCCAGACCCTCTGAGAAAACTTCTGCTGAAGGAAATCCAGACGTATACAGGGGCCCGATCAGAAACAACAGCAGGACTACACCATCCATAAATCTTTCAACAACAAGTGATCCGAATGCCGCACTAGCCTTAATAGGCTCCAGGCGGCTCAGAGCATACGCCCTAGCAAATTCCCCCACTCGAGCTGGCAGCAAATTATTAGCCATAAAGCCAATTGCTACACCTGCAAACCGCGATCTAAGTCGCGTATCTGCGTTTATAGGCGTCAGGAGAATTTTCCAACGCAGTGCCCGGATAAAGAAGCCAAAGGTTGCCACAAATATCGAGGCTCCCAAAAGCCGTAGGTCTGCTTGAGCGATGCTTTCCAGGATGTCAGATAGTGACTCATCCCGAAGTACCCACCAGAGAAGTAAAACGGTGACTAGGGCACCTAAGAGCGCCTTGCCCCAATGTCTCACGCTTTGGACCGTGCCCGCCTCAGGATTTCTCTCATTTCACGCACTGCACTGTCAATGCCGACCAACACAGCACGGGCGATTACACTATGTCCTATATTCAACTCTTCAATCTCAGGGATCGATGCAACCGGCCTTACATTCTCATAGGTAAGTCCATGTCCGGCGTGAACTGCAAGTTCAAGTTCTTTTGCAAGCCGCGCTGCACGACTAATCCTCTTGATCTGCTCCCCTGGCGTCACCGGCCATGCATTGGCGTATTCTCCAGTATGCAGTTCCACTGCATCGACTCCCAGTTCTGCAGAAAAACGTATCGATTCCTCGTCTGGATCAACGAAAAGAGCTGTTCTTATCCCACTATCCTTCAACTTACGTATTGCTTGACCGATCTCCGATCGCTTTGTATCACCAGAAAGATCCAGGCCACCCTCTGTTGTTATCTCCTCCCGATTCTCGGGCACAAGCGTAGCCTGCATCGGTCTTATTTCACATGCAAGACTGAGAATATCAGAGGCCGCAGCAAGCTCAAGATTCACCCCCGTCCTGACGCTCTCCATCAATAACCTTACGTCCCGATCCTGGATATGTCTCCGATCTTCACGTAGGTGGACCGTGATCCCATCTACACCAGCAAGTTCAGCAAGAATTGACGCCCATAGGGGATCTGGCTCGTCAGTGCGACGTGCCTGCCTCACAGTGGCAACGTGATCTACATTCAAATAGAAACGCATGTTTTCGATCGAATTCTCTTATTTAAGTCTGCCGCTATAGAACCCAAGATTAGTAATCTATTCAACACAGATACTCGGGCACCCCTTAAGCATCCCAAGGAATGCGGGCGGAACCCTAGCTGTAATAGAAACGGTCGTACTCTTATCAATGCGGTGAAGAACCTCGGCCTCTTCATAGAGTGCTGAGATCATTCGTCCATCAGAAATCGGGATGTGAACGACCACCTCGATTAATTTAGCTCGAATACGAGCGCAAAGTGTATCCCTTAGTGATCCCCAAGTTGTCTCATCGTGAGCCGACACAAAAACAGCGGGAGTAGGTTCGAGAGTTCGAATCCGTCTCTGGAGAACTTCTTGTTCTGCGTGAGTTATAAGATCAATCTTGTTGAAAACAAGTATCTTACCAGTGTCTTCCAGGCCCAGTTCAGTTAAGACGTCTATTACAACTTTATGTTGGTCCTCCCAATCATTCTGAGAAGCATCTATTACATGTAATAGAACATTGGCTTCTCGTGCTTCTTCAAGGGTAGAACGAAATGAAGCAACTAGATGGTGAGGAAGCTTACGGATAAAGCCTACTGTATCAGTTATTAGAGCCTGGTGGCCTTGGCCAAGGTCAACACTACGGGTTGTTGAGTCTAGCGTTGCAAAAAGACGGTCCTCAACCAATAGATTTGATCCTGAAAGAGCACTTAGAAGAGAAGACTTTCCGGCATTGGTATAACCGACCAATACCGCTCGAAAAATCCCCTCCCTTTTTTCACGCTGAACCTCACGAGCCTTAGCAACCTGATGAAGCTTTGATTTTAGGAGAGCGATACGCTTTCTGATAAGTCTTCGGTCAGTCTCTAACTGAGTTTCTCCAGGCCCCCTGAGTCCAATTCCCCCTCGAATGCGCGAAAGGTGAATCCACATTCGTCGAAGTCGTGGGAGCAAGTATTCAAGTTGTGCCAACTCAACCTGCATCCGAGCTTCTTTTGACTGTGCACGGGTAGCAAAAATATCAAGGATTAGCTCAGAGCGGTCCATGACTCGCACATCCAGAAAATCTTCAATATTCTTACCCTGGGCTGGAGTTAATTCTCCATCAAATATGACCAAGTCCCCTGCCCTTTCAGCGACTAAACCCTTGAGCTCTATAATTTTACCCTCTCCCAGATAGACTCGCGGATTAGGCTTGGAAATGAGTTGAGTCAGGGATCCTACAACCTTGCCTCCAGCCGTGTCGGTCAAGCGTCCCAGTTCTTCTAGGTGATCCTCAGTGAGCCTGTAGTCAGTGCCTTTACGATGCACACCAACCAATATTGCCTTATCTACAGGCCTGGCCATATCGATGAGTTGAGTCGGTATCCTACTATCCTCCGAATACCTCTATTGTTAGGACGTGACGGTCAGTCACGATAAGTCTTTAAAAAAAACTCTACAAATGTCACTTCCCATCAGAACATAAAATTCCTTCAATGTAGCGTTCTAGAATCTCTTTCTGATTTTGGGTCGGATCTGCCAAGACAAAATCAAGCAGTTCATGCAATATTTGAGCGAAATCTGGACCTGGATGAAGACCCATGCGGATGAGATCATGTCCATCAATGTCGAGATCTGAGATCTTCAATGGCACACCAGCCGAACGTATCACGCGTGCTCGACGCCATAATTCTACAACTTCAGATGGACTTCGTATTGATAAAGGATTAGTTCTAGCTCGTGCTAATTCCATGCGGATAAGGGGATTTAACCGTTCCGGCCCGATTGTACTGAGCCAACGCCGTATTTCCTCATCATCTTGACCTATATTAGGAACAGGAACAGTCGAAATACGTCTAGCTATCTCATCAGTCTGCGCATTGGACAAGCGTAACCGAACCAAGATTCTTCGTGCTTCCTCAGGATTTAGTAAGTGCAGCAGTTCAGTAAGTCTTAGCAAGCCCTTACCTCGGGGTAGAAAGTCAACTGAGCAGAGTGTCAAATCCCAGGTACCCTCGGCAGAGCACCTTCCAGATTTAGAAAGCTGATCCAATTCCGGATAAAGTATGCCCAAAACTCCAGCCTTCTCGTACAGCCGAAGGGCTCGGGAGGGAGTACAGTGCTGACCTAAAACCTTAAAGAGTTCATCCCGTACCCGCTCACAAGAGAGATTCTCAAGATACTTGATACCCTTACAGAGTGCTCGCCAAGAACTCTCTTCAATTGTTAGGTTGAAACGCCCGGCAAATCGTAAAGCACGAAGAATCCTAAGGTAGTCTTCAGCAAATCGCTTTTCTGGAGTACCAACAGTTCTGAGAATGCCGACTTCAAGATCATGAAGTCCACCAAATGGATCGAGAAGCCGTTGCTCAAGTGGATGCCAAGCAAGAGCATTAATGGTAAAGTCTCTGCGAGCTAGATCTTCTTCAATTGTATCTGCAAAAGTTACCGTAGCATGCCTACCATCTGTCTCAATGTCCTTACGGAAAGTTGTAACCTCAAAGAGAGTTCCATCCGAAGCGAGCACACCTACGGTTCCATGTTCTATTCCTATGGGAACAGTCTTCTTGAACAGTCCTTGTATCTCCTTAGGTCGAGCTTGAGTTGTCAGGTCCCAGTCACCTGCAGAATATCCTGAAAGGATATCTCTTACTGCCCCTCCTACCGCCCAAGTATTGTAACCTGCCTTCTGGAGCGTTTTGGTAATCCAGTGAACTGCTGGGGGTGGAGAGAGTTGAACCATGGTCATCCTACCAAGACCGCACCCCCATTCACATTCAGGATCTCTCCAGTGACATGGCGTGCAAGCTCTGAGCAAAGAAATAGTATAGGGCCAGCGATATCTTCTGGGGTCGCGATCCTACCCAGTGGAATAGATTGGGCAATTAGATCTCTTCCTGAACCCTCAAGGGCTGATGCCGACATTTCAGTATCAATCCAGCCCGGCGCTACACAGTTAACCGTAATGTCGCGTGACGCGAGCTCAATACAGAAGCCCTTTACAAGAGACATAATTGCCCCCTTAGTCGAAGCATAATCAGCATGAAATGCTTCGCCACGCTGTCCAGCGGTGCTTCCTACAAGAACCAAACGACCATGGCTTCGGAGACGCTTAGCTGCAGCACGACAAGTGTAGAATACGGAGTGCAGATTAGCACCTAATGTCTTATGCCAACGTTCAATAGACATTTCCAGCACACTCACATCTTTATTCGGCCAAATACCATGATTGCCTATGAAGATATCTAAGCCACCAAACTCTGCATCTGCACGTGCGAACAACTTCTCAACATCAGTCGGGTCAGAAAGATCACCCATTTCAGCCCAACCCGATGCACCAATTTCTTCTAGTGTATCCAATGTTTCTTGTGCTTCTTTGTGGCGGCTATGATATCCTATACCTACCCGTGCACCAGCTTTCGCTAAAAGGAGTGCTGTAGCACGGCCGACTCCCCGCGAACCACCTGTGATTAGAGCGTTCTTGCCTCTGAGGTCAACTAACATGACCAACTCTCTTACTAATCAGTGTGCACACAAACATGTCATTTTCCATAATGCATCTTCATGATGCATGCTCTGATATTAGCGGTTTAAGGATGGCTAGCAGATCGCTGCATAAGTATTCCCAAAACTAGGTCAGGATCTTTCTCATCAAGTGCTAATTCACAGGCGTAGGTGATTAAGGCATCCGCTGTAAGAATTTGAAATGCGCTAGCCCGAACCCGCCCAGGATGCAAGCAGGCTTGCTCAAGAGCAGATAGGGCACCTCTAATAAGCGTAGTTCCAGATCCTTCGGAGAATTGTGAGGTGTCGATTGAAGACCCCAACTCTATAGGTGCTTCTCCCAGACGCCTGCTAACCCATTCCTGTAGGCGGTTCATGTTGCATCCTCACTTAGAAGAGTCTTAATAATTCTAGGACCAGCATTTAAGGCCTCCTCAATTCTAGTTGCGTCTTCTACACCAGCCTGACCTATATGGGACTTACCACCCCCTCTTCCACCCACAATAGCAGAAACTTCTCGAATCAATGCATCGGCACGAACCCCTCGTGAGATCATATGATCACTAACAAATGCAAAAAGTACGTGCTTTTCATTCGGCATCTCCGCTGCTAAAACAGCAATCCCAGATGTATTCGAAGCAAGGAATTGATCCCCCCATCTTCGCGCATCATTAGCGTTGCGGACAGGCATGCTGACACCCCGATAGCTTAATTCACCCCCATCCTCCAAATCGATCACGAAAGAAGCTACATCAATTCCAGGATCCTCTCCCTGAGTCCTCAATTGATCCAAAAGATTTTCGAGGTTCGAATTATCAGAAAGCAGTTGCTCTGCACGCTGCTTTACCCCATCGGGTCTTGTCTTCAAGATTCCCGAGACTTCTTCCAGCACAGTTTCACAGTTCTTGAAATAGGCGAATGCTGCTCGTCCTGTAAGGGCTTCAATCCGCCTAATTCCAGCAGAGACTCCCGACTCACTAACCAAACGGAACATGCCAATCTCAGAAGTCTGGCTCGCATGAGTTCCGCCGCAAAGCTCTATACTAACGCCCGCGATATTCACCACTCGAACCTGATCAGGGTATTTTTCTCCGAATAGTGCCATTGCCCCGTCCGCTACAGCATCCTTATAAGAACGATGGTCAATTTCAATGGGGTGATCGGCCCAGATTCTATCATTTACGACCATCTCAACCTGCTCCAATTCACCTGAACTCAATGGGCCCGTATGTGCAAAGTCGAAACGGAGGCGATCAGGAGCAACGAGAGAACCACGCTGTACCACGTGAGTGCCTAGTAGCTCTCGCAGAGCAGCATGCAACAAATGTGTTGCAGTGTGGTTCCGCCCAGTGTCCTGCCTAGTCTCTTCAGTGACCTGCACATCAACATGAAGTTTCTCAAGCCCATCAGTCAGTACACCTTCCATTGATCCAAATATTGCTATTTTTCCATTTACATTCCTGACTTCCGCTACAGTGAGTTCCCAACCATCAGAAGAGACATTGCCTGCATCTGATATCTGTCCTCCACTCTCAAGATAGAAAGGGTTTTCCTGAAGGATCAGGCCTAATACATCATTCTTAAAGCGATATGAAAGAACGTTCGTTTTTACCTTAAGTTGTTCATAACCAACAAATGTCTGCTCCTTGGAGGAAAGTAGAATCCAGTCACTTGTGATATCTCCTGATGTGAGTACTTCCTTCGCTTCCGAACGATCCGCTCGTGACCTAGCTCTCTGTTTGGATAGCTCCTTCTCAAATCCAACCTTATCAACTTGGCATCCTCTCTCTTCAGCCATGATCTCTGTCAAATCAATCGGGAAACCAAAAGTGTCGTAGAGCCGAAATGCGTGATCACCAGTTATCTTTCCTCCCCCATCAGTTACCAGTTCCTCAAACCGAGACATACCACCCTCAATCGTAGAGAGGAAACGCTCTTCTTCCGCTTGAGTCGTATTGATAAGATGCTCTCGCCGATCGACTAAGTCAGGGAAAGCGTCTCCCATATTATCAATCACTGCGGCCACTACTCCAGTAAGTGTCGGCTCTCTCCGCCCAAGAAGCCAAGCATGGCGCATCGCTCTTCTCAAGATACGCCGCAGCACATACCCACGACCTTCATTTCCCGGGAAAACACCATCGGAAAGAAGAAACGCGACTGCACGAGAATGGTCCGCAAGAACCCTGTAGCTAACTGAGTCTTCCGATGAAGAGTCGTATGGCTTTCCAATAAGCTCTCCCACACGATCGAGCATCGGCAGGAAAAGGTCTGTATGGTATACTGAACCTACACCCTGAAGTACAGAAGCTAACCGCTCTAAGCCTAGCCCCGTGTCGACAGATGCGGCTGGAAGTTCCTTTAAATCACCATTTTCAATTCTATCGTACTGCATGAAAACGAGGTTCCACAATTCACTGATTTCGCCAGAATCATTTAGCTCTACGAATTTCTCAGTGCTAGTAACACGAGTTCGATTTTCTCGCAAATCATAGTGTAATTCTGAGCACGGCCCGCACGGCCCGGTATCAGCCATCTGCCAGAAATTATCCTTATCTCCTAAGCGATGCACACGTTCAGACGGGAGACCAACCTCACTTATCCATAAATTCTCAGCCTCTTCATCCGTGTGGTGGACAGTAGCATATAGCCGTTCTGGATCGAGTCCATAAACTCCTGTTAGAAGATCCCAAGCAAAGTGAATGGCTTCCCTCTTGAAATAATCCCCAAAAGAGAAATTCCCTAGCATTTCAAAAAAAGTCAGGTGCCGAGTAGTACGCCCTACCTCCTCAAGGTCATTGTGCTTGCCTCCAGCACGGACACACCTTTGGGATGTAACCGCCCGCCTAAAGGGTACGTCTTCCTGACCCAAGAATGCCCGCTTGAATTGTACCATTCCAGCATTAGTGAATAACAGCGTGGGATCATTCTCCGGAACGAGCGAAGAACTTTTCCTACGAGAGTGTCCTCGCTCCTCAAAAAATGAGAGAAATTGCTCCCGGATCTCAGCGGTCGTCATCAAGTCACGTTTGGGGAAAGCTATGTGGGCTAAACAAGGTTCTTAACGATAACGGGTGATACAATATGGAAGGAGTAGTCGCAAAGGCGAAACCATCAAAATCGATACACTGAGAGACCTCAACTTCCAGTTCCTCGGTCTCACTACCCGTTAATCGATAACTTCCTTCTCGTGCATTCCAGAAACAAGTTCGTCAACTTCATTAGCTTCATCTTCATTTTCATTTTCCCTGTCCAGTCCTAAAGCAGTACGAAGACGTGATTCGATTTCTTCGGCAATATCAGGATTTTCAGCAAGGAAAATCTTAGAGTTTTCCTTTCCTTGTCCGAGACGCAAATCACCATAAGAGAACCAGGAACCTGATTTCTCAACAATTTCGTGGTCAACTCCCAAATCAATTAGTAGTGCTGTATGACTGACACCCTCATTGTACTGAATATCGAATTCAGCTTGCTTGAACGGAGGTGCACATTTGTTCTTAACAACTTTTACTCGCGTCCTGTTACCGACTACATCTTGACCATCCTTAATCGCCCCGATCCTCCTTATATCAAGTCTAAGTGACGCGTAAAACTTCAATGCTCTCCCTCCTGAAGTTGTCTCGGGACTGCCGAACATCACTCCTACTTTAAGGCGTATCTGATTTGTGAAGATCACAGCAGTATTAGAGCGATTTACAGCTCCCGTGAGTTTTCTAAGAGCTTGGCTCATCAGCCTTGCCTGGAGTCCGACATGCGTGTCACCCATCTCACCCTCAATCTCTGCTCTTGGGACTAGGGCTGCCACAGAGTCAATAACTACGACATCAATCGCATTACTACGAATGAGAACTTCAGCGATCTCAAGTGCTTGCTCTCCCGTGTCAGGCTGGGATACCAAAAGGTTATCTACGTCTACTCCTAATTTACGGGCGTAAGCTACATCAAGAGCGTGCTCAGCATCCACAAAGGCAGCTATGCCACCAAGGCGTTGAGCATTCGCAATTACCTGCAGACATAGTGTTGTTTTACCTGAGGACTCCGGACCATAGATCTCACTGATTCTACCTTGTGGTATTCCTCCTATACCTATTGCAGCATCTAAATTCATGGCACCAGTAGGTATCGCTCCGATACTGCTCGAAAAAGAATCCTCTCCCATTCGCATGATTGAGCCCTTACCGTAAGAGCGCTCAATCTGTGTAATTGCAGTATCTAGAGCTTTCTGGTTCTTATCTGTTTTCTTCTTTAAGTCTTGGTCAGTCATTTGAGCCGTGGTCATGTCTTCCCCGTTTTCGTGAGGCCCTGAATCTCAAGGGCCAGACACAGAAAGTACAATACCCGAAGATAAAGCGAAAGTGCCCTACGCTGATCCGGAGAAGAGATTACTTGGAATAAACTGGAATACTTTTGAAATAATGTAATTACCTAAGGTAAGTTAATGACGATAGAAATACGTCTGCCAGACCCCCGGCCTGACTGCAATATAGAGAGTTTCAAATGGCCGATCCGCATTTCTCGGTGTGAAAATCCCTACTCCGAAGTATCGCCCCACTCTCATGATTTGCTCGCAGTCCACCGGTCCTTCTCCGATCGTTTTCTCATACACCTGTTCCTCGAAGTGAATTGGATCATCTCTAACAAACCACTGAGCCGCGCCAGCATAGGTTCCCGCAAAGTCAAGAATTGGCCTAAGTGCCCGCAATGGAATTCTCTCAGGGCCAATCAAGGTGTCGCCCTGAGGGGCCAATCGAACCTGAACCGTTTCACCTGTGGATAAACACATACTGAACAATGCCCCCTCGCGAGCTGGAGGTGCAATTTCAATACGCACGGTATCCGGTGGCGGAGCTGGAAGTATTATTGTGTCTGGCTCAGTCCTTTCCATAAGCGACGGACGAGGCAGCAGTGGCTTGTCTTTCAGCCTTAGTGCCACCGAACCCATTACTCCGAGTTTTGGCTTCCAATACTCGGAGTAATGCCCTCCTAGTGGTTCAGAATAGTTAGCCGCTAAGTACTGAGCTCCAATTCGGATGCCTGCCACATCAAATTGCACTCCTAAATTGACATCAAATCCGTCGTATTCACTCATTAGAGTCAGTAGTGCGCTATCCCCGACTCCAATATGAACTGCTGATCCAAAGAACCAGCCCCCTGAATCTATAGAATGATAGAATTCGAGTTCATCTCCATCCTTAAACATTCCCGAGCCATAACCACCTGTTAATGTAATATCATGGTCTGGAAGGAACCCTTGATCAAAACCTTGGATTTGGATGGTCGCAGCGCCGTAAAGGCTTAGGTTTGTGTTTACGTCTCTGAGGCCGGCATAAGATTTACGGAAGCGATTGTCAGATATTCCAAGTCTTGTGGGCTGGTACACAATTCCATCCCCGAAATCTGGGGCTGTTACATACCTCGCCCCTAGAGCTAATCCTAATCCCTGATCCTGGGGTTTTACTAGCTGTGCACGACCAAAGATCCCCCATACATCTCCACCCGAATCAGGCTCGTTGAAAGACTGCAACGTCGTCCCAATTTCAATGCGATCAAATAGTCCTAAAGCAAAAGAAGCATCCGAAAAGAACTCACGGTTAGGTCCAGCAAAACTTGTCTGATTGCCACTCCTATCAACTTCAATGGTACGGCTGAGATCCATGATAAATCCTGAGTAGGTCCCTGTGATCATCATATGAGGAATGACACTTGCAACTGGGATATTTATCAGGCCGGATCCGTACCTTTGTGTGCTGGGCATCGTCGTGCTCTGTGCTACTAGCATAGGCACCGGGCAAAGGAACCATAAGGAGAGCAGGGATAGGAGCCAACGCACCTCTCTCCACAGAACAATCATGCAAGCATTAACCACAGTCGCTAGACAAATCTCAGATCAGGAGCTTACGAAAAGTCATCGGCTAACAATCGCGAAAACATTGAGAAGTGTTTTGCCTCAATAGACAAAATAGAATTTAAGCTGGTCAATCTTCAATTACGTATCTTGTTCTCTATTTTCAACAGACGTCGGCCTATAACAACCACCCAAAAAAAGATTAGTCCGATTGCAATCGCATACGCAATGAAAACGTGCCAGTACGGGCGTCCAAGAGCCTGAGTAGCAAGCTGGTCCCCAGGAAGGTCTGAGACCTCTTGCGCCAAGAGCAGTCCAGCACCCATTAGGGATACGATCGATACAAGGATACCACGAAGTATTTGGTTACGATACATAGGAATTACACAGATGCATGGCGGGAGCGAGTATTAACTTCATACTGAAAGTTTTCAAGTGAATAACGCAGTAGGAATAAACCTAAAAAAACTAGCGTAAAGGCTCCTAAACTCATCAACAGTGTCATCAGCATATCACTGGGAAGGGTCGGTCCTTCTGGCTTAATAACCACAGGCGCTGGGTGGAGTGATCGGAACCAGATTACGCTGAGATGAATAAACGGTATATCCAGAGCACCAACAATGGCTACGACTGCTGCATGACGCTTTCCTTTCTCTGGATTCTCAGTCGAACTCCTGACTAAAAAATATCCTAAGAAAATAAACCATAGCAGCAGGGTCAGCGTGAGCCTCGGCTCCCAAGTCCAGTAGGTACCCCAAGCGATTTTCCCCCAAAGAGGCCCGGTGGTCAGCATGATGGTTGCAAAAACCATACCTCCTTCAGCTGCGGAAACAGCAGCTCGATCAAGCCGCTCATCACGAAGCCACAGGTACATCGCACTGAATAGCGCGGCTAAGCCAAATGCGAGAAAGGATGTCCACGCAGCAGGAACATGAACGTAGAAAATCCTCTGAGCAATTCCTTGCGTGACTTCGGTTGAAACCCAAAAGAAAGACATCCAATAGACCAAACCGAGCCACATCAAGCCTATCATAGCCAAGCCAGTACCAATTACTAGAATTTTTTTGCTCGACATCAATCCTCCACTACAAAGCGGAAGAGCGAAGAACCCACAAAGCACGCCATTAGAGCAAAAGCCGCAAGCATCCTCATGCTCCCCTCAGTTTGAGCTAAAGATCTACCGGCTAGGAGCTGACTGGTAGCACTAGTACCGTAAATCACTACTGGCACAAGAAGCGGAAAAACAAGAACTGGAAGAAGCATATTTCCCATACGAGTTCCTGTAGATACAGCAGTAAACAAGGTGCCGAGAGCCACGAAGGCCAGAACACCCAGGCCTATCACAACTGCCAGCATCCCCAGATTTCTACCGATCTCAAGCCCAAAGAAGAGAGCAAATACTGCAACCACTAACAGAGCCATAAGATAAATCAGTATGAAATTAGATAACGTCTTAGCGAGAAAGATCGCATCCTTTGGTACCGGACTCATTAATATTCCATGGAAAGCGCCATCTTGAGCCTCAAGGTGAAAGGTACTTCCAATTCCGAGAAGACCTGCGAATACTATAGTCATCCATATTAGCCCACCCGCGATATCTTCAGGAGACACAGATATCCAATCCAGGGAATAATTGAAAAGGATGGCAGCCAGTACCGCGAAAGCAGCCATTGTTATAAACCGCTCTCGCGTGCGAAACTCTACGACTAGGTCCTTCCAAAGAATCGCATTAATCTTTGAGAGATAGTTCCTCATCCCCGTCCCTCTATCAACCCATGATAGAACTGGCCGAAGTCACTCCCAAGTTCAGCGCGCTCACCATACCAAATGAAGCGACCGTAGTTCATGATGGCTACCGTTGTTGCTAAAGCCAGACCCTCGCTGAGGTTATGTGTCACCATTACTACAGTCCTCTGACCATCTGTAAGCGTTGAGAGCACACCTCGGAGCACCAATGCTGCTGACGGATCAAGGCCCGTATAGGGTTCGTCGAGCAGTATAACATCTGGATCATGGAGGAGAGCACGGGCAAGAGCGAGACGCTGCTTCATACCATGAGACAAATTTCGCACTAAAGATGAAGCATGTTTCTGGATGCCTAGATGTTCAAGTTTTTGTCTTACTACCTGATCAATATCGGAAAGGTGATAAAGCTGGCCATAAAATCTCAGATTCTCCTCAGCTGTGAGATTACCATATAAGAACCCTTGATGTGAGAGTACACCAATCCTATGACGCCACTCAATTTTCCCAAAGTCTAAAATCTTACCCCGGAACCACACTTTGCCACGAGTAGGCCTAAGAGCTCCTGCCAGCAACCCCAGAAGAGATGTCTTGCCGGCACCATTCGGACCAAAAATTGTCAGGAACTCACCCTTTGCGAGTGATAGATCTATTCCATCTACTGCGACAACAGCACCAAATTCCCGGACTAAATCAGCAGCCTGAAGGACCGGGCTTGTCAAAGCTTTATCAGCTTCTGGATGAGCCGGAACTGGCTGGGCAGTCAGCCGACTGCTCCAATTCTTAGTTCATCGCCGCATGCTGAGCAGAAGTAGCTTCCATCGTCATTACTGAAACCACATGATCCACACATCAATCCCGTCCGAAGGGCATCACGTATCTTACTTATTTCAGCTTCAACATCGTCATTGACAAAGTGAGTCTTGTCAGCAGCTACATCAGCCTCGAGGGCCACGAGTGCCTCAGCAGTAAGATCAGCTTTCAACGAGAGATAATCCTCTTCGTCAAGCTTACCAGCAAGGAAGTCATACTCTACATCACGGAGAGCAAGTAATGTGACCCTCTTACGAGCCTGCGTATCCGTTAATTCATCTTCTGCTCTATCTAAAGATGCGTGTAATCCACTTACGAGAGGTTGAAGAATGAAAAGTGTGACCGCAGCCGCCACCAAGGCGCCTCCTAAGAACACAGTAGTCATCGATGTCTAGATAAAAACTCGACTAGTCAATTCACTACCTCACAGCTTCCAAAGCGGGAGCAGGGGTTGTCGTAGCATATGACTCCGAACGATCCCGATTTCTGCGCCGATCTGCACTAGGCCAAAGTGCAATTACAGTGCCTAGGGCAAGGATCAATCCACCATACCATATCCAAGCGACAAATGGCTTAACGAGAACCTGAAGATCAATGCCCTGCGCAGCAGAACTCGCTGAAAGCGCTCCATCTACATCATCCATTGCTGACAAAATCAAATAGAGATCCTCTTGCACAGTCTGACGGATCCCAACTTCAGTCATTAGTTGGTCACTAGTGACATATTGGCGCTTCTCAGTCGTTAAGATACCCTTCGCAACGCCATCTTTTTGCACAGATACCGTAGCAATTGCTTGCCATAATAGGTTGCGCTGACCCTTTCCTAAAGAGACCGAAAGACCCTCATAAGTGAGGGTATAGGTATGACCGAAGGGAGATGTGATATCCATCTGGTCACCAGGCAACATATGCTGGCGCTGATCAACATTATACGCAGCCCCTGCGAAGGCGAAGTAGATCATTACGATCCCTACATGGACAATGTATCCACCCCACCGTCTCCGGTTCCTAGTCACTAAATGAATAAGCGCAATGGCATAGCCCTCTCCTTCAATATGCGCTCGAGCTCGTGTTCCCTTCCAGAACTCAATCAAAATGACCGTCAGAACAAAGGCACAGATGCTCCACGTGACCAGCGCCAACCCATGCCGTGCTCCCATAACCCAGAGGGATAAAGCAACCAAGCAACCTACCGCAATGGGAAGCTGAAAATTCTTCTGTAGGTTTCGCTTTGTTGCCCGACGCCAAGCTATGACTGGTCCAATTCCTGCCAGAGCAAGGAGTACCAGTCCAATTGGGAAATTGACTTTCTCGAAAAAGGGTGGGCCCACACTAACCTTCTCCCCAGTCACGCCCTCAGCAACCAGAGGGAATATCGTTCCCCAAAAAACGGCGAAAGCCGCACCTAAAAGTATTAGGTTATTGAATAGGAAGGCTGATTCTCTAGAGAGAAACGACTGGATACTATTCTCACTCTGAAGTTTGGGCAGGCGATAGAGAATCAGAGCAATACAGGCTAGCAGTACTGCACACATAAAGCTCAGGAAAATGTATGCTATCTTGAGTTCTTGAGCGAAAGAATGAACAGACTCAATCAGCCCTGACCTAGTAAGAAATGTAGCAAAAATTGTAAGTAAAAAGGTCAGGAGCACCAAAGACATATTCCAGACCTTAAGCATTCCTCGGTTTTCCTGAATCTGTATCGAGTGAAGGAATGCTGTTGCAGTCAGCCAAGGCAAAAGCGAAGCGTTCTCAACTGGATCCCAAAACCAATACCCACCCCATCCAAGTTCCTCATAAGCCCAGCGCATGCCGAAAATAATTCCAACAGCTAGGAACAACCAAGAAAGAAGAATCCATCTTCGAGTAAGCTGAATCCACCTGGCATCCAATCGACCATTAAGCAATGCTGCGACTGCAAATGCAAATGGAATTGTGAATGCAGTGAAACCCAAATACAGAGTGGGAGGATGAATTGTCATCCAGTAGTTCTGTAACTGTGGGTTTAGCCCCTGACCATTCGCCGGGGTGAATGCCAATTGCTCAAAGGGATTGACATCCGCGAACAGGAGCACCACAAGAAAAAAACCAAGAATTGTCTGCAAGACCCCTGCAACATATGGCATAAACTCTCGGTTCTTTTTTCTATTCAGAAAAACGCAAAGAGCTGAAAAAAATGCCAGAAGTACTGCCCAAAAAAGTAACGAGCCGCGTTGCCCAGCCCACAGGCCAGTAACTTTATAGAACAGTTCCATCTCTCGATTTGAGTAGGATGCAACATACCAATACTCAAATTTGTCACCGAGGAAGGCGCTTACTACCCCAAGAGATGCAAGTATTAATAGGAAGAATACTGCATAGATGCTGCGTTCCGCACTCAGGACGACGTCACCCCTCTGAGTGCGGCCACCAACGTACCCAAGCACCATACCCCACAAGGAGATCGGCAACGCAATCCAGAGGGCGTATTCGCCAAGAATTGTCACGTTACTAGCTCCCAATTAGAGAGCACGGTCAATCGGCGAGGTCCTCCGGAGCAGCTTCGTATCGGCTTCCACATTTTGTCAAAAGTGTCTCAGCTTCGAAAACACCGTCACCACGGAGGCGTCCTTCAAGCACAACCTCCGTGTCGTCGGTGAATGTATCAGGAAGTGCATCTCGAAATTCAACCGGGAAAGTAACTGATTCGTCAGCAAGATCACGCACCACAAATGTATGAAGCAGTTCTCCGTCAATGCGCTTATATGTCCCAGGAAGCACTCGGCCACTAACCTTTACGCCTACTCCATGGAAAGTTCGGTCATCCTCAACCTTCTCCATGAGTTCAACGGGAGTTAAATAATAAACCATCGTCTCGCTGACACCGGTCCATATCAAATAGGAGACGACCGCAGCCACACTTACGAGTCCTACCATAAAACGGCTGTGCGTTTTCATAGAATACTCCTGTAACAGTTGCTTCCCCGACAAATGAAATCTAGCCGAACTCCCCTACTTGGGACCAGCCCAGATTATTCTATACTATACTTAGCTATTCTTCACGACCTGCCGCATAGCCTTGATAAGAAATATCCAAGAGGAAATCAACATTAGTTTTCTCGAAACACCGCCGCCTGCTCCAATGCCCATCTTGCTGCTTCAATAGGGTCCCTTAATCCTGGAAGGTCCAACCCTTCAGCTGGTGGAGTACCAAGGGTCCCCACTAAAAGTCCGATTTTCAAAGCCAGGGCAATCTCTGATAGTGTTCCCCATTCCCCGCCAACGGCTATAACTACCTCTGCTACTTGGACCACCAAAGCATTGCGTGCTTCCCCCATCCCTGTCGCAAGAGGAATCGTTATCCATCGATTTGCAGACTTTGGATCTGATCCTGGCAGGATACCAATAACCAGACCACCGACTTCGCTTGCGCCTTGGGCTACCGCTTTCATCACTCCCCCTCCGCCACCGCACACAACTATAGCCCCGGCAGCCGCAAGCTGCTTTCCTAAATCTTGTGCTAAATCATACTCAACTCTTGATGCCTTAGCGCCCCCAACTACTGCTATACGAAAAGGAGGCCTTGTCTCCCAATGTAACGTCATGAATCACCGGCCCACTGAATCACTGCACGGGTAGCTCGATCCCATTCATCCTTAAGGCTTAACCGCTCACTTTCAGACATTCTTGGTTCGCACCGAGTCCCAGTCGCCTGAACTGACAGAAAGTGGGCCGCATCCGACCAAACGCCTGTCGCAAGACCTGCAAGACCGGCCGCACCAAGCGCCGTAGTCTCAACTATTTCAGGTCGATGTAATGGGACACCGAGTACATTAGCTTGGAACTGTATGAGCCAGTCGTTAAGTGCTGCTCCGCCGTCTACACGCAACTCTTGGGTC
>Ga0310344_10000416_pt1 | contig 34076 bp, 27 predicted proteins | sample HC15DNA20200_MG_FD_203801 | JGI IMG/M metagenome (GOLD analysis project Ga0310344, IMG submission 203801) | Marine microbial communities from station ALOHA, North Pacific Subtropical Gyre - HC15-DNA-20-200_MG | ecosystem: Environmental > Aquatic > Marine > Oceanic | place: Pacific Ocean: North...
CCCGGACCCATGTTCGCTGGCGGCGAACCCGGCTCGGGTGGCGAACCCGGACCCATGTTCGCTGGCGGCGAACCCGGCTCGGGTGGCGAACCCGGACCCATGTTCGCTGGCGGCTGGTTTTGAGGTTCCGAGTTTGCGGTCGGCGGGGCTGCGGTCGGCGGGGCTGCGGTCGGCGGGGCTGCGGTCGGCGGAGCTGCGGTCGGCGGGGCTGCGGTCGGCGGGGCTGCGGTCGGTGGAGCTGCGGTCGGTGGGGCTGCGGTCGGCGGGGGTGCGGTCCGCGGGGCTGCGGTCGGCGGCGCTGCGGTCGGCGGGTTTGTGTCTCCCGGAGGCGGGTTTGCGCTCGCTGGTGGGTTCGCAGGCGGATTCGCTGGTGGGTTCGCAGGCGGATTCGCTGGTGGGTTCGCAGGCGGGTTCGCAGGCGGGTTCGCAGGCGGATTCGCTGGTGGGTTCGCTGGTGGGTTCGCAGGCGGATTCGCTGGTGGGTTCGCAGGCGGGTTCGCAGGCGGGTTCGCTGGTGGGTTCGCAGGCGGATTCGCTGGTGGGTTCGCAGGCGGATTCGCTGGTGGGTTCGCAGGCGGATTCGCTGACGGGGTACAAACGGGTGGGCATGTTTGCGCATAAGCGATGGTTGGCATGACTTGTCCAGATAGGAACACGACCAACACCAAACCAAGCGCGACGCGCCACAAACGATTTCTAGGCCGCGAGCGGATTTGCAATCGCTTCATCGAAACATTGAACCCTTCAGTTCTTTGACCAAAATATTACCCTAAGGCTGCGCTGCCGGAGCAGGTTGTTCTGTACCGGCTTCACAACGGAATCCATTAGTCAAATAAACAAATGACTGTTGAACAGGCTCAAGTGATTGCCCAGTCACAGTCATCGCGTACGAACGCTCATCATTTGGACAAACCCAACCACCAATGATCCCGTAACCAGCGACCACTCCACCTTCATCACGCGTGAGAAATGTCCCGAACGAACCTGGCTGGTTGTCGACAGTCAACCCAGCTCCTGCGCCAGCCGCTTCGAATTCTGCGCCCGTCAACGACTGCAACATCTCAAACGCACCGATCACTGATTCCTCAGGGGTAAGGGGTGGTTGCGCCGAATTCCAAACCAAAAACAAACTGGCGCCACCCGCAGCAGCCAATAAGCTTCCACTTTCGTTAGAAGCCTCTGCAGTCGTGAGACCGGCACTCGTAACTGTAACGTTAGACGGCACGGGCAGACCAAATCCGTAGTCGTTGTAATCTTCGATCGCAACTGGCGTAGGCGTAGCGAAGCTCGCTAAGCCGTTCTCTCCAATCACGATGACCTTTTTCAAGATATCGATTTCGGCTGTCAATCTCTCGATGGTCTCAAGATTTTCCTCGACCATTTTTTGACTTCCAGCAAAAGAGGCTTCGGACTCTGCTTCCAACGCCGTAACCTGCGCCGCTAGTTCATCAATCTTCTGCAATGAATCCGAGTCTGAACTTCCCGAGCATCCACTAAGAACAAATACTGACAGAACCGTCGACAGAGCGACCGACCAGGTAAGTCTCATGAAACAGCATCCTCATCCATCATTAATAAACAGCGGTCCTATAGACATGGCCAAAACCAGTAAAGCACCTTGCAGCGTTAGGTGAACTCAAACTCAAGGAGAACGTTAACAATCAATCACCTGTACACAAATAGTGGATTCGTCATCTATAGTCAGCTGCATGAAAGTGACCCATTCTGTTCACCATCCGGGCAACATCACCGATAACACAGGCCTGCTGCCGACGGTGGTAGCGATTCACGGTCACGGAGCTCATAGTCAAGACCTACTCGGACTTGCTCCCTTCCTGGCTAACGGTCGATTACTCATGATCTGCCCGCAAGCCGAATTCATGCTGCAGCCTGGCCTCCCCAGTTACACTTGGTTCGAGCCGACTGGAACCGATCTGAAGCGTTCACCAGCAGAATTCGAACGTGTAGCAGAACGAGTATCCGATTTTATTGTCGAAGCACTGCGCCAATACAACGGCGACCCCTCTCGCACTGTTTTACTTGGATTCAGCCAAGGCGGGTCGCTCGCCTACCGTATCGGCCTAGGTGAGCCGGAGCGATTCGCGGGTATTGCCGCGCTCAGCACCTGGCTGCCCGAAGAAGCTGAGACAGCCGCCAGTTCTGGCGAAGCTCTCGCTGCGTTGCCAGTCCTCGTGCAACATGGCACCAACGACCCTGCCATCGACATAAACAGAGGACAAGATTCACGAGACCGTCTTACAGCCCTAGGCGTGAAACTCCGGTATCTCGAATACGAGATGCAGCATCAAATCAGTGCCGAGAGCCTAAGAGACCTTTCCCGTTGGTGCGAACAAATTTTGGACTTACCATCACTGGAAACACCAGAGCACGACAGCCCTTCAGGACAGATAACTTAAGTGCACTGCTGCCGTTCGACCGATGGGATATATGGGGATAAATCATGACCTATGAAACATTGAAATATGAAGTCCGAAATAACGTCGCGCACATAACACTAAATCGTCCAGAAGCAGCTAACGCTCTGGATGTGCAAATGTCCCGTGACTTGATGGACGTCTCATTTGAAACGAGTGAAGACCCTGATGTACGCGCCATCCTGATAACGGGTTCAGGTCGATTCTTCTGTGCGGGAGGTGACCTGAAGAAATTTGCGGCCAGTGGCGATTCATTACCAAAACTCTTGAAAGAGGAAACAACCTACCTACACGTAGCAATATCGCGTTTCACACGTGATGATGCGCCGGTACTCGCAGCAGTGAACGGAACAGCAGCAGGAGCAGGTATGAGCCTAGCTTGCAGCTGTGACATCGTCTTGGCCAGCGATTCAGCAGTATTCACTATGGCTTACACTAAAGCCGGTCTTACGCCAGACGGATCATCAACTTACTTTCTACCACGACAAGTTGGACTGAGGTTAGCGACGGAATTGACATTGACTAATCGTGTACTCACTGCTGAAGAAGCTCGAGAATTCGGGATAGTGACGCGGGTAGTGCCCGGCGACCAGCTGAGCGCAGAAGCAACCGAGATTGCAGAGGAAATCGCCAGTGGGCCTACAGCTGCATTTGGAGAAGCTCGCCGACTTCTACACAGTGGACTCGTTTCGACGCTAGAAACTCAAATGGAACTGGAGACACAAGCGATAGCAGCTATGGGCGCTACAAAGGACGGCCAGGAGGGCGTACAAGCCTTCCTAGAAAAGAGGAAACCCACCTTCAACGGCAACTAGAACCTCGGCGATTCACAATCAGGGCCGAGGGCAGCATTATCAGGCTGACGCATATCCACCGCATAACGAGATTTCGGGCCTCGAATGACAAGTAACTCTGAATACCGTTAGGCCTTCTGAACTTTCCCCTCTAACATGCATTCGTCGGGCCTCCGTAGCTCAGGGGATAGAGCATCGGCCTCCTAAGCCGTGAGCCCAGGTTCGAATCCTGGCGGGGGTACCATTCTGTGTCACACAAATAATTTCTTAGTTGTTGACGAACGCCACAACGCAGACCGTCACCAAATATCCTGAAAATAATCTGTGTCGGAATAGAGATCGGTCTGGCTAAATCGAAAAGTCGCCGCGGGACATCACTCAATGCTTCGTCCCTTGCACGGAACAGGGATCAATAAAGAGCGCACAAACACCATCTGATCTAGTCTCACAGAATGCCGCCGATTGAAGAAGCGCTACTGCTCATCCTCGCTGGTGTACTGATCGGATCTTACTCAGTTTCGATCGGTGCCGGCGGTGGATTTTTGATCGCGCCATTGTTGCTACTGCGCTACCCAGAAGCAGAACCAGAAGCGATAACAACAGCATCATTAACAGCAGTTGTCATCACTAGTGTCGCTTCCTCAGCAATCGTAATCCCCGAACGACGTGTCGATATGCCAGTAGCACTTGCAATCGCGGGAATAGCAGCACCAGCTGGAATCCTCGGTGCTCTCGGCACAGTGGCGATACCGAGAGCGGTATTCGCAATCGGTTTTGCAGTGTTACTTGTCGCCTTGGCGCTTTACATCATCCTACGACCCACAAGTCCGGATCCTCCGCCAGACGCCGATGGTGTGGATCGGCACCTAGAGGACCGTGACGCCAACCACTTCAATTATCGTATCCCGATCCGCCGCAGCATCGCTCCAAATGCAGCAATGGCGTTTCTCTCAGCACTAGCGGGCATTGGAGGCGGTCCGATTGGTGTGCCAATCATGACAAGAATTATGCGTATCCCTCACGCAATAGCCGTCCCAACAATTCAAGTCAAGACTGCGATTTACTCAGCGATCGTCGTACTCTTCCATCTGGCCCTAGACCACGCAGGCGAACCCATGGCCGACGTGCCATTCCTAGGATTAGGAGTGATTATCGCAAATCCCTTTGGACAACGCCTACGCCGCCGCCTTGGTGAAGGCCCCTTGATGCAAGCACTCGCCTTCGGACTCTTCTTGGTAGCTGCACGCACTGCGTTTAGCGCGTTTGAATAGCAGGTACCTGCGTTACTAGTACGCTGGCCATCAAACATTGAGAGAGAACCCTATGTTCACGGAACGACGAACCAAACTCATTGAAACAATGACCGCGGAAGCCGATCATCCAGCGGCAATCTTTGTCTCAGCTCGCGAAGCGACAAGAAACTCGGACGTCAACTATGAATTTCGCCAAGAATCATCATTCTACTACCTCACAGGCTTTGACGAACCCGACAGTGTCGCGCTGATTAGACCTGGTACCGAAGCGCCATTCGTGATGTTTGTCCGCCCACACGACCCTGAGATGGCGATCTGGGTGGGTCCTCGTGTTGGCATAGAAGGAGCAGTCGAGAACTACGGAGCTGACAAGGCATATCCGATCGAAGCGATCGAGGAGCACCTAACTGAGCTTCTGTCAGAAACAGAAACACTTTACTACCCGCTCGGAGCAGACGAAGAACTCGATGCGCTAATCCTCAAACAAATGACTCTTCGTCGCCAAAATGCACAACGCGGCCCCAGAGCACTCGGTGATCTTCGCGATCCTGATCCACTTATAGGTGAAATGCGACTCCGCAAATCAGAGAATGAGATCGCTTCTCTCACACAAGCTGCCGTAGTAACTGGCCAAGGTTTCGAACGCGCAATGCGAACAACACGTTCTGGTCTCCACGAATACGAAGTACAAGCAGCAATGGAGTCAGAGTTCCGCCGCCTAGGATCGCGACGTAACGGCTACCCATCCATCGTCGCGTCCGCTCACGACTCCTGCATACTGCATTACACGACGAATCGTAAAGAGCTCGTCGACGGTGATCTGCTTTTAATTGATGCAGGCGCCGAATGGGAATATTACACAGCCGACGTCACTCGAACATGGCCCGTCAACGGTCAATTTACACCAGAGCAACGCACCATTTACGACGTTGTGCTCCGTGCACAGCACGCTGGTATAGCCGCCGCACAACCCAATCATCGTTTCGATGAAATCCATGAAGCATCAGTGCGCGTTCTCGTAGAAGGTCTTACCGACTTAAAAATCCTCAAGGGCAACATCGAACAACTGATCGAGAATGATTCATACCGACCCTTTTACATGCACTCCACCTCACACTGGCTTGGGATGGACGTCCACGACGTCGGACGTTACAGGAACGGAGAAGACTCCATTAATTTAGAATCAGGTATGTGTCTCACCGTGGAACCAGGTCTTTATTTAGATCCGAAAAATGAAAATATCCCTGAGGCTTATCGCGGTATTGGGATCCGCATCGAGGACGATATCCTCATCACTCTCGATGGGAACAAGAACTTAAGTAGTCATATCCCCAGCACACCGGAAGAAATCGAGGCCATCGTCGGCCATCTAGAACGATAGCAGTAGGCTAGCGACGGCGAGTCACCAAGAGCTCAGGATCAATATTGGACATACCCGTACCGAATCATCATGAAGAATAGCTGAATACTTCTATAGCCAGTCATGACAATTCGAATAGACATCGCATATCTATAACACTTGAGTAAATAGGTCGTAGGAACCTCGAATCAGAACACTAGTACTGATAATCTGCCTACTCCTCTAGACTGAACCCTTGACAACTCACCTCCAATTCACGCATTATCCTCTCCCCGCAATACTCAAAGTGCTGATGCGGGTAATCATTTCTTGGCTCGATTCGGGCTTTGCAGGGTAACCCCCAGCACACCGCCCGCACGACCGTAGTGGTCGCCCGCACCAAGCTTGCGGCCGATATGGACCGAAAATCATGCATATCCCTCGCTATTTCACCACTGCTGGGCAAGATCCATATGACGGAGTCCCTTTTGAGACCCGTACTTCCCGTATCGTTAATCCTGACGGTTCTGTCGTCTTCGAGGCAGAAAACATCATGATGCCTTCACAGTTTTCTCAGGTAGCAACTGACATCATGGCCCAGAAGTATTTCCGAAAAGAAGGCGTCCCGGATAAGACACGTCCTATTGATGAGGACGGTATTCCTGAGTGGCTGCAAGCTCGAGTGCCAGTTGAAGGTTCAGAAATAAGCGGCGAGCAGGATGCACGCCAAACATTCCATCGACTCGCCGGCACTTGGACTTATTGGGGTCAACGTTACGGCTACTTTGATGGTGAAGACGATGCACGCGCATTCTACGATGAGCTTGCCTACATGATGGCAACGCAGCGAAGTGCACCTAACTCTCCGCAATGGTTCAACACCGGATTGCACTGGGCTTACGGTATAGAAGGGCCACCACAAGGACACTCTTACGTCGATCCAGACACAGGAAATATGACAAGGTCGAGTAGTGCCTACGCGCGACCTCAACCGCATGCTTGCTTCATCCAGTCCGTCAAAGACGACCTCGTTAACGAGGGTGGAATTATGGATCTTTGGACTCGTGAAGCCAGAATCTTCAAATATGGATCCGGCACCGGATCTAACTTTTCTTCGATACGTGGTGAGAACGAAAAACTATCCGGCGGAGGTAGCTCTTCTGGATTGATGTCCTTTCTTAAGATTGGTGACCGAGCAGCAGGTGCAATCAAGTCAGGTGGGACTACCCGGCGCGCTGCAAAGATGGTGATCGTCAATGCCGATCATCCAGACGTAGAGGAGTTTGTCGACTGGAAGGTGAAAGAGGAGCACAAAGTAGCGACTATGGTGGCGGGATCACGCATGGTTCGCCGCCACTTGTCAACCATCCTCGAAGCATCCATCGAGAGCACGGACCCGAGTGAAAATCGCACCCTTCGCAAGGCAGTTCGGAGAGCAAATCGCGATGGCGTTCCGGAAACTTTCGTCCAAAGAGTCCTTCAACTTGCTAGCCAAGGCGAAAAGGAGATCGACTTCCAAGAGTTCGACACCGACTGGCAGGGAGAGGCATACGCCACCGTTTCTGGGCAGAACTCAAATAACTCAATTCGTGTGACATCTGAATTCATGCAAGCAGTCGACAAGGATGGTGACTGGGACCTAATCCGTCGCACCGATAACAAGGTACATAAAACCATCCGTGCTCGAGAGCTCTGGGATCGGATCGGTCGAGCAGCTTGGCAATCCGCTGATCCTGGTTTGCAATTCGACACGACTATCAACGAATGGCACACGGCCCCAGCAGGCGGTCGAATCAACGGCTCTAACCCCTGCAGTGAATACATGTTTCTCGACGACACTGCCTGCAACCTAGCGTCGATCAACCTACTAGCGTTCACCGACCCAGATACAGGTGACTTCGATACCGAGGGGTACCAACACGCAATTAGACTTTGGACTATCGTCCTTGAGATATCTGTTCTTATGGCTCAGTACCCAAGCGAGATCATAGCCGAACTGTCGTACAACTACCGAACACTCGGTCTCGGCTATGCAAACCTTGGAGCGCTGCTAATGCTGGAGGGTATTCCATACGACTCAGCTGAAGCACTCGCATGGACCGGCGCGCTCACTTCGATTTTAACCGGAGTCTCCTACACAACTTCAGCTGAGATGGCTAGCGAACTTGGGACATTTCCAAGCTACAAAGAAAACCGCGAATCAATGCTGCGCGTGATCCGTCAACATCGTAATGCAGCATATAACGCACCAGCAGAACACTACGAGGGACTCACCGTTCTCCCTCATGCTATTGATGAAGATTCCTGCCCACCGGATCTCTTGAAGGTCGCGCGCAGCGCTTGGGACCAAGCACTCGACCTTGGGGAACAATATGGTTACCGAAACGCTCAGACCACTCTAATCGCACCCACAGGCACGATCGGACTCCTAATGGATTGCGACACCACAGGTGTCGAACCCGATTTTGCACTAGTAAAGTTCAAGAAGCTGGCAGGGGGAGGGTATTTCCGAATTATCAATGATTCCGTGCCCACCGCACTGCGGCGCCTAGGCTATTCGCGTAACCAATCAGACGAAATCGTCGCATATGCAGTTGGCACTCAACACCTTGAAGGAACACCATTTATTAATCGCATCTCGCTCGCCGAACGTGGATTCACACAACCAGTTCTTGACGAGCTTGATAGTGCAATCGCCACCTCATTTCACATTAGATTTTCCTTTAATCGTCACCAATTCGGCGATGAATTCTGCACTGATGTCCTTGGATTTAGCAAAGAGCAACTCGATGATCCAAGCTTCGACATACTCAATGCGCTCGGCTTCAATTCAGAACAGATCGAGATAGCGAATGACCATATCCTCGGTCGCATGACACTAGAGGACGCTCCTCACCTCCGTCAGGAGCATTATCCAGTTTTCGATTGTGCCAACAAGTGCGGAAAATACGGAACCCGCTACATCGAACCGATGGCGCATGTACGTACCGTAGCTGCCGCACAACCATTCATCTCTGGTGCAATTAGCAAGACGATCAACATGCCAGAAACCGCGACAGTCGACGATGTAAAAGAAGTCTATGCCTCCGCTGCTGTCTCTATGGTCAAGGCTCTGGCGCTCTATCGCGATGGATCTAAGCTCTCGCAGCCACTGAGCTCGTCTGCATTAGATAACTTGGACATGTATGACGAAGATGAGGATGAAATTCAAGAGCACCCGGCCGTTCTGGCGGCGCAACAGATGCTTCAGGAACTGCGTCGAGGTGAACGACAGCGTCTACCATCACGTCGCTCCGGATACTCTCAGAAGGCAAAAGTCGGCGGGCACACGATCTACATTCACACAGGTGAATTCCAAACCGAGAACGGTGACTCACCGCAGCTAGGTGAGATATTTATCGACACAGCCAAAGACGGTGCTGCCTTCCGCAGTTTAATGAACTGCTTTGCCATCGCTGTCTCTATGGGACTTCAGTACGGTGTTCCACTTCAAAAGTTTGTTGACACTTTCGTCTTTACCAAATTCGAGCCAAACGGGATGGTGATCGGGCACGACCGCATTCAATTCTCTAGCTCAATCATCGATTACATCTTCCGTGAGCTAGCCGTTACTTACCTGGGTCGCGAAGATCTAGCGCATCTCGGCCCTGTTAGCCTCACCACTGATCCAAGCGCGGATGATGATGTTCCCGTCGACATCGGCGCTCAAGCCAATCCAATAACGGTCGATAGCACCGTGTCTCAAACAAACATAGGAAATGACACCTTCACAGCCCCAGCCCCTCGTCAGCTCCAAGCTGGATTGACTGCGACGGAATTTAGCACGCCAGAACTAGTCCCAGTAACGGCTGTTGTGGGAGAACAAAATCAACAAAAACTCATGGTCGAACAGGCTCGTCAATCTGGTTTCGAAGGCGATCCTTGTCCGGAATGTGGTCAACTAATGATGGTCCGCAACGGCACCTGCTTAAAGTGCATGGACTGCGGAACGACAACCGGATGTAGTTAACCAGCCACCCGATAAGAGCAGCAAAAATGGACCTAACCTTCTATGAGAATGTGACAATTAAGCGACGATCCAGATCAATCTTGCCGCTTCTGAGCCAATCACTAACTCGGTCTTAGCAAATCCATCATCTGTGACACTCAATGTCACGGTACCCAGATATGGTGCAACTTCACGCACTGAGATCGTCGCTGTTGGTCTAATTCCCTCTTGATCGAAGAATCTCAATAATGCTTCGTCTTCCTCAAACACTCTCTCAACAACACCAGTATCCCCAGCACCGAGATCACTGAGCCGGACTCGTGACATCTCTTTAGTTCCACTTTCACCTGGTATCGGGTACCCGAACGGTGACACTTCACGTTCACCTAGCAATCTTACGATCAGAGGTTCAGTCACATCTGAGATTGCATGTTCCATCAGGTGCGCTTCCTCGTAGGCACGCCACCAATCAAGAGCCATCACATCTACCAACAGGCACTCTGCCAAGCGATGCCGACGAACCATCTGTTCGGCTCGATCGAAACCCATCTTCGTGAGATGAATTCGTTTCTTAGCATCGATCCGAACTAATGAATTCCTTTTCAGTCGCGACAGCATCCCCGCAACTGATGCTGGCTTTGTCCCTAAGCGTTCCGCGACTCGAGCAGCTATCACCTCTTCACCCTCGTCATTTGAGAGTCTGTAAATGGTTGTAAGTGCGTCATCGACGGCAACGTTTGTTACCTGTTTTGGCACGTCCGTGCTCCTCGTACTTAGTCGAGTGTATGTGAATTATTCACACTGCTGATGGTGAGTAAGATGGAATTATGATGCTTATCCTACCATTGCAATATGTCCAATTCCCTCTACCAGATTTCTCTTGAATCAAGAATCTCTCTGGTTATATGGAATTACGAGATGAACTTACCCGACACGTTTTCTGTTTAGCTTGGAACTAAATAATGTGCTTCACTAATTCGCCCCGTCGAATAAACAACCGATGCTAACTATGAACCACCTGACACATACACCGCAGCGGTATCGCTGAGCGATTCATCAGCGAACGAAAAAACTCTCAATAAATAAGACATCACTTAAGCAATCAATCGAAGCTCTTTCGAGCTTAATCGCGGAGGCCCAAATCCTCATCTGAACATCCCTGTAATCTCAATCAAACATCTTCTATCAGGAGTCTTACGCTTTTGACATTTACGCACTACCACGTATTACATCTCATTTTTTAGACGTCGACCAGCAGTGCGACCTATCTTAAACCAGTGTCTCCTTCTACTAGTAATCGTTCTTTCAGCCTTCCTTGCATGAGTAACCATCGCTTCACATAGCAGAATCAAACCTTCAAGATCATCCAAATTAACTGTTTCTGCTCGTACCCGATTCCTAGGACCAGCATTATGCCAATTCCCGAGGGCAAGGCAGGCAGCGCCCGTCTCGTAACCCATCAAATCGAAAGCCGTCGCCTCCGTTCCGCCAGCATCCATAAGTTTTCGTTGATAACTAAACTTTGACTGTGTCGAAGCTATCTTTTGCGCCAATTCTGTCATCCACATAGTCACTACCGGAGAAAAAATATGCTCCCTATCACCCACTCGAACGATAGGACCACCACCTTGCTTTGCTCGTCCTCCAGCACTAGACGAGGTCTCAAGAGCGACTATTAGAGCATCTTCAGGAATTTCCTTAGCGGCTGCCGCTGCAGCCGCACCGACCAATCCAACTTCCTCAGCACGTGTAAACAACCCTATTAGATGCCCCGTCCGACCCTCTGCGACAAGACGGTCGAGAGTCGCCAACACTGTCACTACCCCAACGAGGTCGTCACACTGACGACCGTGGACCGTTCTACCGCGAAAGCGACACACTTCAACATCCCAGAGAGCGATGTCACCGACCTCAACAGTCCCAGAACTCTCAAGTACAGCCCTAGCTCCTACAATACGTTTAGGCATCCCTCGCTTCGTCGGTTTCGACGAGATCACAGTTGTGACTCGGGCACGAACCGCGTTCGATTGTTTCTCAGACCCGTAGATTCGTACTCGCTCACCTTTTCCATATTCAGCTGATAATCCACCTCGAAATTCGAGCGTTAAGCGTCGCCCTTTCACGCCTGTTACTACGAACCCAGGGTGATCCATATGAGCTTCGAGCACAAAAGGTCGGTTCGCCTGTCCATGCCGATATGTAATATATGCGTTCCCAAACGGATCCAACCTAAACGCCAACCTTCGGTCCTTCGCAAAATTCTCGAGGTACGCCTGCACACCATGCTCACGATAGGATGTTGTAGGAATGGGCAGCACTTCTTGCAGTAATCGTTTTAATGAGGTTGGGCGAAGTATTCGTTTCTGATTTTGGAGCATCGATGCACCTCAATTCGCCTACCCTATGCCAGTTTTCAGCCGATGCAAGTCACTACCCGCGAACGAATACTTCAGTCTCTTATCAGGGATGATTTGGACCTCCGCTGCGGATCTTTGCTCATCAGCTTATTTCGATCGGACTAACGAGCCAACGTGCTCATCATCTAACTCTTCTCTTTCAAGAACATTGATATCAATTTTCACTTCTTGTCATTGGTGCCATCAACCTCCGGCGCTTACGATCGAAGTATGACCTCCACCGAACAACCACGCTCCCCCACACCACTCAGTCCCGAACCTGTACCGAAAGTGCGACGACGTAAAGACAACCGTGCGCACAATCGTCCTCTCGTACCTATCGAACTCGAGCTCACAGGCTTCGCTCACGGGGGGCGCGCTATCGGCCATGCTGATGATGGACGAATCGTGTTCGTCGAATACGCGATGCCAGGGGAAAGGGTAATTGCCGAAATTACTAACGACACCGTCGCTTACATTGAGGCGACTGCCGTACTAGTACTCCAAGCTTCTGAACATCGCGTTGAGGCTCCTTGTGGCTACTTCGGGCGTTGTGGTGGTTGTCAACTCCAACATATCGACTATTCGGAACAACTACGATTGAAGACTAGCGTGGTCCGTGACCAGTTAGAGCGCATCGGTCAGTTCGATAGTGTTGAGACTGAAAAGAAGACGCTCAGTATGCTTGGTATGGAAAACCCTTGGCATTATCGAAACCACATGCGCTACACCGTCCGTCGCGACGGACAAGTCGGGTTCATGCAGCGTGGGACTCACCGTTTCTTAAGAATCGATCAATGCGAAATCGCCTCGACGCGAGCTAACGAATTACTCGCCGCGATCCAAGATCGAACTATGCAAACTCGCCAAATTTCGATCCGCGTTGGAGAGCAAATCGATGATTTTTTGATCCAACCACACTTGCAATGGCGCCCGCGCACTCCAGCATCGAGACCTTCAAGTGGACAACGTTCCTACCACGAACGCCTAGGGAACCACGACTACCGAATCTCCGCTGCTGCTTTCTTCCAAGTAAACACGCGTCAGGCAGAAAACCTGATCCGCCTAGTTGCCGAGCGCGTTCTTGAATGTCAACCTCAAGTCCTCGTAGATGCCTACTCTGGCGTCGGCACGTTTGCCGCTCAACTTGCGCCCGAGATTGGTCAAATCTTGACAATAGAATCATCGGCCGCAGCTGAAGACGACGCCGCAATCAACCTCAGAGGAATCGAAAATGTCGAACGACTCTTCGGAAGCGTGGAAGCGTTACTACCTAATATCGACCCTGCACCTGATGTAGTTATCATCGACCCTCCACGCTCGGGTCTTGAGCCCAGCGTGATCAACACAATGATCGGCTCATCTACTAAACGCGTAGTCTACGTATCCTGTGATCCATCCACGTTGGCACGTGATCTGCGACTCTTCGTCGATGGCGGATTCACCCTTATCGACGTTCAACCCATCGACATGTTCCCTCACACTCAGCACATTGAATGCGTCACCGTTCTCGATAGATCGACCGAAAGATTACGTTGACCATTTTCAACTGTTCTTTCGGCAGAAGCCTATTAGGTTCAAAAAGAGTTTTTATGACAAGAGCAGTCGACTATCGACTAAGGAACTTACCTAGGTTTCATTGCTGAGACGTACGCTGAAGTCACACCTCGGTCGTTATCCTCATAGTCCGCTGTAGCATCCACGAATCCAGCTCTCGTAATAATCTCGAGGTATTCAGTCAATGGTAATGCACCGGCTATACAACTTGCCCAGGCCTCAGCATCACCACGTTCCTCTTGAGAAATGTTCCTTGTCCATACCATATCGGACACACGTAATTTGCCACCCGGCTTCATCACCCGAAACACTTCACGGAATACTCTAGCTTTGTCAGTCGAGAGATTGATCACACAGTTCGAAATAACCGTGTCGAAATGATCTGACTGAAAAGGAATATCCTCAATCTCACCGAGGCGGAAACGTACGTTTTTCGCCTCAATTTTTTCCGCATTCCATCTCGCTAGTCGAATCATCGAAGGCGTCATGTCCAGACCCCAGACCTCGCCGTCTAATCCCACCTGCCTCGCTGCTAAGAAGCAATCAATCCCTCCGCCTGATCCGAGGTCAAGTATGGTTTCTCCTGAGTTCAACTCAGCAAGCGCGACCGGGTTTCCACAACCAAGTGAAGCGTCCAAGGCGGAGTCTGGAAGCTCTGCTGCTTGTTCCTCCGAATACAGCATCGAACCTTTGCTAGTGCGCTCGCCTCCTACATCAGAGAGTTCCGATGCGCTAGATCCGCAATTAGCAGAGCTGGGGTCACTTTGGTCTGAGACACAACAACTTTGACCGGGATCTACGTTTTGAATGAAATCAAGTGTCAGCTCGCCCGTATCCTGCCTATCAACCGTTGCTGCCTCAGCAAGCACACGCTCAGCAATACCGCTGTATCGCTCGCTGACAGCATCCTGAATATCTTGAAATCGCTGACTCCCGTTTTCATTTCCCGAAGTCATGCTATGCCTCCCACCAGAAGACGAAAGTGAGCTAGGTGGTTACCCAAAGAAACTGAACACTGGTCTTCTGCAACAAGAATAACCATTTTGTGATAGCGATCGCTATAAGTCAGCGAGCAGCTGCCGACAGTGCACGCATCCGCTTTACTGCCCGAAGATGTCTTTGAACGACCGTCATCGCCCCCTCTTCGGTGATCGCGAACTTCGGAGCGACTTTCCAAAACATCGGAAGGTAACGACGCCATTCCGCTAGAATATCTCGGGCTCGATCGGAATTGGTCACTTCTTGATGGCGACGAACCAGTGCCTCCAGCAATTCGATGTCCTCAGGCCCAGTGACCTGCTCGAGACCTACTAGTTCCTGATTTACTCTTGACCGAAAGTCGCCTCGCTCGTCGAGCACAAATGCAACACCATTTGACATTCCCGCGCCGAAGTTACGCCCTGTCTCACCCAGGATTACTACGGCACCATCTGTCATATACTCACAACCGTGATCCCCGATACCTTCGACGACCGCACGACCTCCCGAGTTACGAACACCGAATCTCTCTCCGGCTCGTCCTGCGATAAACAATGCTCCACCTGTTGCTCCATACAGGACTGTGTTACCTACGAGTACTGCTTCGTGCGAGGCAACAGGCATGTCTGGGTGTGGCCGGATTGTGATGTCACCACCATTCATCCCCTTGGCCACATAGTCATTCGCCTCTCCAGTCAGATGAAGCCGCATACCACGAGCAAGAAATGCGCCAAACGACTGGCCCGCGCTTCCAGTGAAGTGCAAGTCAATCGTTCCATATGGTAATCCTTCATCACCATAGCGCCGCGCAATGCGTCCTGAGATACGCGCGCCAACTGCTCTGTTCGTATTCTTGATTGGATACTGCAGGCGTACTGGCGTTTTTTGCTCAATAGCATCTTTCACATCATCTATGATCTGATCATCCAGAACCACGTCTTCAACACGATCGTTTCGCTCAGCTTGAGCCATATACGGTTGCGTCCGTCCAGCATCTACTGGAGCGATTACCCGATCCAGATTGATTTTGTCGGAACGCTGATCGCCTTCGGGTTTCAATTGGTACAAGAGATCGGCACGACCGATCAGTTCGTCTATCGATCGATAACCTAAACTAGCGAGTAATCCACGAACCTCTTCGGCAACATGGGTCAGATAAGACACCAACATTTCCGGTGTTCCAAAATACTTTTCGCGCAAATCTTCTCGCTGTGTAGCAACTCCCACTGGGCAACTATTCAGATGGCATTGTCGTGCCATCTTGCAACCGACCGCTATCAGCGCAGTCGTTCCGAAACCATACTGCTCGGCACCTAACATCGCAGCGATGACCACGTCGCGGCCACGCTTAAACCCACCATCGGTCCGGATTGTGACTCGACCACGGAGACCATTCGTTACCAACACCTCTTGTGTCTCAGCTAAACCAAGTTCCCATGGCACACCGGCGTACTTAATTGAAGACAGTGGACTCGCTCCAGTACCACCCTCAGCACCACTTATTTGAATCACATCTGCATATGCCTTCGCCACTCCGGCTGCGATCGTTCCTACTCCCTCACAGCCAACTAACTTTACGCACACTCGCGCTTCTGGATTGACCATCTTTAAGTCATAGATCAGCTGAGAAATGTCTTCGATCGAGTAAATATCATGATGCGGTGGTGGCGAAATCAATGGTGTACCGGGCGTAACGTGGCGTAGTGTCGCTATATACGGGTTCACCTTGAAGCCAGGCAACTGCCCACCTTCACCTGGCTTCGATCCCTGAGAGATCTTGATCTCCAACTCCTTTGCGGCCGCAAGATATGCAGGTGTCACCCCAAAACGGCCCGAGGCTACTTGCTTAACCGCCGAATTTGCGTCCTGTTTATCACCATCCGGTGAATATCGATTCGGATCTTCGCCACCCTCGCCAGTATTCGAACGTGCACCTAGTTGATTCATCGCACGCGCGATGTCTTCATGGGCTTCAGGACTTAATGCGCCAAGCGACATCGCTCCAGTTTGGAATCTCTTTGTGATGTCCGAAATTGATTCAGTTTCAGCTATCGGAATCGGTTCCTTATCTGACTTTATTCCCAAAAGATCTCTAGGAGTCGCTGGCGGTGCACTATCAAGGATCTCTAGGTAGGAGTCGTAGTCGGCATTACTCCCCTCTTCACCAACCGTTCGATGCAAAGCACGCCACATTTTCGGCGCGTTTCCATGATGATCAGCGTTCCCGCGAAACTTGTACCAACCTCCAGCAACGAGTGGTTCACCTTCAGGGAACGCACGCGCATGACGTTCGATTACATCCGCGCCGATATCGTCAAACTCAATCCCACCAATACGACTAGTAGTCCCGGGAAAGCAACACTCGATTACCTCGTCACCAACACCAAGTGCTTCAAATATCTGTCCACCGTGGTATGAAGACACGGCTGAGATGCCCATTTTTGACATAATTTTTAGAATGCCTGTATCGACAGCCTGCCCGTAGCGTCGGAATACCTCCTCTAGAGTATCTTCACCAAATGCGCCTTCATGAGTGAGTGAACGCAAGACATCTAGTGCGACGTATGGAATGACAGCGCTTGCACCGAACCCGATCAGTGTCGCGAAGTGATGAACGTCTCGTGCATCTCCGGTCTGTGCGATGATACTCGCTCGCATCCGTCGCCCAGTCCGGATCAGATGGTGATGCACTGCACCAATCGCTAATAGCATCGGTACAGGTGCCCATTCTTCGTCGACCATTCGATCGCTTATAACTAGAATCGAATCTCCTGCATCGACCGCAGCAGAAGCAGCCGAACAGAGATCATCAATCGCCAGCTTCAACGCTCCTTGACCATCTGCAACTCTGAAACGTGCTTGTAGGGTTGCGACGCTAAAATGGTCCGTATCTAGATGTTTCAATGCTGCCAATTCCTCATCAAGCATCAATGGGCTCGTTAGGTGCACCAGTCGTGCAGCCTCCGGAGTAGATTCCAGAATCGACTGCCGTTTTCCTAGATATGTATCTAGTGACATCACAACCTCTTCGCGAATCGAATCGATTGCAGGGTTGGTCACCTGTGCGAAGCGTTGTTTGAAATAAGTGTAAAGGAGGCGGCTCTCGTTCTGAAAAGCAGACAGTGGAGTGTCATCACCCATCGATCCCACTGGCTCTTTACCATCCTTCGCCATCGGTTTCACAACGTATTCAATCTCTTCGCGGGTATAACCATGTAGATGTTGCATCGCAAGCACATCTGGCGGTGGATCGAGCTGTTTGTGCTGAACATCAGCTGTTTGGAGGTGCACCAAATGCCGGTCGACCCACTCCCCATACGGACGACGCTGCACCAATTCTCGTGCAATGTCTTCATCGTGAAGAAACTTACGCCGCGCCGTGTCTACGGCAATCATCTGCCCTGGCCCGATACGCCCTGATTCGACAATTTTTGCAAATGGAGTATCGATCAGGCCTACTTCCGAACCCATGATTACCATGCCGTCAGAGGTGACTTGGTACCGCGCTGGTCTTAGGCCGTTACGGTCCATCACAGCCCCGGTTGTAGTACCGTTGGTAAATGCCACCGCGGCTGGGCCATCCCACGGCTCCATCAGAGCAGCGTGATACTCATAAAAAGATCGCAGGTGCGGATGGATGTTTGGCATGTTTTCCCAAGCTTCGGGAATTAACATTCGCATCGCATGCAATAAGTCTCGCCCAGACATCACTAACAATTCCAAGGCTTCATCAAACGAGGCGGTATCGGAGCCCATAGGTTTGATCACTGGCAGCAAGTCGACAACATCGTCTCCCCAAACTGCTGACTTCAGATCGGGTTCGCGCGCTGTCATCCAGTTCCGATTACCCAGCAGTGTGTTGAACTCACCGTTATGTGAAACCATCCGGAAAGGCTGAGCGATCTTCCACTCCGGCAATGTGTTAGTCGCATAGCGCTGATGCAGCAAAGCTGTCCGAGATTGAACCCGATCATCAGCAAGATCGGTAAAGAATTCCTTCAGTCGTGGAGCGACCATTAAACCCTTGTAAACCAAGGTCCTCGAAGACATCGAAACCACATAACAATCGAGTCCTTGCTCATGGAATGTTCGCTCAGCTCGACGCCGAGCAAGATAGAGTAGACGCTCGAATTCAGGAATATCTAAATCAGACCGCCTAAGCATCAGTAGCTGCTCTATCCCGGGCAGTGTCTCTAGTCCCTGAGGTCCGAGTTGACCTGGATCGTGCGGTACTTCGCGCCAACCGATTATCTCGATCCCGAGGCCTGTCACTTCTGCCTCTAATGCTATACGTGCTTGGCCACGATCAGGATCTTCTTTTGGCAGGAACACCATAGCCACCGCGAGATCATCACGGTCATCAATTGTGGTTCCCAGTCGCTCGCAATCCTCCCGGAGTAACTCAAATGGCACTTCGATCGTTATACCCGTGCCATCTCCTGTTAACGGGTCTGCATTTACAGCCCCACGGTGAGTGAGTGAAATCACAGCCTGGATCGCAAGTTCAACGAGTTCGTGGCTTCTCGTGCCATCAATGCTGGCAATAAATCCGGTCCCGCAGGCATCCCGACCAGGCCAAGCGGGAGCCATCATGCCACCGGCTTCCGGATGTACATTCTCGAGGTTGCCCGTTTGCGACGGGACGGTACGTGAAGTCAAACTAAGACCTATCTTTCAACCTAGAGCGGAGACACAACGGCCCTATGGGATCAAATATCATAGCCGATAGTGACCAGAAGACATTCTGTTCGTCTTGCGCAATCTATCACAAACTCGCATGCCAACGTGCTATGCGCTACACAATCGCCTCTAGTGAAAGACCGCTCTTTGCGCTAGAAAGTGCCACATATCGTAAGAACTCTCGACAAAATATTAGTTTTTACTCGTTATCCGAGATCGACTGCTGGACGTTGATCGAGAATTATCTCTTCCGCAATCAGGTCACCGACAGCTTGCGAATCCAATCCCAACAACTCCTCAAGGACCTCCCGCGTGTGCTCTCCCATATCTGGCGAGGTACCCTTGATTCCCCCGGGGGTCCGAGAGAGCTTTACGGGGGTGTTCGGCAATGGAATCGTACCTATCGTGTGATGTTTCACTGGCACCAACATTTTTCGCTCTCCGAGCTGCGGCAATTGAGCTGCCGTCGGTACATTATTCAGTGGGCCGCATGGCATCCCATACTGCTGGAGAGCATCCACCCATTCGCTGGTGGTTCGTTTCGAGAAAGCTCTAGACAACAATGGCTCCAGCTCAGCGTGGTTTAACGAACGTGCTTGCGCAGTAGCGAACCTCTCGTCATCAATCAACTCTGGAGCGTCCAGCTCCGCACAAAGAAGTGCCCATTGATTAGGCACCCCCCAAGCAAGAGCCAGCACGAGATATCCATCCTTCGTTGAAAACGCCTGAAATGGAACGGCTGTAGGATGCCGTGTTCCTAGTGGCTCCGGTGCCTCACCAGTAATGTGATATCTCATATATGCGTTCTCGAGAATCGCTACCTGCGAGTCAAGCATCGAGATATCAACTAACTGCCCTAGTCCCGAGTACTCCCTTTCACGGACCGCCGACAAGATTCCAATGGCGCAATAGAGTCCCGCGGCAATATCTCCCAGCGAAAATCCTGGCCGGATCGGTTCGCCACCTGGTTCCCCAGTGATCGACATCACTCCGCCAGCACCTTGCACAATCACATCTAATGCCGGGAGTTCTCTCATTGGACCGGTCTGCCCGTAACCTGAGATCGCTGCGTAAATCAATTGTGGGTTCACGTGTGCCAATTCGCTATAGCCTAATCCAAGACTATCCATTGCCCCAGGTGTGAAATTCTCCACTAGAACATCGACCTCACTGATGAGCTCTTGGAAAAGCTTTTTACCGACATCGCTTTTAAGATCAATTGAGATCGAGCGCTTTCCTCGATTTACAGAGAAGAAATAGCCAGATTCACCGTCGACCAGTGGTCCGGTCGTACGTGAAACATCACCGTATGGTGGACGCTCTAACTTAATCACGTCTGCGCCAAGATCACTCAATGTCATCGTTGCGAAAGGGCCTGAGAGCACCCACGTTAAATCAAGAATTCGCAAGCCATCGAGCGGTCCGTTTGTCGGTAATGCCGGCATCTAAAGGTCTCCTATCCAGCTTCTAGTTTCGCAGGCGATTCCACAGCTATCAGCTTAGATGCATCCTCTTCACTAACGGTCGCGGAATCTGCGTGACATAGCACCAAACAGACACCGACCAGAACCAACGCAGCACCCGCAAGTTCTAGTAGTGTCGGAATTTCATCAAGTATGGTTGCCGCGATCACCGCCGCACCTACTGGTTCACCTAGGATTGCAAACGCAACAACTACTGCAGGTAAGTATCCCAGAGCCCAGTTGATCGCGTTGTGTCCAATCAGCTGAGAAAAAACCGCAACAGCTAGAATCGCTAAATACGATTCTGTCGAGTGACCGGTGAGCGGCGTCCTAGTAACAGCCACAGCAAACAAAAGTACTCCCGCAGCGATAGTGTAGACACTGGCACCATAGCTCGCTGTCGAGATTCGCTGTCGCATTCCCTTCCCTATAACCAAATACCCACTCGCCATAATTCCCCCTATAAGGGCCAGCACATCGCCGTGTATCGATCCTCGATCACCAAGATCGTCACTCGCTAGCAAAGCCACTCCCACAAGAGCAACTACCGACGCAATCATCACTAATCGTGTGGGACGCTCACGAAACAGGAACCATGCACCAAATCCAACAAATATTGGTTGCAACGTTACTAATACGACTCCCGTAACCACCGATGTTCGCTGCAACGCTGCTATCCAGAACACGAAATGTGCCGCAAGAGCGACTCCAGCGAAAAATAGAGTCGCCCACTCGCGTCGACTATTCCGAGCAAGATCACCATCACCTCGGAACACGACGTACCCCAACATTACCGGTGATGCAAAAACGAGACGGAGTGCCGCAATCGCCAGCACAGGAGTTGGGTCGGCAAGCTTGATCAACGGACCTGACCAAGAAAGACCTATGATTCCTACGCCCATGATCAACCAACTCGATACCTTCACGGTAATCTCCGCTTGTTTGGTGAATCATTCATCTCACTTCTCTAGACTAACTAGCTGTCATGATGGGTGCGCAATTAGCGTAAAAATAAGTCGCTCCTACAATGACAACGGACCACGCATTCGCCAATGTTACGAACAAGAATCGGTCATCAGAGATAGGAACAACATGCAGTTAGGCGTTGTCTTCCCACAAACTGAAATAGGACCGGAGCCAGATCCGATTCGAGAGTACGCTCTCGCAGCGGAGGCCGCCGGATACGAACACCTGCTGGTATACGACCACGTTCTCGGTGCAGATCCAAATCGTCCAGAAGGGTTCTCCGGCCCTTATGACAAGAACTCACTATTCCACGAACCACTCGTACTCTTCGGCTACCTTGCAGGTATCACTGATCGACTCGAACTTGTCACAGGAATCCTCGTCCTTACACAGCGCCAAACAGCGCTTGTGGCTAAGCAGGCAACTGAGGTCGATCTACTCTCTAACGGACGACTTCGACTTGGAATTGGTGTCGGGTGGAACAGTATTGAGTTTGAAGCACTTGGCGAAAATTTCTACAACCGCGGTCGCCGAGTAGAGGAACAAATTGAAGTACTCCGAGCGCTTTGGTCGAAAGAAGCAATCAGCTTCGAAGGAAATTATCATTCCATAGTGCAGGCCGGCATCAACCCACTACCACTAACCAGATCGATTCCAATTTGGATCGGCGGCATGTCGGAACCGGTGATCGAGCGTGTTGGGCGTCTATCCGATGGTTGGTTCCCACAGTATCGTGATCCATCTGAACTACCATTAGGGATAGAGCGTGTACACGCAGCAGCTGAAGCCGCTGGTCGCTCGCCAACTGACATCGGTATCGAGGCACGCGTCCAACTGGGAGGGGACGCTCAAGAGGCTGCCACCACGGCAAACGACTGGATCGAGGCGGGTGCAACACACATCTCCGTGAACACAATGAACGCCGGCTACACAAACGTCGCAGAGCATATTGAAGCAATCGAACAATTTCGTAAGGCATTCGTCAGCTAGTAACTGTCGAAAAGCTCTCATAAGGAGATGGCCGATGAACCCTAAAGCTGAACCTCGTATCGACTGGGATGCCCTGAATGAACAAGCGACTGAATGGTTATCGGAATACATCCGTGTCGACACAGTAAATCCGCCGGGCAACGAGACACGTGCTGTCGAGTGGCTTGGTTCGATCTTGGATCAAGAAAGCATCTCTTATGAGACATACGGTGCCACTAAGGATCGTCTGAATCTGGTTGCGCGTCTGCACGGAGACGGATCAGGAGGAAAGGCACTAATCCTTCTCAATCACACTGACGTAGTCCCCTTCGAACGAGAGCACTGGACCGTCGATCCTATGGCCGGGGAAATACGTGATGGTCTGATTTGGGGTCGAGGTGCGACGGACATGAAGGGAATGGGGATCATGGAGTTGATCTCCTTCATCCTCCATAAACGTCACCAACTTCCTCTCAAACGTGATCTCGTCTTCATGGCAGTTGCTGACGAGGAAGCTGGTTCGACCTACGGTGCAGAGTATCTTGCAGACAAGCATCCGGAGCTTCTCGACTGCGAATATGTAATCAACGAAGGAGGTCAAGGAACTGTCGAAGTTCTCGGCGTTGAACGACCTACCTTTAACATCGGAGTCTCTGAAAAAGGTCCTTTCTGGCTGACACTGCGCACGACCGGCGCGCCAGGTCACGGTTCTGTTCCTACACTTGATAACGCTGCTGTACGCCTCGTCAGTGCCCTCGAACGAATCGCCACGTGGGACAGACCCCTCATAGTGACACCTGAGGTTATGGAATACTTCCAGCAGCTTCACGATGCTGGCATTGTTTCGGATCAACCAACCGAGTCGATGCTGGCAAGCCTCGCAGAACAACATCCTCGCTTGCATTCACTGCAAACAAACTCAATATCTCTCACTACGCTCAATGCTGGAGTTAAGATGAACGTGATCCCTGCTGAAGCAACCGCGACACTCGATTGCCGATTAATTCCAGGCTACGACCCGGACCTGTTCATGCGTGAGCTCGTTGAAGTGATTAACGACGAATCTGTCGAAATTATCAGAGAGTTCGAATCATCGACCCCACCTTCTCGTCTCGATACCGAGCTGTATGAGGTCATGACAGCTGCTGCAAAATCACACGTGGAAGACGCTCTGGTCGTACCTAGTGTTTCCACAGGATTCACTGACTCCCGTGTCTTCCGACGAAAAGGTATCACCGCTTACGGCTTTATGCCGGTCCTTCTAGGTCCAATGGAGGTAGGCCGAGCACACGGCAATGACGAGTGCCTCTCCATCGAAAATTTACGAATGGGAATCCAAGTTCTCCATGAAACGATACGCGGTATTTGTAGTTAACGATGGTAAATATCATTTCCGGACAGGACTTAGATGAATTATTGCAGGGTAAGTCAAATTTACCTTGATCGGCGGTCGACTGTACTCCTTACTGCGATTGGCTATATCTCTCAACAATATCCTCTAGCAGCGCCTGCAACTCTTCGATATTAATCGCACCAAAGCGGCGTTCAGCAACATCATTTGGGTCAGCATTAGGTGGAATCACTGCAAATGCAGGGTGTCGTGCAGCACCCATCTCCACCGCAAGATCGTGCTGCGTCTTGATGTCGAAATCTAGAACAACAAAGTTCACGTTACTTTGGTAGTCAGGTCTTAGCCCGTGCACGACGGGGCGCGTCAAAGCACAGGCCATTCACCAAATCGAATCAACGAACACTAATGTTGGCTTCCCATTCTTTGGGAGATATGCACCAGTGTTCGCAACACGTTCCTTGGGTGCCTGATAACCGACCGGCACTACCACCGCCTGATCTGTCGAGTCTTCATACGTCCTGTCAGACGATTTAATTTTCTCTACCGGCATCTCACTCACAACCTGCGCCACAGCGTCGGACCGAAGTTCCGGTTCCGGTTCGACTGTTCGAGCACAAGCCACAGACACAACGACAATCAAAGTTAAGATCACTGACACGCTCAGCGAAGCACTTTTCAAGTCCTGTAATGGTGTCATGTCAGAAACTCTTCGAACGAAATAGCGAACAACTAATTGTCACCACAGCACCAAACATTGGTCTGTGATTGAACATTCCCAACCTTCCACACTCATGAATCGAATACTGATCTAAGGGTACATCCGACGAGATTAATCTGGACCAATTGCAGTTAACTTCGCCGCAACAGGTATTGAGCCAATTCCACTCCACCGGGAGCATTCGAATGTCCTTTAAAATCTGCAAGCCGCCGATAAACATCTGCCGCTGCAGTGTGGAAACCATCGGGCAATCCATTACCTTCAAACGTAGAAGCGATCTCATCCATCTCGGCGACAAAACGCCATGCTTTCATCGCTGCGCTCGAAAGTCCTTCATCAGATCGCTTAATTAACTCTATCTGAGACTGTCGCCATTCGTTCATCAGGTCATCATGCACACCTTCAGCAAGAGCGAGTGCATGAATGTTAGCCAATAGTGCACTAGTCCCTTTTGTCCAAGCTGCATAAGCCATTTTCAATGCTGATGCAGCACCGGCTCCGCCATCGATACAGATCACTTCCAAATCACCTTTATCAAAAAATTGAGACACAAACGGAGCAGAGTCACCAGAGAGATACATTCGGGTTGTGCCAAGCTGGCGCGCCGGCGGACCGATGATCCCACCATCGACATAGTTCCCACCGTTTCTAGCTACGATTTGTGCAATATCCCGGCTCGTCATTGGTGCAATCGCATTCGCGTCCACATAGGTTCCGCGAAATCCTAACGCATGCACTTCCGAGGCGACTTCAGTCGCGAACTCAGGTGGGCATACGGAGACGATAATCTGGCTCTGATTGACAATCGCGTTCAACCAAGCGACATCTTCGAAACCATCAGCCTCAGCACGAGTACAAGTCGCGTCGCTGCGCTCATCAGAAGCCCAGATCACGCGTACTGCCGAAGCTCGAGCTCCTGCGCCGATCGAAGAGCCCATCTCACCGGGATGCAGAAGTCCAATTGTCACTGTTGCGTCAGCGGTCAAAAAAGCTCTTTTCGTTCGGAGGCGAAAGTCCCATATAGGTTCGTGATGTTCATTTCTTTCCGCTCGGACTCCGGCCACTGAGCCCATTGCCCTAGATCAATAGCAAGTGCTGCTTGTTCTTCGGAAAGTCCATTCTCGAAAGCATTTCGTGTCTGAGAAACCATAAACTCAAGATACTCTTGCATATCTTGTAGCTCCTGCTTCCCTCCTACTGGTCCATGGCCTGGTACTACTAGTTCAACATCCATCTCACGAATAATTTCGCAGATCTGAACCCAATTCGGCATGTGACCTCTACAGAGTGGCGTCGCATAGAAAAACGCGAGGTCTCCCGTAAACAGCACTTTCGAATCGGCAAAGTAGACCATTGAATCACCAAGGGTGTGAGCGGGCCCGTGGTGCAACAATTGCGCCTGAGTATTTCCATAATGGAGTGTCAGCCGATCTTCGAACGTAGTCACAGGCAAGGTTGCTTCGACATTCGCGAGTTCCTCCCACCAACTGTCTTGGATCCAGTTAGGTTTCGGACCACGTTCTCCGGGCGGGCGATTCGCGGCTGCCCTTGCTGCCAATTCTGCCGCCTCCATCATTTCTTCTCGGCATCGTTCGTGAGCGACGATCTCAGCACCTTCAATGAACTGGTTGCCATTCGTGTGGTCGGCATGCATATGTGTGTTCACTAGGTGCCGAAACGGTGCCTGACTTACGCCACGCATAACCTCGACAAACGCGAGCGTCATGCTCGGTGCCATCAACGCGTCGATGACTAGAACACCATTTTCGTCAACAAGGAATCCAGCATTGCTAATTCCCCAGCCACCATCCCACTGCAGGTAGGCATACAAGTTGTCACCAACTTCAACCGGTCCTGTTTCATAATCAGGCATAGGACGGTAAGGCATATCGTCCTCCTCACTCTGAACGATACCAAGTAATCAAACATGCCTTATAGAGATCAGCGATTACACATGGTCCTATGAGCTAGGAGATTTGGCTCAAAGACCTAAGATCGTTGACTGTCTCTGTATTCGAAAAGCTCACCTCGGAACTATTCTTCTACGCAATCATCGACCCTGTCCCCAATCGTTATGCCCGGGAAAACAATGTAGGTGGTGCCTCACCCGACATCGGACGGACTACCACCTACATAATGGGGCAAAAGACTCAGCGGACATTCGCCATTTCAGTTACTCGTTTGTACGTGTAAGCCAACCGAACTTCTGAGGCTTCCGTTGCGCATCTGCCGCGATTCCCACGTTGATCAACGATGGTTCATCGAGAGTTAGCGCTTCCGCCAAAGCAGCATCTAACTCTTCGATCGTTTCAGCGTTATATCCTTTACCGCCAAGACCCTCCATCATGATGTCATAACGAGCGGTGGGACTCATCGCTGATGGTGGAGGCATCTCACTGTCAATCTGCTCTTGGGTGTGACCTCCAATACCACCGTTATTGAAAACAACCCAGACAATTGGCAACTTATAGCGGACCGCAACTTCACACTCTGTACCTGCAAACCCGAATGCAGCATCTCCCTGTAGGCAAAGGATCTTCCTATCAGGATGTTCCCGTGCCGCAGCTACAGCGAACCCGTGTCCGAGGCCCATCGACCCGTACGACCCCGCATCGAGACGCGTGCGTGCTTCATAATTGTTAAGCACCGTACGACTGATATCCATCGTCGAAGCGCCTTCGGCGATAATAATCGCGTCGTTTGGGAGTGCAGTGTCAATCGATTTAAGCGCCGGGTAATACTGCAACGGAGTGGAGTGATCGGCATACATCGCCTGAATCGCCTCAGCATTTTGACGAGCCTCGGCCTTAACTGATTGCAACCACTCAGAATCCTGAGGGAACTCCCATGGGTCAGCTTCTAGCACATCGAGCATTTGACCCAATGTCGCTCTAGCATCACCGATCATAGCCACCTCAGATGGCACATTGACTCCGATTTCCTCGGGATTGAAATCAAGCTGCACCACTCGTACATCATCACGGAAGCGAGGTGGCAGTCCAAAGTGCAGCATCCAATTAAGGCGCGCTCCAGCCAAAAAGATCAGGTCTGCATTCGACAGTACAAACGAACGTGCTGCCGCGGCCGATTGCTCATGGTCATCCGGGATCACTCCCTTTGCCATAGGCATCGCCAGATATGGAAGACCAGTCGACTCAACAAAGCGCCGCATCTCAGCCTCAGCTCTCGACGCTGCGATACCTTTTCCGAAGATAATCAGGGGTTGCTCAGCAGTTTTCAGTGCCTCAATCGCCGCCTGCACATCCTGAGCACTCGACTGGAGGCGCGGAGGATCAGGGACACGTGGCGCCCACACCACTTTTTCTTCATCAACTTCGCCGGTAATAATGTCTCCTGGCAAATCGATGAATGAAGGGCCAGGCGTGCCCATAATCGACTTCTTGACCGCCTCGGCTATGTAGATTGGGAGTCGCTCAACTGACTCCGCACGCTTAGCATATTTCGCATAGGGAGCCATCGCAGACACGTTGTCGGATTCCTGAAAGAAGCCCATGTCCACACCACTAGCTTCACCTGCACCCCCCAACAACAGTAGCGGCCAACGATTCGACCATGCGTTTGCAAACGCTGCTACCGTATTTAAAGCACCAGGACCAGAGACGGCTAGTGCAGCACCGATTCGCCCACTCAGATACGAACTGGCTTGCGCTGCATAGGTTGCCGGCATTTCGTGCCGCATCCCCGTGTAGGTAATACCCTCCTGCTGAACTGAGCCAGCAATCACTGCGACAGGAATTCCAACTACCCCGTATACGTTCTCGACGCCTTGTGTCTTGAGTGCTTTCGCAATGATTTGATGTCCACTGATCATGCCCACGGCGATCCCCCGCTTCTTCGGTTCCTAAATTATTCGTCCCATGATGCCGGCAGTGCCTCGTTCCCATCCCAATGGGACCTGACCACAGTTATTGTTACTGCGGATATGAGCCACGCGATCGCGATATTACACGTCCACCGGCTTTCGCGCGGGCTCTACCGTTCCGCATCTTCCCACAATCACCCGCGATATGCCGTCATTGCCACAAAAGACAGCACGAGCTTCGATCAGAAATCGTCTGATCGACCGTTATCTGCCTGATTCCTGGCGGATCGATTCCAATGATGGGGTATTCAATCGATCAGCAGGATCAAGCCAGCCCGTGAAAACGGGAGACCTCTTCTCTGCGAACGCGGCTCGAGACTCCATCAGATCGTTCGGATCTCCGTGATCTCCTAACCGTTCCGCAAGCAGCTTTTGTTCTATAGAAGGTTCCGGTCGCATCGCGCGCATCATCGCTAACGTGTTTACGCGACTGGCCGGAGGCAGGGTAAGTAGATGTTCTGCCATACGTTTCGACTCAGGAAGCAGGTCTTCCGGATCAACCAATCTGTTAAGGAAGCCAACCTGATAGAGGCGCTCAGCGTCGAAGCGATATGCGAATGCCATCTCGGTTGCTATTGCGTGTGGAACGTTATTCATATGCCCGTGGGAATAACCACCAAGCAGCCACCGCTTTGCTTCCGACATCTCGAAGATTGCACCTCGAACAGCAACGCGCAGATCACACTGCTCCACAAGCATGAAGCCGCCACCCATGGCGTAGCCATTAACGGCGCCGATAACGACCTTGTCGAGAAGGCCTCCGCTAAACGGATTTTCACGAATAGTTTCACTAAGGCCAGGTCGACCTCGCTCGAGTGATTCCTTCATATCTTCGCCGGCACAAAAGGCACGCCCCGTACCGGTGTAGATAGCGACTTCTAGGTCGTCGCTATCTCGAAATTCACAGAAGGCATCAGCTAGTGCATTCCGGAGATCGTTACCGAGTGCATTCAATCGTTCGGGACGGTTCATCCGTATAATCATGATCCCATCTCCGCGTTCCGTCTCGACAATCGCCATTATTACCTCTATTCACTTTGCTCAATCTAGTGGACAACTCGATCAGGGATAAACTGTTTCCTCGGTACGCTACACAGAGCATGGTAACGCGCTGTTCCAAAATCGAGGCGAAGGTTAGTTTCGCTAGGAGTATCCTTCAAACCGAGGTATGCAATGACGTCACCTAAACGTCCCATGAATTGGTTACCAAACGAAGTCGATCCTGGAACTGACGGCCGGTGGCCGGCGATGCACGGAATCCGAGTCCTAGACTTCACACGTGCTCAACAAGGACCGTTCGCTACGCTCCTGCTGGCTGACATGGGCGCCGAAGTGCTCAAAGTCGAGCCACCAGGAGGTGAAAGCGGACGTGGTAACGGTCTCGATGCGGATGGTTTCTCTTCCTATTTTGAAGGACACAATCGCGGTAAGAAAAGCATCACGCTTGACTTGAAGGTTTCGGGTGCACTAGACGCCGTGAAGCGCCTAATCCCGACCTGCGATGTTGTGGTCGATAACTTCCGACCAGGCGTTATGGAACGGCTCGGTCTTGGCTACGAGAACCTAAAAGAGTTGCGCACCGATATTATCGTGGCATCAGCTTCTGCATGGGGGCGCGAAGGTCCCTGGGCCCAACGAGGCGGTTACGACCACGTCGCACAAGCTCTGAGTGGTGTCATGTACGAGCAAGGAGAAGGGCCAGAAGGCGAACCCCATGCTTTGATCGGTGGATTTGCCGATCAAATCGGAGCAATGCTCCTCGCATTCGGGATCGCAACTGCCCTGATGGTCCGTGAACGAGACGGAGTTGGTCAGCAAATCGATGGCTCGCTGATCGGTGGAATGGTCTCAATGCAATCTAAGCAGATTTACGAATACCTCCGAAGCGGTAAACAAAGTGGGTTCCAACGCAGGCGTGCTGCTACATATACCAACTATGAATGTGCCGACGGTCGACAAATCGCAATCGCAGCGAATTCTCAAGAAATGTGGGAACGCATGGTCGACGCTCTCGATGATGAGAACTTAGCCAACGATCACCGCTTCAAAGACCTCTGGGGACGTGCGAATCATAAAGACGAATTAGTCAGCGAGCTGGATCGCGTCTTCCGACAGCGTCCGATGACCGAGTGGCTCGAGCCTCTTGAGCTAGCTGACGTCCCACATGCACCTGTTCTGGACTACGCAGGAATGTCTGAGCACCCCCAATACTGGGAGAATGGCTACCTACAAAAAATCAACTCGCCACATCTCGGACTGATGCGTGTACCTGGTCTACCAATTCAGATGTCGGTAACACCTCCGCGAATACAAGGTTCGGGGCCTCCTCTAGGCATGCACACTGAAGAAATCCTACTCTCAGCAGGACTGACTTGGGACGAGATCGAAATACTGAAAGATAGCGGTGCGACACGCACAAGCTAGCTGAGATCAATCAGCAGACGAGGAATGCGAATGGTCATTGAATCAAGAATCGACACTGTCGTATTCGATTTGGGAGGAGTCCTAATACGGATCGCGAGAAGCTGGAAGGACGCTCATCTACTGGCAGGTTTCGACGATAAACACCCCGGCCTAGTCCACCAAGGTTTAGCTAAACAAAGTCCACGTCTCGCCAGAGAGCATATGAGCGGAACAATCGACCTCACCAACTGGGCTAGAGCCATAAAAGAATGCTCAGACGACAATTATTCAGTTGATGATGCCATCCGGATAATGGATGCTTGGATCATTGCGGAATATCCGAGAATTCGTAGCGTAATCGATACAATCCATGACGCTGGTATCGATACTGCAGTCTTATCGAATACTAACGCGCGCCATTGGCAGTTACTCGGCGCAGATGACCGGAGCTTCAACGACTATCCTAACCTCGCTGAAATACATCAGATACACGCGAGCCACCTATTGGGTCACGTTAAACCTGACCCAGAAATTTACGAGTCTTTCACCAAAACTGCCAACCTCGGCAGCGCACGAATTCTCTTCTTCGACGACACGATGTTGAACATCGACGCAGCCCGACATTATGGCTGGGCTGCTCGCCATATAGACCATACTGGAGACACAGCAAAGCAAATGCTCACCGCGCTCACTCATCATCGCATCATCTGATCGGGGCATCACAACGCCGATATTTGCGATACAGCGATTACGCCCTCAGTCGGCTAATTTTGCAAGGACCGCACCTTCGTCCACAAAGTCGTCAACCTCTACAAGAATCTCCGAGACCGTCCCTGCTGCTGGTGCCGGGATCGGAGTCAGCATCTTCATTGACTCAATGGTGAATAGTTCCTGCTCAACCTCAACGCTGTCGCCGACGGCTATATGGATTTCTGCCACACGACCAGGCCACTCTGCTATCACATCTGCCACAGTGTCTGCCTTCCCAGGGAAACACGAGATCTCCCTCGACTACTTGTGTGCCGAACACGATGTCATCGGCGACATGAGCAATCTGCAGTGAAGGCGATCCAGAGTCAACCCATCTAACACAATTATTTCAACTTTCTGCCACATGAGTGAATGCAATCATTGATTGGATGGAGAATCTCAAACCACTTAAAAAGGCAATTAAGTCAACTGCAATAATTCAAGGAATATCAACTTGATCACCGAGAACTGCATCTATTCCGTCGTGTAGCAGCTCACCATGCAACTGGCCCAGAGTCTGCGCTTGAAGAATTCCGTCCGCATCGATAAAGAAAGTTGCAGGAAGTCCGATCAGTCCATACCGGGCTGCCAATACTCCTTTCCGGTCAAGAGCCATTGGGAATGATAAACCAAGTTCTTTCGTATAAGACTTAACGACTTCTGGTGACTCCATCATATTGATCCCTACGACAACGAGTTCCCTGGATGGTCCGTATTCGTTCGCGATCTGCTGTAGCGCCGGCATCTCCGCTCGACACGGAGAGCACCAAGTTGCCCAGAAATTCAACACAACTGCTCGACCAACAAAATCCGATAACTGTAATTCGGAATCATCAGGCGTTTCGAGCCTGAAATTCGGAACCTGTTCACCAACCTTGATCTTCAGCGAAGATTCTCCTGCATCGAGAACCGAATTGGTCGGTGAATGAGAGGTCAGTTCCCACCAACCAAAAAAACTAGCGATCACTAGAACGATTACAATCGCCATGATGTGACGCGACTGGATCCAAACTCGAGACACTTTCACACCTTCCCCTTGAATCGTACGCCGTGTCTGGAATAGTGACTGCCCTTGATTTAATCGAGCGCCCTACCGTTCATCCCGACTCGTCGGTAGCATCACCGGGTGTCAGAGCAGCCTAACTTCAGTGATCTCGGCAATCAGATCGACCTTGCCGCAAAGCTTCTAGCGCGTTCAACTCACACTGTTGTTCTCGCAGGTGCTGGCATGTCGAAGGAATCTGGTATCCGCACCTTTCGCGGTGAAGGTGGCTTATGGACTGAGCACGGTGAACCGCCGATGAACCAATTTGACTGCTTCACTTCAGACCCGCACGCCTGGTGGGAACGCCGCCTGAACGAGGGCCGAAATGATAGTTTCGGACGATCGATCGATGGTGCACAACCGAACCCCGGACACTTCGCTCTTGCTGAACTGGAACGGCTCGGTATCGTTTCACACTTAATCACTCAAAACATCGATGACCTACATCGCTTAGCAGGACAGAACTCGATCACCGAGATCCATGGAAATCGTCACTGGCTTCGTTGTCTCGACTGTGAGCTGCGCTGGCCGCGTACCCAATTTGTAATCGATGCCGCAGAGCTACCACCTATTTGCTCCGAATGCGGTGGACTCGTGAAAAGTGACACGGTTATGTTCGGCGAACCAATTCCGGCTACCGCTCTCCGTCGCTGCCATGAGGAGACTGCTCTTGCAGACTGCTTCCTAACAATCGGGACATCAGCCCTCGTCTACCCTGCTGCACAATATCCGGCCAATGCTCTCAGCCGCGGCGTACCGCTAATTGAGATTAACCCTGAACCAACACCACTAACCTCGGTTGCAAATGTCGTGATAGCTGGTCCGTCTGGCAAGATATTACCCGCGGTTGTTAACCAGATTCACAACGAACTAGATCACTGATCAGATAAACCAATAAGCGACGAAACGAGCTAGATAATGCCCGCGAAGATAAATAAATAACGATGCTGGGAATCTTACTCGCTGTAGACAGTGGTTTGCTTCAGGTAATCCCAGGTGAGAAGCCTATACACGCTGTCAAAAGTACACCGATGACCAGTGTCGACTACCGCGGTGACCTCGCGATCGCCGTTTCACCTGGTGAAGGTGTTTGGGTTTTTGATGGTGC
>Ga0310344_10000417_pt1 | contig 33964 bp, 27 predicted proteins | sample HC15DNA20200_MG_FD_203801 | JGI IMG/M metagenome (GOLD analysis project Ga0310344, IMG submission 203801) | Marine microbial communities from station ALOHA, North Pacific Subtropical Gyre - HC15-DNA-20-200_MG | ecosystem: Environmental > Aquatic > Marine > Oceanic | place: Pacific Ocean: North...
TGTCGTTTGGCTTTATAATCTCGTCAAGTCCCGCAGCATCGAAAACCGTCACCATTTTGGCTACAAGACTAGTCTCCGTGGACTCCGAGTGGGCGTCCATAAAGAATACTTTAGAATCAGTCATAGGTTACCTCCACTTATTATCAAGAAAAACTATTTCACCAAACGTTCGAAACAGGGACACTTTCACGACTCTGAGAGTAGCACCAGATAGTGCGTTTGTCAATCAACTTATTGCGATTTACAATGGCCTTCCTAAATTAGTTTATCAGTCAGAGATGCCACGAAAATGACCGGCTAGTGATTATGGAAAATTGGGGACCCTGTCCAGCATGAACATGGGAGTTCTACTACAGAGCTTTTTATGTCGGAAACCTTTATACAACCCGTGTATGCCATTGCCCTGTCAAATTCTTCCCTCAGTATTTCTAGCATCTTGTGAACCCCGGATGCTCCGTCATAGGCTAACCCCCAAAAAAGTGGTCTGCCTACCATCACAGCCCTAGCTCCCAATGCTAGGGCCTTAAGAACGTCCTGGCCTCTACGTATTCCCGAATCCAGATATATCTCAGTCATACTACCCGACAGTGCTTCTGCTATTGGGACAAGTGTCTCAATAGACGACTTTCTACTATCCATCTGACGGCCACCGTGGTTTGATACCACTATGCCGTCCACATTATGCTCCGCACATTGAACGGCTTCTTTAACAGTGCTAATCCCTTTCAGCACTAGTGGCAGTCCTGTTAGGTTACGTAGCCAGTCCAGTCTATCCCAGGTGAGACCTGTAAACTTTGGTGGATCCCAGTCTATTTGATCTGGAATACCAACCTCCCGAAGTTGCAACAGATCGGGTCTATTTCTCAGGCTACCCCAATGGAGTTCTGGGATAGATTTGTAATTGTTCCGTAGATCCCTTTCCTTATGACTAGGAGACGGTTGATCTATAGTCAAGCATATTGCCTTGTATCCGGACGTCTTAGCTCTTTTTACTAGGTGTTCTGTAATTTCGTCGTTGTAGTGATAAAGTTGCCACCATAGCGGGCTAGAAGCAACTTCCGAAACTTCCTCTATGCTATATCCTGAACTTGTTGCGAGTGCCATAAGAGTTTTAGACATACCAGCTCCCATAGCAGTCGCGAGTTCCCCTTCAGGATGAGCCTGGCGTTGTCCGCCTGCAGGGGCGATCATAACTGGGAAACTGATTTTTTCCCCTAGAACAGTCGTGCTTAAGTCTCTGCCGTTTATGTCGACCAAGAAATCAGAATTTACCGTTATGCGATCTAATGCTTCGCGATTACGACGCTTAGTAATTTCGTCGTTACTGCCAGCATCAACAAAAGTCCACATGTTGTGAGGCATAGTTCTTTTGGCTAATGTTTCCATATCGTAGAGATTGACTGGGTACATAAATATCATTTCAAACTTGGTATATTCCATTATTCGCTTAATATTATTAATAGTCTCTCTCTTACGTCAAGCTGCTTCGCCTTATGTCTTATTTCGCTTATCACTAGTGTTTCCAAGTGAAAAATATGCTTCGGTTTTTAGAGATTGTTTTGCGTCTATGCATTAAACCCAAGATAAATACTCACTTTTTAAATAATTGTGGTTATAGCACTGTACAATAGGGGGCAAATTCCTCGTTTAGGTGAATGATTTGCGCGCAGAAAAAATTGAGATTTTCAAAAATGTCTATCAGATGATTGTAGGAGAAAGTGAATTCAAAGGTGTCTATCCACCTAATGTTTTTCTAATTCAGGGTGACGAAGGGTCAGTACTTATTGACACGGCCTATGGTGAAAGTGAAGAGATTAAATACTACACTGAAACTTTCGAGGCCTTAAATGGCTCAGATATGAAAGGTATCATTCTTACGCATAGACATGGAGATCACATTGGCGGAGCAAAATACCTAAGTAGAGAAACGAGAGCGCCTATATGGTGTCATATAGATGAAAAAGATGCCATAGAGAATGAACTTGTGGATGTGAGTGTAGATAAAACGCTTAACGACGAGGATACACTCGACTTGGGCGGTGTAACACTGCGATTTATTCATATTCCTGGACACACAATGGGTAGCCTCGGAATAATTCATACTGAAGCTGGCATCTTATTCAGCGGCGATATGATATTGGGTACTGGAACTACTGTTATCAGTCCTCATCAGGGGGACATGTCTTCATATATTCAGTCCATGAGGAGACTTTTGACAGTTAATGGCCTTGAGTTTATAGCACCTGGTCACGGCCCAGTCATTAAATCGCCTTATGAGAAATTTCAAGAATTGATCGATCATAGAATTGATCGAGAAGCACAGATAATCTCTTTACTAGAGGGAGCGGACAGGATTATTGATGACTTGCTGGAAGCTATTTATGTTGGCGATATTCACCCCAATCTCTATGACACTGCCAAGAGTCAGATTTTATCGCACCTTATCAAGTTGGAATATGACGGTCGTGTGGTAGAAGGGGAAAATGGAATATACCGGCTGGCCAACGATGGCTGTAAATAAATGAGCACACTTGAAGCTGCGGGAGTAATCTTCGATTTTGACTATACCTTGGCTGATTCGTCAACGGGGATCGTTAAATCTGTTAATTATGCTCTTGGAGAAATGGGCATACCTTTGCAACCCGAGGAGGAGATTTGTCAGACTATCGGGTTGTCACTTCCGGAAACTTTGCGTTCACTTACAGGCCTGGATAAGGAATATGAATCAGAGAAATTTTCAAAATTATTTATCCTCAAGGCTGATCAAATAATGGCAGATTCCACCAGCGTTTACGATTTCGTTGACGAAATGACGAAAATGCTTAGAGGCATGGGCTTGAAACTAGGTATCGTGTCTTCCAAATACAGGAGACGTATAGAAGGTGTCCTCTCAAGAGAACATTTGCTAAATAGATTCGATGTTGTGATAGGGGGAGACGATGTTTCTGCACTGAAGCCAGATCCTAGTGGTTTACTAGAAGCGATTAATATTCTGGACACGTCAACTAATACTAGCCTCTATGTTGGAGATAGTGTTACTGATGCTGAAACCTCGATTCGGGCAAACGTAGAATTCGCAGCCGTTCTTTCCGGGGTTACATCACGAGAGAGATTCCACACTTATGGTATTTCTAATATCTTGCAAAACGCATCTGAAGTGCCATCCCTCCTGACGAATGGTATATCATAGTTATATGAGTTCCTGTATTGTAAACGAGGGTAATAGCTACTAGTTATGCCAATATACCCCGGTAAATTAATAGCAATTTCGAATAATGTTAGGCGAGTAGAAGAATATATTTTCCCCAGATAATCGAAATTTGCCGGAATGGAGATAAAATGTCTTTTGCTGGTATTGATCTTTTTCCCTTTGAGAGTGAAGTGAATCTAAAGGATCATTTGGTGATAGGGGGATGTGATGTTTTAGACTTAATAGATGAATTTGATTCCCCTTTGTACGTGTATGATGAAAAAACTTTGCGGGGTATGTGCAGGCAATTTCTATCAGAATTTACCTCACGCTATGCCAATTCCAGAGTCGCTTATGCTTCCAAAGCTTTTGTAAATCCCGCCATTGCTAGGATAATATCTGAGGAAGGTTTGGGTCTCGATATAGTCTCAGGAGGTGAGCTTGCCGTTGCTAAGGCTGTCGATTTCCCGCCAGATAAAATCTATTTTCACGGTAATAATAAGACACCAGAAGAACTTGAATTTGCTTTAGGTTATGGAGTCGGACAAATAGTAGTTGATAGCTTTAATGAGCTTGTGTTTTTGGAAGACCTAGCTGCTCGTAAAGGCAAAAACCAAGACATCATGCTTCGTGTATCTCCTGGTGTAGATGCCCATACACATGAAAAGACAACAACGGGCATTTTAGATAGTAAGTTTGGTTTTTCCATTGAAACTGGCGATGCAACTAGGGCGATACGTGAAGCTCTTGGCGCTGAGCATCTAGATTTGAAAGGTATCCATTTCCATTTAGGTTCTCCGATTTTTGAATTAGAGCCTTACGAGTTCGGAGTTGAAGTTGTTCTCAATTTCTTGGCCCAATTTAAAGAGGAAGGATTGGATCTCAGGGAGTTTAGCCCGGGTGGTGGTTTTGCGATCGGATATGTAAGAGACAATTTGCCTCCGGAGATTGGGGATTATGCAAATGCTATTATTTCCTATACTGAAAAATACTGTGATGATCTTGGTTTTGGTAGACCACGATTGGTTGTTGAGCCAGGACGCTCTATAGTTGGCCGTGCTGGAGTAGCGTTATATACAGTAGGCGGCATAAAGGATGTTCCGTCTGTTCGCAAATATGTGTCAGTTGATGGTGGTATGGGAGACAATATTAGGCCGGCGATGTATGGTGCTGGTTATGATGCGGTCGTTGCTAATCGTATGTCGGCTTTACCTAGTGAAGTTGTAACCTTGGCAGGAAAGTATTGCGAGTCAGGGGATGTCCTCGTAAAGGATATTGAGTTACCGAGTCTTAAGTACGGAGACATAATTGCTATTCCAGCGTCAGGAGCTTACGGACCTTCGATGGCAAGCAATTATAATCTTAACGCTCGACCAGCAATGGTTATGGTCAACAAGGGGACTCCTCGGTTAATTCGTCGCCGTGAGACATTTGAAGATCTTATGAGGGCTGACGTATTTTGAGTATGGATTTTTCGATTTTCTAAGGATAGGGAAATTTGAGTGACGTTTTTACGTCGGGGATGGAGATAGGATATGCGTCTCGAAGGTAAAGTTGCTGTAATAAGTGGAGGAGCGAGGGGAATGGGTGCGGAGGAAGCTAGGTTGTTTGTTGCTGAGGGTGCCAAGGTTGTTATCGGGGATATTCTGGATGATGCAGGAAAGATGTTAGAAGCCGAAATTGCTGAATTAGGCGGCGAATGCCTGTTTATCCACCTTGATGTCACTTCTGAATCGGATTGGTCGAAGATAGTCGAGGCAGCAGTTAATGCCTATGGAAAGGTTGATATTCTGGTTAACAACGCTGGAATATTCAACAGGGCTAAAGTTGAGGAAGAAACATCAGAAGATTGGGATAGGGTTCTAGATATCAATAGCAAAGGGACTTTTCTAGGAATAAAATCGGTAATACCAGTGATGAGGCAAGTTGGAGGAGGTTCTATTGTTAATATTTCTTCAATTGCAGGACTGACAGGGAGTCTATATGGCTCTTCCTATCATGCTTCCAAAGGGGCTGTGAGATTGTTGACCAAGTCCGCTGCATTGCAATATGCAGGCGATGGCATTAGGTGTAATTCTGTTCATCCAGGGCTGATTGAAACAACCATGGCTAAGGAAGTGCTTCCGGACTCAGGCGATTTAGAAGAACGCAGAAGAATTCATCCGATGAGGCGACTCGGTAGGGCGGAGGAGGTAGCCAAGGGCGTACTTTTCCTAGCTTCTGATGAGTCTTCTTATATGACTGGCAGTGAACTCGTGATAGATGGTGGGGCCACAGCTCAATAAGTTAAATCAGCCGTTTAGTGAAAACATAAGAGTCTAAAGATGGGTTTGAGGTTTTAAGAATATGAACGATTTGATTTTTGGTTCTGCGAAAGGCATTGCTGAGGCTATTCGAAATAAAAAGGTTTCCTCTTTAGAAGTCGTGGACTTATGCTTGGCACGTATTTCAGAGGTTAATCAGGACATTAATGCTGTAGTTAAGCTGGCAGTCAATAGGGCTGAACGTGAGGCTCGGGAAGCAGATCATCTTTTGAGTAATGGTACGATCAAGGGCCCCCTTCATGGTGTGCCGATAACCCTTAAAGATTCGATTGATACTGAGGGTATAGTTACTACAGGCGGCACAATGGGGCGTAAGGATTTTATACCCAAGAAAGATGCGACAGTGGCTGAGAGACTTAGATCTGCTGGAGCTATTGTTATGGGTAAGACAAACACTCCTGAACTAACGATTCTATTTGAGACAGATAACGATGTTTATGGTCGCACTAACAATCCTTACAACGTTTCTAAAACCCCTGGAGGAAGTAGTGGTGGGGCTGCCGCGATTGTAGCTTCCGGTGGTTCTCCCCTAGATATGGGTAGTGATACTGGAGGAAGCATCCGTGTGCCTGCGCATTTCTGCGGTATTGCTGGGCTAAAACCTACCTATGGTAGGGTTCCGCGTACTGGCCACATAATACCACATGGTATGGGGGCAGTGGATGGATATACAACCATAGGACCGATGTCGAGATTTGTGGAGGATCTTACGTATACTCTTCCTATAATTGCTGGGCCTGACGACAGTGACCCCTTTATTGTGGACGTTCCATTACGGTCTCCGGAGGACGTGAAGATTAGTGACCTCAAGGTTGCTTTCCACACGGATAACGGGATATTGGCACCTTCATCTGATATATCGGATGCGGTCATACGCGCCGCAAGGTCATTTTCAGATTCAGGCGCGTTTGTTGAAGAGAAGATACCTCCACCTCTCGAAAGGATGGTTGGCATGATACCAATGCCTTACGACGGGTGGGCTTGGTTATACAGGCTATTAGAAAAATATGGGACTAGTGAACCTAATCACTACATAAAGGGACGTATACAAACGATGGGACAGGCCAAAACGGTAAGTGAGTATACCGATCACCTTGAGAAGATAGATGAATTTCGTAGTGATATGTTAAATTTTATTGAGGATTATGATCTCATATTATGTCCCGTTCGGCCCTATGTTGCGACAGATCATGGAGCTTGCGAATTGCCGGAGTCTGGGTTGGGTATGACATATACAAATGCATATAACGTAACAGGATGGCCTGCAACTGTTGTCAGAGTTTCGGATTCTCAGGATGGTCTTCCCATAGGCGTTCAGATGTTGGCAAATCCATGGCGAGAGGATATAGCGCTGGCTGCTGCCCGCCATTTGGAAAAGAGTTTTGGAGGCTGGAGTATGCCTCAACTTGTGACTAATTGAAATTTTGTGAATCCTGTTTATGTATAAGTCAAGAAATAATGGTTTTGGAGAGTAAATGTCGAATGAATAATTTAGATGAAGAAGTAGTTTTTTCAAGTGGGGCAAAAATGAAGAATCGTTTCATGTTAGCTCCACTGACTAATACTCAGAGTCACGAGGATGGACTTTTGTCGGACGAAGAATTTCATTGGCTGACTATGCGAGCAGAGGGATCATTTGGAATTACTATGACTTGCGCAACACATACACAAGCGTATGGTAAAGGCTTCCCTGGCCAATTGGGGATATTTGGGGATGAGCATATTGATGGCCATGGAAGACTTGCCACAGCCATTAAAAATGAGAATAGTCTCGCAGTACTTCAACTGCATCATGCTGGAATTAGGTCTCCGTCAGATCTGATAAACGGTACTCCTTTAGGCCCGTCTGCAGATGAAGAAACTGGGGCCCGTGCCTTGTCATTGGGTGAGGTAGAAGTTCTACGCGATGATTTTGTACGAAGTGCAGAAAGAGCCAAAGAAGCAGGATATGATGGCGTTGAGGTTCATGGGGCTCATGGATACATAATATGTGCATTTCTAAGTACTCTTACCAATCGTAGAGACGATGTTTATGGTGGCTCTTTAGATAACAGGGCAAGACTATTGTTTGAAATAGTGAATGGCATACGGGAGACGTGTGGAGATAATTTTTTAATAGGAGTTCGTCTTTCCCCGGAACGATTCGGTATGGACTTGGGAGAAATTAAAATAATTTGTCAAAGATTGATAAATAGTGGAGAGATTGATTTTTTGGATATTTCTCTATGGGATAGTTTCAAGGATGCTAATGATCCTAAGTACCAAGAGAAGAAGCTGCTAGAACACTTTACTGATCTTGATATGAAGGAAGTTAAGCTTACGGTTGCCGGCAATATTAGGACCGCTGAAGATGTAAGAACCGTGATAGATGCGGGGGTAGATTTCGTAACAATAGGGCGCGCGGCTATTTTGCATCACGACTTCCCGCAGCGTGTCCTAGCCGACGATAACTTTGTACCCATTTCTCTACCGGCTAGTCGCGACTATTTGGGCAAGGAAGGATTGAGCCCTAATTTTATTCAATATATGACGCGCTGGGAGGGCTTTGTAGGGAGTTAATGTTTTGGCTTTAGATATTTATGAATTGGAAGTTGTATAACGTAGGCCGTATTGTAAATCGGCAGGAGGCAATAATTTGGACGATTTAATTTATAGTTCTGCGACGAAATTAAGCAAATTAATAAATAACAAGAAGATTTCCTCGAAAGAACTTGTTCGTATGTATTTGGACCGTATTGAAAAGGTTAATCCAGTTCTAAATGCAGTGGTTCAACTAGCAGAGGAAAGAGCTCTTAAGGAAGCGGAGAAAGCTGATAGCGATTTGGCAAAAGGTGTTTCACATGGACTTCTACATGGGTTGCCATTTACTCTGAAGGATTCTATTGATAGTGAGGGGATTATAACCACTGGTGGTACCATGGGGCGTAAAGATTTCATGCCGGATAAAGACTCTACGGTTGCTGCGAGGCTCAGAAATTCTGGAGGTATATTACTTGGCAAGACCAATACCCCTGAGCTAACTCTAGCGGGAGAAACTGACAATTTAGTTTACGGTAGAACTAATAATCCTTACAACTTTGATCGTATGCCAGGAGGGAGCAGTGGTGGTGCTGCAGCCATCATATGCAGTGGGGGCACGTCTTTTGACATAGGTAGTGACACTGGAGGTAGCATAAGAGGCCCGTCGCATTATTGTGGGATCACGGGAATAAAACCTAATTCCGGCAGAGTGCCTCGAACGGGGCATATAGTTCCCTATGGCCTTGGACCAATTGATTCGTTAACCCAAAATGGCCCCATGGCACGACGAGTGGAAGATCTCTCGTTGATACTTCCGATTATTTCTGGACCGGATTCACTTGATCCGTTTGTGATACCTGCTCCTCTTGGGGATCCTAATGATGTTGATATAAGTACTTTGAGGGTATGTGTGTATTCAAATAACGGGATAGGTACCCCGACGCCTGAGACGGTTCAGGCTGTGGAATCTGCTGCTAAAGCACTGTCTGACGTAGTCGGTTCAGTTACAGAAGATGTGCCCAAGGTAATTGCAGAAAACCCTGATATCAGTAATGATTTGACTAGCGGTGATGGGAGAGCCTGGGCTCGTAGGGCCCTGAAGAAATGGGGAACAACTGATATACACCCTTGGTTGCAACGTCGATTAGATAAGGCGAATCCTTTGTCCGTGGGTGACTATACAGCTATGCTAGAGAGAGTAGATCGTTTCAGAAGTTCCATGTTGGCGTTCATGAAAGATTATGACATTATTATTTGCCCAGTGGCTGCATTCCCAGCGTTGCCGCATGGTGAGTCGCTAGAAGACAAGAATGCGGCCGGAGTTTCGTATACCAATACTTACAACATTACAGGTTGGCCCTCTACCGTGGTGCGTGCTGGCACTTCGCCAGATGGATTGCCCATTGGAGTTCAGATTGTTTCTCGTCCCTGGCGTGAGGATATTTCCCTCGCTGTAGCAAGTCATCTAGAAAGTATACTTGGTGGTTGGCAAAAACCGCCCATTTAGTGATAGATGATAAACTCGATTGTATTTGCAAATATACCCGCAAAGCTAAAGAATGGCACCAGCCTTTTGAAAGCGCTCAATATCTGACCAATCGTAACCAAGCTCTTCTATGAGTACGGTCTCCGTATCTTGTCCTAATTCTGGTGCTTCCTTTTGAGGGCCTGCTGGGGTGTCTGAAAATGATACGGGAAAGTTACAAACTTGCATTGAGTCTATTTCTGGATGATCAAAATCGATAATGTAGTCGTTGGCTATTACTTGAGGATCGGTTCGTAATTCATCTATAGATTGAACTTTGGCGTATATCATATCGTAATTTCTGAAGATTTGATCCCATTCCTCAAAGGTTTTGGTTGCAAACTGTTTATCGAGAATCTCGACAAGTTCTGCCCCATGATCCGCAAGAGTATCGGGATTTCCTAAGACGGGATCTTTTGATAGATATTCCAGTCCTAAGGCGTGAGTAAACGAATGCCAGTATCTTGCTGGTTGAGGGTTCATAATTTGGACCCACGTTCCGTCACTACACTTATATAGATTAACCATTGGATTTTTTGGCGCGTTCCTAGGAGTCTGGTTGCTAAAACTGAAATTCTCAGCAAAAAGTGACATTCCCACGTAAAGGCCTTGTAGCCACATTGTGCTGCTAAGATGGGATACCTCAATGAGTTGTCCGGTTCCAGAAGCAGCTCTAGCTATAAGGGCTGCTAGTACACCAAGGCATAAAGTTACAGCGCCTACTTGATCTGAGGGTGCTCCCAGAACTTTAGTTGGTAAATCTTGTCCTGGAGGAGTTGCAGACATCATAAGGCCTGCTCTTGCCTGTCCACATCCATCTAGAGAAGGTAATCCGGCATCCGGTCCTTCAGGACCGAAGCCCGAGGCTGACGCGTATATTAGTTTAGGATTAATCTTTTGAAGTGTTTCATAATCCATATTTAATCTTTCTGGGACACCTTTACGAAAATTTTGGACGAATACATCAGCGTCTTTCACAAGTTTATAAAGAATTTCCTTGCCTTCTGAGGTTTTCAAGTTGACCGCTATGCCTCTTTTGCTCCTATTGCAAGTTTCGAAATATGCGTTTCTCCCATTATCAAGTGTCATACTGTTTGAATAGAAGCTTCCTAAGGATCTACCTGCATCACCATCTAATGCTTCAATCTTGATTACGTCGGCTCCCATGTCACCCAGCATAGAGGAAGCGACAGGACCAAATTGAAAAACGCTCCAATCTAGGACTTTGATGCCATGTAATGGGCCTTTTTTCTCTATTTCCATAATAACTCCTTGATGACTGCAGGTTAGTACCGAGGAAACGGTTGTAAATACTTTTCAATTTATGTCAGCAGTTTAACATTGTTTATTTTCTCAGCCAATAAGTGCCAAAAGGGTCGTATTTTACACTTAATGAATATATATAATTTAGATGTAATTTAAAGACTAGTTCTCCTACATTAAATTTGGCAATGTTAATTTAGTAAGAGAAGAGTGGTCGACGGCAGAAAATAACATGGTGGTTTGGGGACTTGCTATTGGCAATCCTAGGAAGGGATTAGTGGATTCACTATGGAAAACGGGCAGTTTCGGGTGAGGCAGTTTGGGGGGAGGGTAGTTGTAACATGGCTACTCTTAATTATTAATGCCCTTCTTTGGCTATCTATGGAAATTAGTGGAGGTTCTACTAGCACTGATACTCTTCGCAAGTTTGGAGCTCTTTATACTCCTTATGTTGTGAGTGGAGATTACTGGCGATTGTTTTCGGCGATGTTTTTGCACGTAGGTATGATGCATTTCATTAACAATGCGGCCGGAATGATTATATTTGGCGTATGGGCCGAGCGACTTTACGGGCATTACCAATTTTTAGTCATCTATATACTTTCCGGATTATTTGGAAGTTTAGCTAGTCTTTGGTTAACTGACAGCTCAATGAGTGCGGGGGCCAGTGGCGCGATATTCGGTATTTCTGGAGCTCTTATAGCACATTTTCTACGAAACCGAGCGAAAATAGAACCTGTCTATAAGCAGGTATTAGTCGCTCTGTTGATTATGTCTGGCATTAACTTGTTTATCGGATTCGCACTCCCGTCAATTGATAATTGGGCTCACATGGGAGGTCTATTCAGCGGTCTTATACTTGGGTATTTTCTAGATCCTACTACTTCTGGTTCACTAAAGAGCAGATTTCTTAGGAAAATAAAGATAATTGGAATATTGGCTCTTGCGTTGACGATATTGTTTATGGGCATCTTATTAGTTACAGAAAACGGGTCGGATGTATCAAGGTCTCAAAACTATGTGGATCAAGCTGGCAGACTTTTAAGGGAATATAAACACCGTGAGTCACTAGTTCTGTTGGGAAAAGCTATTACTTTAGATCCCGCAAATGCCTCTGCATACTTTATGAGAGGCAAAGTGTGGTCTAGTATAGGCGATTCTAGTCAAGCTATAGATGACTTTAGAAAATCTGTAAGCCTTGGTGGACTCAATCAAAACGATAGTGAAGAGGCAGTGAGAGCCATAGTAAATGAGCTTTCTAGGAAGGGATTTTAAGGAGTGTTATGGCTAATATTATGTCAATTAATCACGGAAACGAAGTCCAACCTCTGCCTGTTCCAAGAGAGCTCCATTTCGTATTTCCATTACTTCGTCGGCCATAGACAACAAGGTGGAGTCGTGAGTCGCTGCAACTACACTTATACCGTTTTCCTCAACCATGTTTTTAAATAGCCCAAATATTGTGAATGCGTTGTTGGAGTCTAGATTCCCTGTAGGTTCGTCAGCAAGAATTACGTCAGGTTTTACGATAATAGCTCTCGCAATTGCGATTCTTTGTTGTTCTCCTCCAGATAATTCGTATGGACGGTGATGGGATCTGTCCCAGAGACCGACTATTTCAAGTGCTTCCCTGACTCGTATTTCACGGTCATTCGCTTTAACTCCCGATATTCTTAATGGTAACTCCACGTTTTCAAAGGCTGAAAGCAGCGGTAGCAGCCCGAATGACTGGAACACGAATCCGATTTTGTGGCGGCGTAGATCCGTTAATTCTTTGGGACTCATCTCTGAGAGATCACGTTCTTGAAAGAGGACTTGACCAGAAGAAGGTTCGTCAAGACCCGCCATAACGTTGAGTAATGAGGTTTTACCAGAGCCAGACCGGCCTACTATTGTGACGAATTGTCCAGGGAAAATATCTAGACTCACATTGTCTATGGCTTTTACCTCTTCGGATCCCAGAGTGTGTGTTCTTGTCAGATTTACAGCAGCCATCAATCTTTGTGATCGCATTTTAGGTCTCCCTATGAAATTAATGATTTCTAATTAATTTGTCAGTGGGGCACTATAGTAATTGCGCCATCTCTGACCTCTAACCGTGCTCGCTCACCTAGGCCTAATTCTTGTAGTGCCTCTCTGGGGATTTGGACACGACCACTACCATCTACAAGTATGAATTCCTCCAATGGTTGTTCAGTGTCAGCTGTGCCACTTAGCCTTTGGTAAGCGATTTTTCTCCGCACTTCTGTGGCCATTTTACCGTCTCTTATCATGACCACACGCCCGACTTTGTATGCTATGTCTCTGTCGTGGGTTACGATCATTATGGTGGTGCCCATCTCTTGGTTGATCCGTCCGAAAAGGTCTAGAATCTCTGCAGCCGTTGAATCGTCAAGTTCACCTGTAGGTTCGTCAGCTAGTAAAAGAGGTGGGTGATTGGCTAGGGAAATAGCGATTGCGACTCTTTGTTGTTCTCCTCCTGACAACTTTTCAGGAGTATGATCCATCCTTGACCCAAGTCCTACGAGATTTAGCAACTCCACTGCACGGTCTTGTCTTTCACTATTTGATTCATCTGACAGCATCATTGGTAAGGCGACATTTTCTAAGGCTGTCAGATATGGGAACATGTTTCGACTTGTCTGTTGCCATATGAATCCAACGTCACGCCGTCGGTATGTCTCAGTTTCCTTGTTAGACATACGTAATAGATCCTTACCGCCGACTTGGACTTGCCCAGCCGAAGGGGTGTCGTAACCGGCAAGTATGTTCAGTAGAGTGCTCTTACCACTTCCGCTTGCACCAACTACAGCTACTACTTCCCCTTGTAGCACGTTGAGGTCGAGGCCTCGTAGGGCGACGACTTCCAGTTCGGCAACCTTGTATATTTTGAAAAGATCTTCGCATTTTACGTATGAGATATCATTCATAAATTCTCTCTTTTTACATTCCCGTTAGATTGCAGCAGTAATAAATTGGAGCCTCCATTCTGGAGAAAGCCTACACCTCTCCCAATCTCAAGATACGTTGTAAAGAGATTCTGCGTATGAAGAGAATCATCCCGACAATAACTAGAGAAAATACTATTATCATAAATCCATATGTAAATCCTAGTGTAGCCCAGTCTACTTCAATTACAAAAGGCGGTAGCACTTGGGTCCCTTGGTCGGTATGGCTCAGGAAAGGCATTATTATGGACCCTAATCGTCTTCCCATCTCAGCTCCTAAGGCCATCCCTGTGACGATTACTAGGGTTTGTTCAAGTACGACCAGAGCGATGAGTTGACGCATGCTAAATCCGATTGTTCTCATCAATCCAAATTGCATTTCCCTTTCTCTGAATGACACGTAAGCGTGTACGAGGAAACCTAGGCAACTTAGAATTAAGACAGCTCCAAAGGCCATGAACAAAAGGGTTCTCCACCCGGCTTGTACCAGTGGATCTACTGCTGATTCAGAAAGAAGAGCTTCTTTATCGTAAATATTTTTTACTTCAAATAGATTTTCTCCGGATTCCAACGACTTCACGAGTTGCAGTCGTTCTAATCCGCTAGCGTCAGTTGAGATCCACATTTCGTTGGGCTTTAGTTCGGCTGAGCGAGATTCTAAATTCGCGTATCGTGTAATTGATTTAAAGTCTCCAATCAGGAACAACTCGGTCTCAGTATTGAGTGTTGGGAAATACCTGAAATTTTCGACTATGATGACAGGTAATCTGTGACCAGAAACAGATACGTAGAATTCGTCGTTAATTTGGTGCCCGGTCTTTTCTAAAAATGATTCGCTTGCTAGCACTGGGATTGGGTCGGATTTCGGGCCATGATAGATACCCCTTGCAGATAATGGGGACCCTTGTGACCAAAGAAATAGTACCCCAGGTTTTGAATCATTGAAAGCGAGTGTAGACATTTGTAATGAATCAATATGTGACTCGCGAGCGCTTCTCAGTGGGGTCCATTCCGATGGAGAATTGAAACTTTCCAATGTGGTTCGTTGCCCAGTTCCATCAGTGGTCCAAATTTCGTCGATGTGGATTCCGCCAGCATCTAGGACACTTCTAGCGTTTATATTATAAATGGTCATTGACATTAGGGTTAGTGGGAAGGCTGGCTGTAAGGTCTTCCCTTGCATTCTTCGGCCATATTGTCTGCCGTCTTGAATGGAGCTTTCGAGTTCTGTCCAGTCATTGTTTTCTAGAAGGCCAACTATGTAGTCAAAGTACCTGTCGTTGGCGTCTCTAGCCCTAATAATTACTGCCACTCTAGGGTGTGGTCTGTCAGGTTTTATACGAGCTCCAATTGATACAGCGTTTTTGGGAATAGAGATTCCTACTGGAGGACTTCCGTGTTCGAGGGATGTTAACAAATCAGGCATCTCTTTGGAGGAGAAATCTGGTCTGAACCACCCAATGTTTTTTATTGGATCCCCGCTTACCCCTAACATGGTAAATTGGTCTCCTAATAATCCTTCGTTAGTTCTGCCACTAGCACGTAATACTGCAGAGGCTAAATTAACTGAGTCAAGTTTTTGGTAAGTTTCCTCTACTCCCCTACTTTCACCGAGGCTGCTAATCGATATATCTTCCAATCGTATATCTGCGCCTGCGGAATATAAAGCCTGGTCCTTGAAGCTGCGTTCTAGGGTTCCGCCAAAGCTCGCAGCGAATATACCAAGGCCTGACATTAGTATGAGAAGCAGGGAGAGCCTGGCATAGTGCGTAGGGTTTCTAGCCATTTGCCACATCCCCATTGAATAACCTATTGGAGCACGGTCGGCAAGCGATTTTACAACTATGATGGCCAGGGAAAAAGGTATTGGTATAAACCAGCTTCCGTCTGTGGTAGCTGCTGAGAAAATGAATACTCCTCCAACGATACCTGGGAGTACCTCCAAATTCCCGATATTGAAAGCAAGGAATCTTACAATTGGTATTTCATAAGCAACAAGAAGACAGATTGATACAATTAGTGTTTGAGTAATAATACCAACTATTTTGAATCTCTTATCACTCCACCTTTCAGTTAATACGTAAAGGACTGCCATTGCAAGTAGTAAACCTATTTGTGGAAGCCATTGAGATTCTTGACCCAAAAAGGCATATTTGAAAATAAGACTTGTACCCTGGATTCCCAAAGCAACGCCTACGATCAGATGTATGAGAGAGGGTGAATCCCCACTTAGAAATCTTATTGTTAGAGGGAACAACCGTAGCATTACCAAGGCTAGAGCTACTAGGACTAGGCCAGGCACAGCAAACATCACTTGATTCACCACTGTTTCCCCGAATAATCCTGTGGCTACAACTGAACCTTGGTCAGATAATTGTTTGAGAAGAAAAACGCTTATGATTAACAACATAACATCCAAGTAAAAGCGCTGGAATACGGGGCTTTCGTTTGGTCTTGCTGATTGTTGGCGGTATTGGGTCACGGTTAGTTTTGAAGCTTGTGCGGCTGGGATCATTAGCGCCACAAAGCTCATTAGGCCTCCGACAGCGCTTATTGCGTACGCTGTTTTGGTAATGACCACAGTTATCCTCCCATCAGAGGATAAACCTTCAAATGCCGATGTGAACCCAAGTGTCCATATGGCGGCTGAGGCGAGGAGTGGCGCAAGTAGTATAGCTAAGAAAGATAATGTTATGCCTTCTATTATGAAAACCGTCAAGACTTGTCTTGATGTAGCTCCGCGGCTTCTTAGCAGTGCGATTTCTCCTTGTTGCTGTTCTATCAGAAGAGAAGACAGGGTGACGACGTAATAGAGCACAACTATAGCTATCAGAACCATTAGGATAAACATGGGAATCTTGCTATAGAATAAGCGTTGATCATATTCGCGTAGCGTTTCATCAAGTTCTGTAATCTGCCGATATGAATACAAATCATTAGAAAGATTAGTCTTCATTGTCCCAATAGCAAGTTCGGCACTGGTGGAATTAAGTGAATTAAGTACGCTCCTGTCTATGTACAATAACCAGACGTAAGAAGTATCAAGACTAGTGAAAGCTTGGCCAAGTACTTGAAAATATTCGCTTTGAGATATGTAGAAAGGAATCGTTCTGAAAGAGTCACTAACGGTGGCCGCCCCGATAAAAGTGTCGTCCATCTGCCAGAATGTGGCATCGGGATTATTTCTATTGAAGATTCCCGTGATTTCCACTTCTCCATGTGAAATGGTGTCATCCCAAAATGGTACTGCTGACAGTTTGTCTCCCACTTCCACATCGTAGGCCATAGCAACATCGCTTGGTATCAATGCGCCTAATGTTGGGATGTCACCCTTTACGTAGCTGGGTGTTTCACTTGAGTATTGAGTTCCGCTACTTATGGTTATGTGCTGTACTATATTGGGTACGTAAGCGAAATAGCCCCTAAAATCGTCTTCGCCGGCGGCAGTTTCATTTCCTTTCTCCGTGAGAAAGAAAGTCGCAGACCTGCCTGCATGGTCGATATTAGAGACCATGCCTGATATTAGCCTGTCAATCTGATTTTGGGACGTGGTCTCAACTTTTTGAAATTCTTGGTTTGTCGTGGGTCCACGCTGGGCTTTAATTAAAATGTTAGTCTCTTGAGGAGTCAACTTGTCCAATGCGCTGGTCAGAGCTATTTCTCTCAACGCTTCAAAGTAGATAACTGTGCCAGCTAAGATTGATGAGGCAAGTAGCACACCAATCATTACAGATGAAAGGAGTCTCCAGTGTGACAGGCTTCTTCTGACGACCACAGGCCATATTTTAGCTATTTTAGATATATTAGATATCATATTTTAAAATATTTCATAACCTTGGTTATATGATTTAGTTCGAATAAGTAAAAACATTTCCTAGGTTCCTTCAATTCTAGATATTGTTTGCAGATCGACATTTGACATGTTTCGAATTAATCTGACAATTGCCAATGCGAATATTACGAAGAGAGCCCCGTAAAGGGGAGCTAATACGCGTAAGTTTATGTCTAGGATGTAGGGGGGGACAATGGCTTTTCCATCTTCTGAAATGGCCACAGCTGACACCATGAGGTCGCTCATAGCCCAGCCTGTCGCAGTTCCTATAGTTAGTCCTACAATAATAATCAGTACGTGCTCAAGTGCAATTAAGCGACTCATCTGTGTTTTAGAAATTCCCAAGGCTCTTAGATACCCCATTTCCATACGGTATCTGTTGGCGAAAGTTAACAGATAGGTCACATAGCCTAGAGCGGAGGTGATCAATATAATTCCTATGGCAATTAGAATGATAGTTTGCCAACCAGCCGTTATTAGTGGGTCTAGCCTAATGCGTTCAAGTTCTTCATGTTGATCTTTGAGCGTGGCGTGACTGCCAAGCTGTTCGAGGGTATTTTTTGCTTGTTCGTAGGGGAGACCATTGATATTAACAAAAAGCTCGTTAGGACCGACTGGCATAGATGGATTTAGCATGTTGAGATGGCTTATTAGCCTGTCACCATCAGTGACTATAAAACCGGCACCTTGAGGATCCAGAGAAGGGAAAAATCCGACAGCATCAACTATCTCTATAGGAATGATTCGCCCTTTGATGTTTACAACTATGGATTGGTCAATTTGCGTTCGTGTGACGGCCATGAAGGAATTACTGACAATAGCTGGTAGTAATCCACCTGTCTGGTTTCGGTAAAATCCTCGTATTCCTTGGTCGGTGTCTTTGCTGAAAGAGAAAATGCCTGATTTGTTTCCATCCATTACATCGGTGCTTTGAGAAGTTATTGAATCGGTTGAGATAGGCGATACTGTAAGGGCTATCCATGATAATTCGTCTTTCTCAAAGTCCTCTAACATTTCTATTTGGCCGTCAACTCCCGTTACATGTAAATTGTCGAACGATATCCAGCCGGGTGTACCGTTGGGGCCATTTACTGGTTCATACAGCTGAATCGATACTAGATTTACTGGGTGAGTCAAAAATTCAGGGAGCTTTACTTCTTTAAGATGCCACTCCGCCGGCCCTGTATATCCCAGAGAAGCCGTTCCTATTTTCCCAGTGGAATCTTCAAAGACAGCCCAGAGTACCATTAAAGGAAAAACTTCTGACGGCTTGACCCAAAGCCCAAAGTGTGTGGAGTCCTTAGGTATAGTTATTTGAGAGTTTGTTGGAGGGGGGCGAAGCTCTCGTATCAATTCCGTCAGGCTACTAGTGGAGAAATCTTCTCTGTACCAAGATAACCCGTGAAATTCACGAGTATTAACACCCAGGACTTCGAAAGTCTGTCCTGAAAAATTAGCGCCTAAAGAGCCCGGTCCACGGATTGCACCTGAAATTTGAGATTTGCCTAGGGCTGGAACAAGTTTCTCCTTTAGTTCTTGAGTGGCGGTTGTTAAATACTGGGGGAATCCCGATATATGAAAATCAGAAGAAGTTTCGTATAACGTGCGGTCATCATAGCTTCTACTCAAGGTGCCTCCGACTGTTGAAATCAGTACTCCGAGTCCACCAACCATTACTAAAAGTAAAACAAGCCAACTATATTGAAGTGGATTACGTGCCATTTTCCATAGGCAGAGTGATACCCATAATGGAGCGTTCTTTGATATTGACTGAAATCCTAAATATGCAACCCTCATGGGAACTGTGAAGGATAGGACCAACATTAGCACAAAAGCTAATCGACCAGAGAATTCTGAGTTGTACCAAATAAACAGCGCTATTAAGAGGACATTTATGAGCATGCCTAATAATCTTAGAAGAATCTGTTGATGGTCCTTGTATAGCGGTAACGTAATTATTATTCCCAGAAGTAGAACTATTGAAAAAGATGTATCTAGCATGTTGTTAGTTTGTGCTTGTCCGAGTAAAACTATTGCCATTAAGCCGCCAGTAGCGGTCAGTGTTACTAAATCTGTGATTCGTTGAGACTCTCCACTCACAAATTTAACGAACAGAGGGAAGAATCGCATGAATAGCAACGATATAAGTGTGAGCATAAGTACTGGGGCCAGTAAGAGAGCTTCATTGACTTCTACATCGCCAAACAATCCACCGGATATTATTTGTCCCCGCGCGTTAAGTTCCCAAAACACTAGAGATCCGATAACTAGTAATAAGAAATCAATATAGTACCGGTGAAAAAAGGATATAGAAGGCGGTCTTGATGTTTTCAGCCCCTGCGTTATCAGGCTGACTCGTGCGCTTAACATGCTGGGGCCAACGTAGATACCTAAGGATATTAATCCTGCGATTGCTGATATCCAAAATGGTGGCCATTGCAATTGCGTTGGTATCATAGATCCTTGCGTGATGTCCATAAAGTAAGGTAATTTTCCTGTTAGAGAAATCGCGGCCATGGCGATTAATGGGGCTAATATGATCGCGATGAAGACTAATACAATTCCTTCAATCGCATATATTTTCAGTAATTGTATTGAACTGGCCCCGCGACTTCTCAATAAAGCTAGGTCAGATTCTCTACTTTGCACCAAATAAGACACCATCATAGCCAGATAATAAAATGTAGTGATGAGCATTACGGTCATTAGCAAGAGGAGTGGTACGATGGTGAAAAAGCTTCTTCTTTCAAACTGACGCAGTAGTGAAGTAGTTCCACTGAAGACTGATGCTCCGGGTAGTTCCTCTGTGAGATCCGCATCAAGTTTAGATAACTTGCTGGCGAGTTCGTGTGGATCAAATTGCTTCATACCATGCTTGTCGACTTCGATGATCCATGTAGCAGAGAGAAACGAGCTAGGAAAGGCGTTGCCTATGACATTTGTCATATCCGATCGTTTGACGAACAGATGGAGTGGTGGTTCTCTAGGGTCCACCTTAATTCTAGTCCCCAATGACCAATGTTCGCTGAGCGCCGACCAGGTGCCTGGAGGGTCCTCCACCGGAACGGGACGCATAAGAATGTCGTGGTTTTTTTGCCAGTAAGGATCTAGGGGGTCTGAGGCCTCGATTATACCTACTACGTTTGCTATAACCAATGAAGGGTCTATTAATGAAGGCGTGACAATAAGCTGATCTCCAATGACAATACCCAAGGAATTGGCATTATGCGAACTTATTAACACTTCGACAGTTGGAGTTGGGGAGGAGTCGTCGTTACCTTCCACACCCGATTCGCTGTTTCTCCCTGAAACGAAATGGACGTGATTTTCTAATTCAGATAGTGAATGAAAATATCCTCTTGTTGTAAATTCCTTACCAGCTTTTGAGAGTGGTCGGTTGGGTGTTTCGATTAAGGATAATCCACCTTTTAAATATTCAATTTCACCTGAGTAGAATTCAGAAACATTTCTCTCGATGGCACCTTTGACATTTAAGTCGGCGTGACTAATTTTATCGTTACCCGATGGTAGTGTAGACGTAAAAATTGATATATTTAGATAGGTCTGGCTAGACCTGTCAATGGCGGTATTGAGTGTTATTCGTTCCAAGGAGTCAAGAAAAATTGGTGCTCCGGATACGAGCATGGATGACAGAAGAATCCCTGCAAAGATACTCAGAAGTAGCTTCCAGTCGTGTGCGAATCGACGAGTTAGAAAATTAATAATAAAAATTAAGTTCATGGGTATTAGTTATGGTTTCAAATATAAAAGGATTTTAATACAAATCTTTAGATATCTAAGATTCATTTTGATAAGTAAGGTTCAAATGTTGCTGAGCCACACCGTTAATTTGGTGCTACTTATTGGGGATCACAACTTTACTTCAAGGATACAGAAACAACATAGCACCTAGTCCACAGGCGGTGCAAGGAATTGTACTGATCAAAATCAATAAATATACATAAGTAGTTGTGGTTGTAGGTTGGGATTCTAAGATGTAGCTTCTTCTAAGAGAGAGCCCTTTCAAGGTCTCGTATTAGATCGTTTGGATCCTCGATTCCTACAGATACGCGTAGTAAATTGTTGGGTGTGGTGGAATTGGGTCCCTCTATAGACGCCCTGTGTTCGATAAGGCTTTCTGTACCTCCAAGGCTGGTGGCTCGTGTGAATAATTTAGTTCTAGATGCCGTCAAGAGGGCTTCTTGTTTACCGCCTTTTACTTGAAATGACAGCATCCCGCCGAAGTCACGCATTTGATTACTAGCTACTTCATGTCCAGGGTTGGATTTGAGACCGGGATAGTGCACCGATTCGACTGCGCAATGGTCTTCAAGGAAATAAGCTATGAGTTTGGCGTTATCGCAGTGCGCTTGCATACGAAGATGTAAGGTTCGCAGTCCCCGTAATATTAGCCAACAGTCAAATGGAGATGGTACTCCACCCACAGTCATTTGTATTTCTCTGATAGACTGGAAAACTGGGCTGTCTTGGCTAGCGATAACAGCTCCGCCTAGCACATCACTATGTCCGCCAAGGTACTTTGTGGTGGAATGCACCACAAGGTCTGCTCCTAAATTTAGAGGGTTTTGAAGCATAGGAGTGGCCCAAGTATTATCTGCGACACATAGTGCGTTAACCGAATGAGCTAGGTCCGAGACTTTTTTTATCTCTGTGATTTTCAACATTGGGTTTGATGGTGTTTCTAACCATAAGAGTTTAGTGTTAGGCAAGATTGAATGCTTTATGGCTTCCAAATTTGTCATATCTACAAAGCTGCTTTGAAGGCCCCATCTTGTGAAAATAGTTTTTAATATATTCATGGTTCCGTGATAGCAATCTTCAGAAACTAATACGTGGTCACCTGATGACAAAGTTTGGAATACTGAGGCAGTGGCTGCAGAACCTGATGCAAAAGTAGCGCAATCTGTAGAACCTTCGAGAGATGCTAGTATTTTTTCTAGTTTATTACGAGTGGGGTTCCCAACGCGTGCGTATACGTTGCCAGTTGGATATGAACCGTCTGCATCACGTTCAAAAGTTGTAGAAACGTGAATAGGTGCGATAACTGCTCCGGTTTCTTGATCTGATTGATGACCCGCTCTAGCAGCGATTGTATTTAATTGTAAAGGATAGTCTATAGAGTCTTTGAAAGACATCGCACTCCAAAAAATGTTTTAGAACTCTTCACGTCACGAAAACATCAACTTCTTGAGCCATATTATTGCCCATACCATGTGCTGTCCAGGGTTGCTGTATAGGTTGGACATTCCCTTTTTCATCTGTTGCTCGTACGCTTAGCTTATGTTTACCTGACGTTGCTGCCCAATCAAAATGCCACCCTGTCCATGCAAATTCTCCGATGGGTTTGTCAAGTGTTCCTTCATTCCAAGTTTGACCTGAGTCACTACTGAATTCAACCTTTTCAATTTTAGCAGGTCCAGCCCAGGCTCGACCTATAACCCTTGTTAATCCCGGATTGAGTAACCTTCCACGAGTCATGAATTCCGGAATGCCTGGGGGGCTCATAAGTGCTCTGACACGCATTGTGGAGACTCTTTCACCTAGTTCTTCTCGTGAAGTTGCATACCTATAGGTCTTATCCATTTGGTATCCCATAAAGGGTTCAGATACGGCTTCAATACTGTCTAACCATTTCACACTAGTCATACCGTACCAGCCTGGAACTATAAGCCTTAGAGGGAACCCATGTTGTGGTTCTAGAGGTGCCCCATTCATTTCGTAGGATAATAGAACTTCACTTCGCATGGCTTCTTCTATGGTTAAGCTCCGTTGATAAAATTGGATCTCTCCGCCTTGAATCCCTTGATCACGTCCGGTAAATACCAGCTCCACTGCCTTATCGTCGATTTGGGCTTCTTGGAGAAGATATTTAAGAGGTGTACCAGTCCACTCTGCCGTACCAATGGCTTCTAGCAGCCATGGTTGACTGATAGGTCGTGGATGCAATTTGGCCCGACCGTTACCCGCACATTCTAATGTAACGGGCATTGTTACTTTAGGTCGGTTTAATAGGTCGGATAACTGTAATGTAGTGGGGTTTTTGAAAAGGCCTTTCAATGATAGGGACCACGTTTCGGCATTAATGTTTGGCACATCAAAGTGAGTGAGTAGATAATGCATGCCAGTAGGAGTGATGTCGTAAGCAAGTGCTTCTAACAGCATTCCCCTGTTCCGAAACGCCAATGCCAGTTCTTCCGGATAAATCATGTCTTGATGACTGAGTCCAGAACCGTCTCCAACCTGTCCGAATATATTGTTTAAATCAGAAGTCGACATAAGTGCACCTTTTTTGATGATTGGATCAACCTTTCAAGTTTTCTGTATGGTCAGGCGAGATAGCCTATCGTTGTATTTTGGCACGTACAATACTACCGTATTCAGTCCAAGAACCATCGTAGTTGCGAACTTTCTTTAGACCAAGTAATTGTGTTAAAACAAACCAAGAATGAGAAGAGCGCTCCCCGATTCGACAATAAGTGATTGTCGAAGACGCTTCGGTTATTCCTGCTTCAGCGTATATTTCCTTCAATTCTTGAAAAGGCTTAAATGTTCCGTCTGAGGATACTGTCATTGCCCATGGTATATTAACCGCATTAGGGATATGTCCACTACGTTGAGCGCCTTCCTGAAGGATATTTTCAGGCGCAATTACGTCACCACTAAATTCTGAAGGTGATCGTACGTCGAGGAAGGATGTATTTCCCATGTTTACGGCTTTAAGTACTTCTTCTCGGTATGCCCTGATGCTTTCATCTGGTTCGGAAGCTGTATAAGAAACTTGCGACACCTTTGGAATTTCTTGTGTGAACGATCGTTTCTCTGATTCCCAAGTGGCTCGACCACCGTTCATCAATTTTACGGCATCATGACCATAGATTTTCATTTGCCAGAAAGCCCAAGCCGCGAACCAATTATTATTATCTCCGTAGAGTACCACTGTTGTATCGTTTGATATGCCAGAGGAGCCTAAGAGATCCTCCATTTGCGGTTTGGATATAATGTCACGGGAAAGAGTGTCTTGCAGTTGGGTGGTCCAGTTCCACCCTATTGCACCGCAAATATGGCCTGTTTTGTACGCAGAAGTATCGACATCTACCTCGACTAGGCATATTGTGCTTTTGTTTAGATTATCTGCGACCCAAGAAGTACTGACTAAAGATTCTGGATGTGCGTATTGCGACATGTATCACCTTTTATTTTGCTAAGGCTGTTAATCAGCATTGTTGGCATTATATACTGCATGTCTATAAAAAAGTATTTCCAAGACGAACTAGCGCATTTGGAATATCTGAGCTATTTAGGAACGATAACTGCTGTTATCGAAATTCAAGGTTGTTCAATACGAGCAAAAGTGGTTTCGTATTAGACTTTAGGTAATCTCATGTTAAGGGAGACGTGCGTGATTTTGATATAGCAAGTGCAGTTATTATGGCCAACAAACATAATACGCCTCCAATCATGAAGAATTCACTAAATACTTTGATTCCTGCAGCTGAAATTGATCCGTAGAATTCTTGGACTTGAAGAGTAAATTCAAGTGATGTTTGCCCTGCAACCGGAATAGGAGAATCAAAATGTGCGGTCAGCGTGTTGAATCTATGTGTTCCCCAAGATGAAAGCGTCGCCATTATTAATGTCATACCACAGAGGCGAGAAGCTGTAATTAATGCGGCTGCACTTCCTCTGTGGGTTTCTTCCACGGTATCTATTACTGAAAGAGTAATTGGTGTTGCTATTATTCCTAAGCCCAATCCCGTAAGTGCTAAATGAAGGGTAATTAGTGGTTCTGAGATATTTCTGTCCCACTGGGACATGAGAAAAAATCCAGTAGCGGCGGTCAACAGTCCTAATATGATAGGCATTCTATAATTTGTACTTTGTACTATATAACCACCTATTACTGCGCCAAAAGGAATAGCCAATGTTAGACGCATCAGCATAAATGCGCCGTCCATAGATGATAATTCTAAGATCGTATTGGAAAATAGCGGCACAGTTACTATCGCTGTGATTAGTGCGCCTCCTATAAAAACATGTGTTAAATTTGCAGCTCTAAAAATTGTGGATTTAAATATTGATGTGGGCAAAATGGGATGAGAAGTTAATTTTTGCCTTAAGATAAACAGTATTAGGAATATCGCTGAGCTCAAAATAATTAGTCCCATTATCCCATCTGGATTGTCTATCATAGATAGGCCAATAGTGATCATCACCAATGTTCCCGTGATTAATACGCCTCCTAGGTAGTCTACAGGAGAAGTTTTTACAGGTGTAAATGTGAAAAATAACATAGCGATGATTATCATAGTCAACCCGAAGGGGACGTTTATCCAGAAAATCCATTGCCAAGAGAAATATTTGACAACCGCTCCCCCAAGTAAAGGACCTGCTACACCACCTAACTCAGCTACTGAAACAATTATTCCAAGTACTATGCCTCTGTTTTGACTGGGGAACAAAGTAGCGGATATTGCAATGGCGGCAGGAATAATTGCCCCTGCGCCTACAGCTTGTACAACTCTGGCGACTATTAATAAGTTCAGATCATTGGAAGTGGCAACGCCGAAAGATCCAATAATGAAAATTAGTGTAGATATAATGAAAACTCTTTTATGTCCATAAATATCTAACATTCGTCCAGCCATTGGCATTGCCGCTAGATAGCCGACTAAATATCCTGTTACTATCCAGGATGTGTGATCTAAGTCCCATACGGCCAACTGTAGATGGAGCATTATAGAAGGAATGATTGTCACTACCACGGTTTGATCCGCTGAGGATAGGAATACGCAAGTCAAAAGAGATGCTAGAACGAGATATCTTCGTTGCTTTGACATTTAGTAGTAGGCCTTACCCAATTTTTAGCTATGATTTTCTTTTAAATATGAAAGAATAGTTTTGCAGGTTTTAATGGACCATATACACATTATTATAAAGGTGGTTCAATTACCAATGGCTCGTTAAAACTTGAGAAGGTTATAGTTCTTATAATTCCAGAACTTTCGTTAGGAGTAATTTTGCCTTCTAGCGTAATCTCAGTTAGGTAATTTGTGGAGCGCTCTATCTTCAAACTGGCTGTGATAGTTTCTGTGCTGGTAGTTTTGAAAAAAGCCTTGAGCACAGTAGCTTTTATGTAAGTTTGCAGGTGGATAAAATTAGTTTCAGTATCAGATATTATTAGACCAGTGTTTTCTGTTAACAACCTTGTCAGTCCTTCGGTTGGCTTGAAAAAGTCGAAAGTATTCATTTCTTCTGGAACTTTGATCCATTGCCTATTAATTGGATTTGTTATGTATACGTCCGAATTTATAAGAATAACTTCGCCTTCTAAGAAATATTTGTCAGAGGATATACTAGAAAAATATAAGTGGAGTTTATTCGGTGTGGCTATGCTCCCTTTGATTTTGGTAAGCACTAAATTCTCTGATAATGGCGTTCCCCTGGATTTGTGTTCCAGCTTGAATTTAAAGGTTTTAAGTTTCGCCATAGACAATGCTGTATTTTCAATAATAACCTCAGGGGTGTTGAGGCTAAGTGATTCTGTCGGAGTTGGAGGATGTGAGAATGGGGTGTTGTATAGGAACCTGCAGGACAGTGTCACCAAGATCGTACATAGTAATAATATTGTTGTACTGAGTATTAGTAAAGACTGAACGTTGGTGTTAAAGGCTGTCATAAGCCCAAAGCCTTGAATACTTCAAGGAACTGACCAACGTTACCCGGTTGATACCAAGGCGTTACATGAGTAACTAGCATTTTGCTATTAACTACATAAACTCTTCTAACTCGGTTCTCATCACTCTCTGAGAGGGTGTTATACATATTGGACACTTCGGAATCTTTGTCATAGCCTATGGGAAAAGGGAAGCAATCCAGTGATACAGAGAATTTGCGGTGTGAGGAAAGTTTATCTCCGCTTATTGCCATAGCTGTGGCCTTCAAGTCTTGTATCGTAGGAAGCTCTTCCATAAAGGAAGACAGCATTTGACGTCAGCCGGGGGTTCCGTCTTCGATGTAGAACAAGAGTACCACCTTGTTAAAGCGAGTTACTAAATTTGATAATGTAACAAGGCCTTTTGTTGTTTCTATGGTGAAGTCTGGTGCGGGTTCTCCAATTTTAAGCATAAATTTGGCTCTTGATACCCTGTATGATGAATAGAAAGAGCTCTGTCAAACATGACAGAGCTCTTTCTCATAGTCCAATTACAAAGGCCCTTTCACGGCTTTATTGAAACTGTAAATGACCTATTGTGATTATCTTTTGCTTCTTGCATATAGAAGACCACCGGAAGTGATGAGCATAAATGCAAGAGCCAAAGCCATTTGTGCCATCATCGGGATTGTTGTATCTCCTACACTGGGGGTCAATACTACTCCAGCCGCTCCACCGTAATTGTAAGTAGCTAGAGCTTGAGCGCCACTGTACGCCTGCTCAGCACCACCTTTGTCATTGGATGTCATTCCATTTCTTGCAGCGTCTAATGACCCTGACACATTTGTCAGGAGTGCTTGAGCTATTACAAGGCTGTCCTGGTTAAGTACTTCCAGCGCGCCATCGTGTGCCTCGGTGGCCCATCCGGAGGCGTTCGTAATTGAAGCAGATACTGAAGCGGAACCGTCACCCAGAGTTGTTTGAGCTGAAGCCGCGTGGGCGATAGCACCAGAATCACCGTTTATAGAGGCGATAGCGCTTTCAGTATGAGTCTTAAGATCTGCGAGAGAAGCAGCGCTTCTAGCAGAGGTGGCGCTTGCTATCGCGCTATCTAGCGAGCTCCTCAGACCGGTTAGAGCGCCATCTGAGGCGACCAATCCGCGTACAGTAGATAGTGTACCCGCAGCCACTGTACTGGTGAATGCAGTTGTGCCTGACGGACTACTAGCATCCGCATCTGGTACTGCTTCCACACTGACCATAACCGTATCGTACCCATCTAGTAGATTGGCTCCATCGGGTGATACCCAAGAGTGACTGATATCACCGAGTCCTGTCATTTTCATGACGCCTGTGCTCACTTGGGCTCCGCTACTTGAGTTTACCAGCCATCCCTCGTACGCTTGGCTGGCGTCCAACCTGGTAACACCGGTCATCGAGTAGCTGATTCTATCACTAAGGCTAGAACCATCAGATATTACCGCTGTGCCAGATCCGTCGTACGATGAGCCCGCCTGGGCTACAGAGACCGGAACGGTCATTAAAAGAACGAGTCCTAAGATTAAAAGTATTCTAGACATACTACGTGCCTTTCCTCCTTGGATGGTATGCGTAAAGATGTCAGACTAAACGTCCAATATACTCTACCACAAGCTATTTCATCGGAATATACTTTCCGACCCTAATTTATCACAAAATCTCCAAAATATCAGCGTGTTTCAGATCTAGATCATATTTCCGGTGCGATATACCACTTTTCTACGGCTACGGATTTTATACTCACTATGGGCAAATCTTTACCGTATTTATCTTGAGTGGCACAGACATTTTCTTCTAAAAGATATCTAGATACAAGGCCTCTTTGCACCTAATTATTGCTTTCTTTTGACTATCGACGTTATTTGAGTTTCCAGTCACTAGGATACCAAAAATTGGTGCCGAAGGTCGGAGTCGAACCGACACGCCCGTGAGGGCAACGGTTTTTGAGACCGCCGCGTCTACCATTCCGCCACTTCGGCATGCGGTTAATAGTATATGTGTGGCACCTGCAAGAGGCAATAGGTTTAAGGATCCAGTTTAAATTTAATGGTCTGCATTTACCTGACCGGGAACAATGAGCCTCCGAAGATTAGCTATCCGTTATTCTGACTGTGGTTCTGCTATAAAAATAGGGATTCGCCTGTCCGTCTTTTCTTTGTATTCCTGATAAGGTGGCCATACGCTAACAGCTATGGAAAATAATCTATCTCTTTCCGTTTGGTCAACTATTTCTCGGACAACCATGGATTGTACTGAGGCGCCGTCACGTATTTCAACATTTGCGTCCGCTTTAAGGTTGTAATACCAACCAGGATTAGCGGGGGCTCCTCCTTTTGAAGCTACGAGCACATAATTTCCCCCATCTGCCACGCGCATTAGCGGTGTTTTCCTAGTAGCTCCGGTACTATGTCCTCGATTGGTAACAATGATGACTGGAACGCCTTTAAGAGTGTTCCCGTCACGTCCATCACTACCTTCGTATAATTCCACTTGATCAGCGACCCATTGCCATGTGCTGGGAATATATTCAGCCATTTTGATCCCCTTCTAATAAATTGTTAACCTACATTATACATACCTACATAGTCCACGGTAGTAGCTAATCCTGCGGATTCAACTCCTGAGATATGAGCTTTATTATTGCTGATCTTTTGGTCTTTTAAGAAAGCGTCGTATTGCTCCTCTAGATATCACCCCTAGAATTAGAACTAGTAATATGACCGTGATAATTAATGTTATGGCCAGTTGACTCATATTGAGTCTCCTGCATTGCAGTAGTATTCTGATTTGGGTTTATTAAAATGCACAGGTGCAGGGGATCAGACTGAGATCTAATAGCCCGCCTTTATCAGATCAGCCATGCGTTCCCCTATCATCATTACTGTGGCATTAAGAAATGCCCTAACACAATCAGGCATTATGGAAGCGTCAATAATGCGCAGGTTATTTATTCCATGGACTTTGCCGTATTGATCGACGACCGAATAATCGTCCGAAGAGGGTCCCATTTTACAGGTGCCACAGACGTGGGAATAGGTAGATACTTCCCTTTGAAGCCATTTGTCCAGAGTGTCGTCAGATTTTAAATCTTCGCTAGTTGGATTTATCAACTCACCAGCAATAGACTTGAAAGATTTATCCTCAATTAGATCCAATGCAAGTCTAATCGCATTTCTCATTCGCTCTAAGTCAGACTGCTCAGAGAAGTAATTGTAGTTTATGTAGGGCTGAATTACGGGATCGGATGATTGAAGTTTTAATTCTCCTGAGCTTTTCGCTAATGCAATGGCTATCATCATTTGCATTAGCGTCCTATCTTCCTTGTAATCGTTTTTCTGATCGGCTTGATTTGCTGAGCCTCCAATTGAAATCCACATATCATTTCTCAGTTTCGACGCTGTGGAAGTGTAGGTTAAATTTAATTGCCGATCAGGCTCGGATTCATCTATTGTCATTTCTTTGTGTTTTTTCCAGATGACGCTGACCGCTGGATGATCTCTTAGGTTTTGCCCGACTCCCGGGATGTCTGCTATAACTGGGATCCCGTATTTTTGAAGATTACATTTTGGTCCAATACCCGATAGCATTAATATATGCGGAGATCCAATTGCTCCAGCGCTTAGTATGATTTCCTTCCCTTCAATCTCAAATAGAGTCCCGTTACTATCTACCAATACCCCTGCGGCTGTTTTGCCTTTCAGGATAATCTTCTTGACCAGACAATTTGAACGAATGGTTAAGTTTAATCGATGCCTTGCCTGACTCAGAAAAGCGATTGATGCACTGGTTCTCATTCCATCGACTATGTTCCAAGTGGTAGGCCCGACTCCTGAGGAATCAGGGGCGTTTCGGTCAAGACTTTCTTTAAATCCAGCGTTAAGGCAGGCTTGTCTGAAGGCAGATTGAATAGGTACCCAATTTTCTTGTTGATGTCTATAAATATTTATAGGGCCGGTGGATCCATGGAAGTCACCGTTGAAGTCTGGATCAGTCTCCAGTTTGTTGTAATAGGGCAATACACTCTGAAAGTCCCAGCGATCATTTCCCATGGAAGCCCAATGATCAAAATCCTCAGGTATCCCCCTAACAAATGCTGCCCAATTTATCGCGCTGGAACCACCTGTAACTTTTCCACGCGGTACTGGCATGTCCCTTTCAGATGTCTTGGTAGCCTTCGCTTTGAAATTCCAGCTATGTCTCCCTGTATTAAGTTCTTTAGATCCCGAGAGATCTACCCATTTTATCTCGTCGGGAATAAGTTCTAAGCTTGGATAATCTGGACCAGCTTCTAACAATAATACGGATGCGCTCTGGTCTTCTGATAATCTCGTAGCTAGAACTGAGCCTGCTGACCCTGCACCGATGACTATATAGTCGTATTGCAAAATTCCCCTTTCCTAACTGCGTATTAGGCTTCATAACAATATTTGCTATTCGTAGAATGAGAATTCTTGTCTCCAGGCTATGTATTCTTTGAGGCCAGACACCAGGTTGTATTTGGCAATATGGCCAATGTCGGTTTGTAGTCTTGTTACGTCCAGAGGTCCACGATCCAAAGTGCCAGTTAAGGCTCCTATATCTTTTGATGTGGCATCTATAATCTGTATGTCGGGTTTTAGTTCTTTCAAGGCATTTACTATGTCTTCAAGTGTTATCCATATGCCGGAAGAAACGTTGTATGTATCAAAACTGAGATTCGTCGCTTCCAGGACAGCTAGAATTCCGTGCGCTATATCAGTTATGTAGGTGTAGTCTCTTCCGTGAGAGAGATCCCCGATTTCTAGTGGCTCTTTTCTGAGGACTTTGCCGGTGAGTTCTTTCAATAGAGATTGGTTGGCTCGATGTCCTGTAATCCTTTCCATAGGTCCATATGGAGAGCTGAGTCTTACGCTTACAGTTTCAAACCCGTGTAATTCGCCATACCGTCTTGTGATGAGTTCACTCGCATACTTTGTGGATTCATAGAGTGTTTTTGGTAGCAATTCAGCTGTTTCTTTTAGTACTTCCTCCGGATCATGGCCTTCTCCATAAACAGATCCGGAGCTAACATATAGAAATCTCTCTGGGACGACCTGTCTTGCCAGTTCTAACATGTTTTTAGTGCCGATTATGTTAGTTTCTAATATTAGACTGCTTTGAGATTGCTCGATTTCAGGGAATATTCCGGTGAATACAGCGGCATGCACGATTTTTGTAATTTTATTGGTGGTCAGCTTTTCAACTGAGTCGGGATCCAGTATGTTCCCTTGGATGAAGGTGATTTGCGATTCCCAAGGTTTTAAAAACCCCTTGACCAGTGTATTTGGTGGAACGTAGTCAAAACAGAGTATTTCATGACCAGTCTCGGCCAAGGCCCTAACCAGGTTACTTCCTACAAAACCAGTTCCTCCAGTTACCAAGATAGTCATTTTTATATTCCTTTAGGGGTTTATCTGGACTTCCGATAAATGAGATCAAAATCTGTCGGATTACTTATGTTAAAAGGATATCAGAACATAATGCTCGTAGTCTTTCCGTAAGGAGATCATAATATTGATCAGCATTGATATCTCCTATAAACAACGCGTTGGGTTTCCGGTTTGTAACTTTCCACCAGTCTGCTACGGTCATGCCACGAGTAAGTTCGGACTCAGTTTCTATTTCGACATTTATGTATCTACCCGTAAACATATCAGGTTGTAACAAGTATGCTATTACGCATGGGTCGTGTAAAGGAGCCCCAACAGACCCGTATTTCTCTTTGTCAAAACGCTCAAAAAAATTCATCCAGCTAGCAACTGCGGGGCCAATAGGCGGGCCAATTTTTCTAAATGTGGTTACACGTTCCGCAGATGTAAGAGCTTTATGGGTTACGTCAAGAGGTAGAACAGTTAACTTAATTCCGGAAGAAAAAACGATTTTAGCGGCCTCAGGATCAACGAAAATGTTAAATTCAGCAGATGGAGTTATGTTCCCACCAGCAAAGTAAGCCCCGCCCATCAGTATAATCTGTTTAATTTTGCTGGTAATGCTTGGCGCCTTTAGTAATGCCTCCGCAACATTTGTCAAAGGCCCCAAAGCACAGATAGTTATGGTGTCAGGCGGGTTATTTTCAATAGACTCTATCAAAAAGTCGACAGCATGCATTTCCATAATGGGCATAACTGGTTCTGGAAGTGTAATGCCATCTAATCCCGTCCTGCCATGAACGTGTTCTGCTGTGACAAGCTCCCTCTTCATCGGTTTTGGGCAGCCAGAATAAATTTGAGTCTTTTCTTTACTGGCCAATTCACTGATTATTCGAGCGTTTCTCACACCAAGGGACAGCGGTACGTTTCCGGCTACAACTGTAATGCCAAGTAAATTCAGTTCATTAGGTGATGCTAATGCGACCAATATGGCGACTGCATCGTCTTGCCCTGGGTCAGTGTCTATAATTATATTTTCCATTTTTTCAATTTGCCTTTCAAAAAGGTTACAAGTGAGATTGCAGAATCCCCTTAGGGGCTCCTATTTATTATTGTATTGAATGGTTTCTAAGTGCAAATCTGAATATGTACCGTCAGTTGGCTGCCAACTATATAAGTGTGGTTGGAGGGCCCAGGTGTCATGGCGCCATATAACGGGTGCTGCCCAATATTGATGGTAAAGCTCTTGGTTGAGTTCTTTTA
>Ga0310344_10000419_pt1 | contig 33920 bp, 33 predicted proteins | sample HC15DNA20200_MG_FD_203801 | JGI IMG/M metagenome (GOLD analysis project Ga0310344, IMG submission 203801) | Marine microbial communities from station ALOHA, North Pacific Subtropical Gyre - HC15-DNA-20-200_MG | ecosystem: Environmental > Aquatic > Marine > Oceanic | place: Pacific Ocean: North...
GAATCAATAATCGAGTATTTTTAGAAATTCGATTTTTCAAATCATCAATTGTAAATTTGAAATTATTTTCTTCAAGAATAGGTAAAGGCACAGGTTTAGCACCAGCATACAATGTAACTGATTCATATACGGGAAAACCTGGGTCAGGATATATAACTTCATCTCCTTCCCCAGCTGTAGCCATAATTGTGTAATAGAGGAATGGCTTTCCACCTGGGCCAATCACAATTTCATCCGGAGAATATTCTCCACGTTTATTTTTATTAATCCAGTCACAACAAGCTTCTCTAAGTTCAAGAACCCCAGAAGAAGGACAATAATGAGTATTCCCCGAACTTACTTGATCGCAAACAACATTAATAATATTCGAAGGAGTATCAAAATCAGTATCACCTATTTCAAGGTGAATAATATTTCTACCCTCTCTTTCGAGTTGATTAGCTTTGGCAAGAACAACAAAAGAGCTTTCAGTTTTTAAAAGACTCATCCTATTAGCTAGTCGCATTTTATAACTCCATATTATCTACATTTGAGGATATTCCAAATTCCTTTAAAACTTTCAATATTTCTTTTATGGGGAATCCTATAATATTAGTGTAACTCCCATTTATCTTATCTACAAGGAAATATCCCTTTCCTTGAATAGCGTATCCTCCAGCTTTATCCAAAGACTCATTTTCAGCAATATATTCTTGTATTTCAATAGAATCGAGTTTCCTGAATTCTACTTCTGTAACAACATTTTCAACTTTTTCAACTTTTGAGGACATTACAGCAAAACCAGTAATTACAAGATGTCGTCTGCCTGACAGGGAATTAATCATTTCAAAAGCATCTTCAGCATCTTTCGGTTTCCCGAGAATTTTTTTATCTTTAACAACAATTGTATCAGCAGCTAAAATAATACGTTCAGGAAAAGTTTGAAGAATACTCGAAGCCTTTGCCTTCGCAATTTGCATTGCAACTTCTTTTGGACTACCAACTTTAGGAAACCCTTCTTCAACTGACGAATCCGGTGAAACCACCGTAAATTCTATTCTTGTATCAGACAAAAGAGAAATTCTTCTAGGAGAACTTGAGGCTAATAGTAAAGAATTTTTGTTTTTTAAATTATATGTCAAAGTTAAAATTTTCTATCGACAATGAAATCAGCTAGAGAAATAAGTGAGTCCAAGTTTTCAGACTTTTCAATAACTGACAAAGATGATTTTGCGTTTTCTGCATATCGTTTTGCTAGATTCCTTGTGTACGCGACTGAATCATATTCATCCATTAACTTAAGGACAAAAGACTGATCTTCTTCAAGAATTACTTTTGATTCTAAAATAATTTTTTTGAGTCGTTCTTTACGAATTTCATCTATACTTGAAAGTAGATGCAAAAGTGGCAATGTAATATTTCCGTCAATCAAATCATTTCCAATTTTCTTGCCCGTTTCATTTTCGTTTCCCGTATAGTCTAACGCATCATCTATTAACTGAAATGAATATCCTATATTTTCTCCATAAGAGTTAAATGATTCAATTATGTGGTTAGGTGAATCACTTAAAATTGCACCTAATTTACAACTAGCAGCAATTAGAGCAGCGGTTTTTCTAAAAACTACTTTTAAATACTCTTCTTCTGTTATATCCGTATTATATAAATTTATTAACTGTAAAACTTCACCCTCTGATAGAAGGGTACAAGCTTCGGACATTGTTTTCACGATACGTGTATCTTCTTCTGATGACATAAGTTCAAAACTCTTTGCAAAAAGAAAATCGCCAACAAGTACACTTGCCTCATTTCCCCATTTTGAATTTGCAGATGGATTTCCTCTGCGCACATCCGCACCGTCTACTACATCATCATGTAACAATGTCGCAGTGTGGATAAATTCTACAACACAACTATGCTTTATAGCTTTATGTCCACTATATCCACAGGCTCTGGATGAAAGAAGAAGGAGCAATGGACGTATCCTCTTCCCTCCGGAAGAACTCAAGTACTCACTGACATCTGGGATCAAGACTACATCAGAGTAAAAATTTTTTTTAATCTCTTTCTCAACTTCCTCTAGATCTGAAGAAAGTAAATTCATAATTTCTGAAAAAATCAAAACCAATAATCCTTAGTGAAAAAAATAATTTTCTATGTATGAGTTTCAAACCATATGCTATGTTAGTAGCCCGTGTATAATAAAAACAACTTGGATTAGGAAAAAATAAATTGCTTTTTTCCCCAAGACAAACTACATCATACTAAATTGTTTTATTAAATCATAAGGAAAGAAAAGAAAGAGTTTTTAATAGAGATGACAAAAGAAATTTTGACAAAAGAAAAAAAAGAGAAATTTAGCTATGTATTAGTTCATTATAATGAAATTGGTATCAAGGGGAAAAATCGATTTAAATTTATTGACCTTTTGATTGATAGAATTCGCAAATCATTGGATATATATGGCAACATTAATGTAAAGAAAAAAACGGGTAGAATTTTAGTTAAATATGACTCAACAATCTCATGGAATAAAATAGAAAAAAGCTTATCCACCTGCTTTGGTATTGCTTACTTTGCGAGAACCTATAAAAGTATAATCGACCTTCCTAAAGTAAAAGAAAAAATTGCAGACTTAATTTCCCAAAAAAAAATACAGTCATTTAAAGTTCGAACAAGAAAAAGCTTTAAAAATATACCAGTAAGTACAAAAGAATGGGATAAAGAAATTGGCTCTTTTGTTCAAGCAGAACGTCACTTACCTGTGGATATGAAACAAGACAACTTTACAATTCACATTGAGGTGATTCCAAATGAAGCTTATATTTATTTTGAAAAATTTCTAGGACCTGGCGGTCTTCCCCAAGGTATCAGCGGTCATATGACATGCCTCCTCTCAGGTGGAATAGATTCTCCTGTAGCATCGTGGAGAATGATGAAAAGAGGTTGTGAAATAATTTTTGTTCATTTTCATGGGTCTCCTTTTTTAAGTCGTGCTTCTGCCGAAAAAGCACTAGATCTTGTAGAAATTTTGAATCAATACCAAATAAATAGTAAAGTTTATCTAGTTCCTTTTGGTGAACTCCAAAAACAAATTGTTCTTTCAACCAGACCAGAACATAGAGTTATTTTATACCGTCGTTTTATGCTTCGTATTGCGGAGTTAATCTCAAAAAAAGAAAAAGTTTCTTCGCTAGTTACAGGGGAAAGTCTTGGTCAAGTGGCAAGTCAAACACTTACGAATATTTCAACTATTCAAAATGCAGTAGAGATGCCTATCCTAAGACCTTTAATTGGTATGGATAAAGAAGAAATAATAAAACAAGCAAAAGAAATCAACACTTTTGAAATTTCAATTGAACCCGATCAAGACTGTTGTACATTATTCGTACCTAAACACCCCTCAGTAAGTTCTAAATTATTTGTGATTAAAAATATAGAAAAGAAACTTCCCATAGATGAGATGATAAAAAAAGTTCTTGAAAAAGTTGAAATCTACATCTTAGAAAAAGGTCAAAAGAAAACTAAAATTCAACAAAAAGAATCGGATTAATTTACATCAATTAATTGTTTCATAGCCTCTGCAGGAAGAGGTTCACTGGACATACAATTCTGTTTCGCCTGCTCTTGAGTTCTTATTCCAGGAATTACACAAGATACATCTGGGTTAGAAACACAGAAACGTATAGCTGTCTCTGCAGGAGAAATGCTCAACTGATTTGAAATATCTCTTAATTTGTTCAATTTACTTTGAAATTTTCTTATATTATCTGCACTCAAAATTCTACTTCTTCTATCTCCTTCTACAAATTCAAACGTCTCATCTATTCTTCCGGATAAAAAACCTCTTTTAAGTGGTACTCTAGAAATTATTCCAACATTCGCAGATTTTGCTCTAGAAAAAGCTTCCGTAGCTTCTTGGCTAATAATATTGTATTCCATTTGCAAACATGCTGCTGTACCCTGCTCTGTAACATAATCACACTCTTCTTTGGTATTTACAGAAACACCCCAATGAGCAATTTTTCCATCTTGCTTTGCTTTATCCAAAAGAGCATAACTATCTTCCGCCATCATATTATCAATAGTTGGATTATGCAGTTGATAATAATCAATTCTATCCACACCTAATCTTTGAAGACTCGCTTCAAGGCAATTTCCTATATATTCGGGAGTATAATTATACTCCCCAGTTACCATATTATTGCCACCCTTAGTAAAAACTAGAATATTTTGATTATCTTTTCTTTCTTTCAAAAATTTCCCTATCACAGATTCACTATGTCCTTGCCCATAAGCGTCCGAAGTATCAATAAAATTCATTCCATTATCTATAGATGCGTGAAGAGCACGATTACTCTCTGAATCATCCACAGGTCCGTAAATCTCCCCTATGGTCATAGCACCAAAACCTATAACCGTAACTTCTAAACCAGTTGATCCAAGAATACGTTTTTCCATTTGTCCCCCCCGCAGAAATACGGTTAATTTTAAAGATAAACTATATAGGCAAGTTTTTTATATCAATTACTTATATATTATAAAAAATCACATAAAACACCAATAATTGAAATATTTTAATTTAAAAAATATTTTTGAATAGTTTTAGTTTTTTTATATTCATTCAATTTAGGTTTTTGAGAATATCAGATATTATTTTTGATACCTAATAAAATTAAGACAGAGCAATCGACATAAGGGGATAAAACTCATGCCTTACTATAATTTATATGGAATGGAAAAATTAAGAGAGAATGAAACTCCTCTTGCGGAAATACAGAAAGTAAAAGGGGAACTTATGAAAACAGGTCTTGTCACCTACAATCAAGGTGGACATCCACGACCCCATTTCCATCCAAACGAAGAACAATTTGTTTTTATATTAGAGGGGAAAAGATATTCGATTCTAGGAGATGAGGAAAAAGTTGTAGGTCCAGGCGACTTACTACACATTCCAAGAAATACTCGTCATTGTGCTATCACCTTAGACGAAAAATGTGTTGCATACGTTACGAAGAGTCCAGCTGGCACAGGTCATCTTGCACAAGACTATAACGAATCTGACGATGCCGATGAGGTGGAAAAAAGACTCCAAGAAAAACTGGAAGAATATAAGAAAACTGGAACTATAAAGTAAAAAACTATATATATTGAAAGGGAAAAATGAATTCTAATTTCACTCCAAACGATCCCGAAAGAGTCCGAAATATTTACCCATCAGTAACGCCTCAGTGGCCTTTTAATCAACCTCCAAAGACCAGAGAAAGTTCTCAACCTATATATAATATTCAATCTGATACAAACTTAAAAATTATGATGAGAGATGGAGTAAAAATAGCAGCAGATGTTTTCCGACCTAGTTCAAGTGGCCAAAGATTTCCCGCACTATTAGCAATTTCGCCATATACTAAAGGACTTCAATCTACGAATGTTCCAATTGCACAAAACGAAGCAGGGATAACTGAGTTTTGGGTTCCAAGGGGATATGCACACATAATTGTTGACTCAAGAGGAACAAATGACTCAGAGGGAAAATTTAATAATAGAGGAGAAATAGAACAACAGGACTTTGTAGAATTAATATATTGGGCTGCAAAGCAGCCTTGGTGTGATGGAACCGTTGGTATGGTAGGTTGCTCTTATTTTTCTTTAGTCCAACTTTTATCTGCAAAACATCAACCTGAACCTCTAAAAGCAATCTTTCCTTATGATGCATGGACAGATAGATATAGACATCTTTTTTATCCTGGAGGTATCCCTCAAACAGGATATATGTGGATGTGGTTTTCTGCTATGTCAAATCTACATTTTAACAGTGGAAGATCAAATGATTTATCTGGTTTAATAGATATGATGGAAGAAGGTATGGGATTTGAGAATCCATTTGATGGAGAATTTCATTGGAAATCTTCACCCGAACCTTTTCTAGACCAAATAAAAATCCCAACATATTTAGGTTCTGACTGGTCATTTTACTGGGATCATCTACCTGGAGTCTTTGCCGGATGGGAAAAAATTCAGGGACCACCTAAAAGAATGCTAGTAGGTCCTAAACCCTCACCTTGGAGACCTTTTGCTGCATATCATCAAGAAACTTTACGATGGTACGATCAATGGCTTAAAGGTATGGATACCGGCGTTATGGACGGACCACCTATTCAAATTTTTATTCAAGGTACAAACGAATGGAGAGGAGAAAATGAGTGGCCTCTTCCCAAGGCAGAATGGAAAAAATTGCATCTTGGTGGTCCGGATTTTGGATTAGAGGGAACCTTAACTGATTCAGAACAAAATCAATCAGAAAGATCATACACCAATGACCCTTTGTCATCTGAGTGGCGTTACGGAAATCCAAGACTTGTTTATAGAACTGAAGCATTATCTAAACCTATTGAAATTACAGGTCCATTATCACTTCATTTAGTAGCTCATTCAAGTGCAGAGGACGTAGATTGGATTGTTTATCTACTCGATGAATCTCCAGACGGGACGACCCGTTTATTAACTAGAGGTTGCCTACGCGCTTCACATAGAGAAGTAATTACCTCTAAATCAAAACCGGGAAGACCTTGGCATCCCCACGATAAAAAAATACTTCTCACACCCAATCAAATAGAAATTTTTGAGATTGAGATAGTTCCAACCTCTAATGTTTTTCTTAAAGACCATCGCATTCGACTAGAAATTTGTAGTTGTACTTCAGCTGTTAAACGTGTCGCATATTTAGATACCTTAGCCGTAAAAGCAAAAAATACTGTTATGGAAGGACAAAATGGTTCATACTTACTTTATTCTTCGATTCCTTCTTGAGGCTTAAACATGGAAGAAATTAAAAAAATAGCTTTAGAATTTATTGAAAGTCAAAGAGGTGAGGCAAAACAAATTTCTCGTGAAATATGGAATTTTGCAGAAATCGCTCTCGAGGAATTCAAAAGTTCCGAATTACTTGTTGAGTTACTTCAACAATACGGATTTGACGTACAATATGGAGTTGGAGATCTACCAACTGCTTTTATTGCAACCTGGGGGGATTCTGGTCCAACTATTGGCATTCTAGGAGAATATGATGCTCTACCTCATTGCGGAGACCAACACGACAAAAATGGACATGGCTGCGGACATAATTTGTTTGGAACTGCATGTGTATACGCTGCAATTTCTATATCTAAAGCACTAGAAAGAACTAAAACACCGGGTAAAATTATTTGTTTTGGATGTCCCGCAGAAGAAACACTAGAAGGAAAAGTCTATATGGCGCGTGATGGTGCATTTGAAGGATTAGACGCAGTACTAACATGGCATCCTCATTGGGCAAACTATGCTAGAGGTGGTAGTTCAAATGCAATGGACTCCATAGTTTTCGAATTTCATGGAAAAAGTTCGCATGCTGCAAGAGACCCATGGAATGGTAGAAGTGCATTAGATGGCATAGAAATCATGAACTACGGTGTCAATATGATGCGTGAACACATTATTGAAGAAGCAAGAATTCACTACGTAATAAGGGATGGTGGAGTCCAACCAAATGTAGTTCCTTCGTATTCACGGGTTTGGTATTACGTAAGAGCACCGAAACGCTCAATAGTAAATGAACTAAGTAAAAGAGTACGTCAATGTGCCCAAGCTGGCGCTATCGCATCTGAAACAGAATTTCAAGAAACTCTTTTGACAGGAGTATATGAAACTTTACCTAATTTAGCACTTGCTAATTGTATACAAAGAAATCTTGAATCAATAGGAGGACATAAATACAACAATGAAGAAAAAGATTTTGCGAAAAAATTGGGCTTCGAAGATCCTCTATTTGAAGAAATTCTACCTTTAAATTTAGAACATACTCGTCCTAGCAATGAACGTGGTAATGTGAGTTGGCTTGCCCCTCTTGGAGGTTTTTATGCTGCATGCCACGCTCCAGGAACTCCCGGTCATCATTGGCTAGCCACCCAGCAATATGGAATGGAGATAGGAGAAAAAGGAATGGAGACCGCTTCAAAAACGATGGCAACATCTGCTTTAGAACTTATTTGTAATCCCGATGTTCTTAGTGAAGTTCAAAAAGAATTTAAAGAAAAGACTAAAGGATTTGTATATGACCCATTAGTACCACAGGGACAAAAACCCAATCCTCTCGGAATCAGATAGACATTTTAAAGAAAATATTAATGGCATCCGCCTGTGATCCCACGTTTCAGAAAATAACTCTGATGATATTCTTCTGCAGGCCAAAAAGTAGTAGCTCTAGTTATCTCTGTTACAATTGGGCCAGAAAACTTTCCTGAATTATTCCATTTTTCTCGAGAAATTTTCGCTAATTTCTCTTCATTAACATTAGAAAAAAAGATAGCTGAACGATATTGTTCTCCGACATCAGGTCCCTGCCTATTTAAGGTTGTAGGGTCATGTAAATTCCAAAAATTATCCAATAACTCTTCATATGTAATTGTAGTAGGATCAAATTCAACTCTAACAGCCTCTGCGTGACCTGTACTTGAATAACACACTTCTTCGTATGTCGGATTTTCTTTATTCCCACCAATATATCCTACGGAAGTTTTCAAAACTCCATTTAAACTTTGAAAAGTAGATTCTACTCCCCAAAAACAACCAGCACCAAAGATAGCAACAGACAATTTCAAAACCTCCAATTAAATTATTTTTTGAATAATTATAGATTTACCGTTATTTTTCTTTCTTTTCCTTCTACTACTTCTCCTATTATAGACGAAGAAGAAGAGCCAGCAGAAATCAACTTTTGTAACATCTCATCAGATTTCGAAGGTTCTACGGCAATTATTAAACCCCCAGAAGTTTGAGCATCGTTTAAAACTGCAATCATATTTTGATCTAATTTATCTGAATAAGAAACAAAAGAACGAGTCCAATCTCTATTCCTTTCTCCACCTCCAGCTGTACCTTGAATCGCATGAGATAAGACTCCTTCAAAAAAAGGTATATCAGAAAATGAAATTTCAGCATCTAATCCACTGGCATCAAGTATATTATGAAGATGTCCTAAAAGGCCAAAACCAGTTACATCGGTACAAGCATTAACTGGAAATTTCAACATGACTTCACTAGATACTTTATTTAAAGTTTTCATCGAATCAACAGATTCCTCAAAAATACCTTCCTTTAATTTGTTATTTTTAGACTTAAACATTCTTGAAATTTTTGTTATAGGACTAGTACTCTTATTCAGATTTGTGATTATTCCTGTTCCTATCTTTTTAGTTAAAATTAATTTGTCTCCAGGTTTCGCACCACTATTTAAGATCATATCTTTGGGATCTATAACTCCAGTTACAGCAATCCCATATTTTGGTTCTTGATCATCTACACTGTGACCGCCTAAAATAACAGCTCCAGATTCACGAACTTTTTCCGATCCCCCCGAAAGAATCAAACTTAAAATATCCATTCCCAAATTACACGGAAAAGAAACCAAACTCAGAGCAGTAACTGGACTAGCTCCTACCGTATAACAATCACTAAGAGCATTTGCAGCAGCTATCTGCCCAAAATCAAAGGGATCATCAACAATTGGAGTAAAAAAATCTACAGTCTGAACAATTGCCAAGTCTTCTCTTAGTTTATATACGCCTGTGTCATCACAAGGATTAGTCCCATAAATTAAATTTGGATCTACGAATGGTTCAAATCCTGACAGGGCTTTTCTGAGGTCCTCCGGACCAATTTTTGAACCTCAACCACCCGCTTTGACCATACTCGTCAAAAAAACTTTTTTTTCGCTCTTCATTAAAATTAATCCCCAAAAACATATACAAAAATATATATTTTATTATCGTAGAAAGAAAGAGATTAGAAAACCGCAAAAATTAAATACCATTCTATTTACAAAAAAAATCAAAAGAAATGTTTTTTTTTATTTAATCTTAGTAAAATCTGTTTTTAAGTTTTTTTAATTAAATAAGGCAAAAAAGAAATGAAAATCATCATATCTGACGATTATCAAAGAGCAATCGAATCTTTAGAATGTTTTAATAAAATTGCACATCACGATGTAGTCATTCATAACAATACTGTTATTGAAACTGAAGATTTAGTAAAGAGGTTTCATGAAGCAGAAGGAATTGTTCTCATAAGGCAACGCACAAAAATTAATGAAGACCTCCTATCAAAACTCCCAAACCTGAAAATCATAAGTGCAACTGGCGCAAATTATGCTGGACACATAGATGTAGAAGCTTGTTCAAAATATAAGGTTGCAGTTGCTGCAGGAGGAAGCGGAACACGTTCAACTTGTGAACTAGCCTGGGGACTAATACTTTCTCACATGCGCTCTATTCCAAAAGAAATTTCAAATTTAAAAAATGGTGGGTGGCAAAGTACATTAGGTGAAGATTTAAATGGAAAAACTATCGGAATATATGCATACGGAAAAATAGGAAAACAAATGGCACAAATTGCAAATGCATTTAATATGAATGTTCTGATTTGGGGAAGAGAATCATCAATGAAAAAAGCACAAGAAGATGGATTCAATTTTGCAGAAAATAGAGAATCTTTTTTTTCTGCCTCAGATATTATAAGTATTCACTTACCTTTTAAAAAAGAGACGAAAGGAATTATAACTTCAGAGGATTTTGCTCTCATGAAGAAGAACTCCGTTTTCGTAAATACAAGCCGTGCAAAAATTATAAAATCAGGAGATTTAGAAAAAGGACTTCTTGAAGGTAGGCCAGGATATGCATGTGTAGATGTTTATGATGAAGAACCAATCTATAATTCCCAAAACTCCTTGATCAAAATGAAAAATACCTTATGCACCCCTCATTTAGGATATGTTACTAGAGGAACATACGAAAAATATTTTGGACTTGCTTTCGACCAAATAAACGCTTTTTTTGAAGGAAAACCGATTAATCTGGTAAATCCTGAAATTTTAAAATAGAATCAATATGAAAATATTTTCAATTTAACAGATAGGGGATCACCGTGGATTTTGAATTTGATGAAAAACAAAAATTAATGCAAAGAACTTTAGATGATTTGCTCAAAAGAGTTTGTCCCCAAGAATATTCGATGGAATGTGATGAAAAAGGGGAAGCTCCCATGGAAGCCTATAAAGCAATGGCTAAAGATGGATGGATTGGTGTTTCCACCCCTGAAGAATTTGGAGGTATGGGAGGGAATGAAATTGATATGTCTATAGTTTTAGAAACCGCGGGACATCATTATCTAGATTTGGGAACTATGATTTTTCGGAATATTTGCTATGGATGCGATGCAATCTTAGCAAGTGGAACTGCAGAACAAAAGAAAAAATTTGTTACTTCAACCGTCAAGGGAGAATCTTACTTTGCATTCAGTTTAACGGAACCCGATGCAGGATCTGACGCTGCTTCTATTATAACCCGAGCAGATAGAGAACAGGACGTTTTTAAAATTACTGGAACCAAAAATTATACTTCAGGTATGCCTATAGCTACAGATGTTTTAGTAGCAGTGAGAACAGACAAAAATTCTGAAAAGCATAAAGGAATTACCAATTTTATCATTCCTGCCGACAGAGAAGGAATTGAGTGGAAAAAACTTCGTTTAATGGGACATAGAGCGATGGGAACATGCGAAGTCCACTACAATGGTGTCGAAGCTTCAGAAAAAGAAATTTTAGGAGACCTAGATGATGGATGGAATGGACTAATGAAATATATTACAACAGAGAGACTGTGCCTTTCTGCAGCTAGAACAGGTGCAGCAGCAAACGCTCTGAAAATGGCAATTAAACACGCACAAGAACGACATCAATTTGGAAGACCTATTGGAAAATTTCAAGCTGTCAGCCATATGATTACTGAAATGCATACTTTAGTAGATACTGCTCGATTGCAAGTTTATAGATTTGCGTGGCTTGCCTCTCAAGGTCATGCAGGGAGATTAGAAGCTGCTACTCTCAAACTGTACGCTGCTGAAGCCTATAAAAAAGTCGCAGATTTAGGTGTACAGGTATTGGGAGGATACGGATATAGTGCGGAATTCTCCATGGAAAGACATTATAGAGATGCACGTCTTGCTACTATTGGTGCAGGTTCAAGTGAAATTCAAAGAAATATTATTGCAAAGGAATTAGGATTGTAGTAACTATTTATAACAAATCAAAATTTCAGGAGTAAGAAATGGCTTTAGATTTAAAAGTATTAGAAATAGATTTCCCTGATTTTGAAATTTTAGTGGAAAGAGGAAAAATAAGGGAATACGTCTCTGTTTTAGGACTTGAAGACCCTGTTCATTATGATGTACAGGCGGCAAAAGATGAAGGCTATGATGATTTATTAGCACCAGCAACTTTTACGAGACAATTTTGGCATGAAAACAACGAAAACGACCCTATGCAACATTTAGGTTATGACCCAAAACGAAGACTCCATGGGGAACAAGAATTTGAATATTTCAAACCCCTAACAGCCGGAATGAAAATTAAAGGAAAGAACGTTATTATCTCCCACAAAGAAAAAGAAGGGAAACGGGGTGGAAAAATGACATTTGTCGTTATTGAAACTAAATTTCTAGACGAAAATGGGGAACTTGTCCAAATAGCAAGAAGAACTTTAATTGAAACTGCGGCCCCCCCTAAAAATGATTAAAGGAATATATTAAAATGACATTTGTTAGAGAAGAAATCCTCTGGGAAAAAATAAATGAAGGTGATGAAAAAGAACTCTCTGTTGGCCCAATTACAAGAACAGATTTAGTAAAATATGCTGGTGCTAGTGGAGACTTTAATCCTAACCATCATGACGAAATCTATTCTATACGATCTGGTTTCGACAAACCATTCGCACATGGAATGTTACAAGGCGGCATCCTAAGTCGTCTAATTACAGATTGGTTTGGAGTAGGAACATTACGCTATTTTAGGCTTCGTTTTAGTGCACAAACCTGGCCAGGAGACACTATAAACTGTAAAGCCAAGATAATTAAAAAGATAGAAGAAGAAAATTCTATAGAAATAGAAGCAGAAGCAACAAATGCAAACAATGTTCTCTTAATTAAAGCTTTAGCAAAGGTAGAAATTAAAAAATGAAATTTTTAGAAGATTACAGGATAATAGATTTAGGCCAAGTAATTGCAGGAACAATCGGTGGACTTATTCTTGCTGATTTTGGTGCAGACGTCATAAAGGTCGAATCACCTAGTGGGGATATAGGCAGGAATCCTAATATAGCAGGTGTAGGAGACGTATCGGGAATCTTTCTTACTTTCAACAGAGGCAAAAAGGGTCTAGTTATAGACCTTAAAAGTGACGAAGGAAAAAAAGTTTTTCTTGATTTAGTGACTGTATCTGATGCAGTTATCGCTAATTTCAGACCTGGAACACTTGATCGTCTCGGAATAGGTTTTGAAGAGATGAAAAAATATAATTCTGACATAATTTTTGTGGACTCAAGTGGTTATGGTGAAGAAGGTCCTTGGAGAGATAAACCTGCTTTTGATGTTGTTGAGCAAGCTATGAGTGGTCATATGGCTATTACAGGAGAACCCGGTGGACCACCGTTAAGAAATGGCTCTCCAACTGCAGATATCTCTACTGCTTTGTACACCGCTATTGCATGTATGGCTGGATTACTAGGCAAACAAAAAGGAAAAGGTGCTAAACATTTTGAAGTGCCCATGTTTGATGTTCAATTATCTATGCTTGGGTACATTTCAACCATGTATCTAAATAATGGAGATATTCCTCAACCCCCTGGAAGTGCGCATGAATATATGGTCCCTTATCAAGCATTTCCAACTGCAACGATATATATTGTCTTATCTCCTAGAGAAGAGCGTTTTTATAAAAAAATGTGTGAAGTGATGGAGATACCTGAATACGCAACAGACCCAAGATTTGTAACTAACGATTTACGTGTCAAAAATAAAGATGAGTTACTCCCAAAACTGGAAGAGATACTGCTTCAAAAACCTGGAGAAGAATGGTGCAAATTATTCGAAGATGCTGGAGTGCCCGCAGCTCCTGTTAATACTCTTGATAGAGCGCTAGACAATGAACAGGTTGAAAAAAGAAGTTTAATTAAAAATTTTAAATATCCTGGTTCAGGAGATGTAAGAGTAGTTGGTAATCCTATTATGGATATAGGTAGTGAAAAAAGTTCTATATGTGACCCCGCGCCTATGCATGGAGAACACACGATACAAATTTTAAGAGAAACTCTCGGATATGAAAAAGAAAAAATTGATTCTCTTTTAGAAAAAAATGTTATTCAAACCGAAAAAAAAATTTAACTAACAGAAGATTTTAACCTTCAGGTACTGCAGTTAATTTTCCATCAACGAGTTTTATTCCATTTTGATTAATTACTTCTGCTTCTATTTCAATAAATTTTTCATTCGATACTTCATATTGCCTTACGACTGTGCCTCGGCAAGTAAGCAAATCTCCAGGCCATGCTTGAGATACAAAACGGATCTGAAATTTTCGAAAGGAAGTGGGGCCAAGATTCTCATTTAGCATTCTTGAGAGATAACCCAGCGAAAGAGGTCCCATAGCAAAGACTTTCTCAAAACCACTTCTAATAGCAAAAATCTCATCATGATGATTAGGATTAAAATCACCTGAGGCCCCAGCGAAACGAACAATATCCGTACGAGATATAGGACCGACCTCAAGTTCAAGTTCAGTTCCAGGTGTAAGCTCACTAAATTTTTTATACATTTGGGACATAGTGACCTCCTTTATCAACCTGTTTCAATTAGAGTACGATAATCAATTTGAACAATTTCACCATTTTCGTCTCTAAATTCCGTTTTAATTACTACAAAAGTCATTTGACCACCCTTTCTTCCTTTTTTCACTTCTGAAGATACAACAGAATTTTTCGCAATTAACTTCATCCCTGCAAAAATTGGTTTAAAATACTCAAAACTGTATCCGCCCAATAATCTTCTTCCTAAATCAAAACCAAGATGCCTCATCGGGTCGTTCTCATCATCATCAAACCAAAACTGTCTCGTGAAAGTTGGAGGTGCAACTAAATTTGGATAACCAGCTTCTTTCGCAGCTTCCACATCCGTATAAACAGGATCTCCTAATCCTAAAGCTTTAGCATATTCACGAATCTTGCCTGTTTCCACGACAAACTCAAACTCTTTAAAATCTCTATCGATAACTGACTTATCAAAAGGCATAAAAATAATTCCTTAAAAAAATATTATTCTAACCAATTTCAGTTAATCAGAAGGATTAACAATTTTACCGTTAATTTCTAAAGTACTTTCAATGTCTACAGGATTTTTCAAAGTCCACTCTGCAAAACAGCCACCTTTTGCATTTTTTGCAAGTTTTTTTACCTCTGCAGGAGAAGCATCCGAATCAATCGATAAAAAAGAACGAAAACCGTTACAACCGCTTTCAACTGTTCCTTTTAAAACAGAACCTCGCAAGAAAAAGTCATATTCAATCCTGCATTTTGCTTTTTTAAAAGATATTTTCATCATGTGCGCATACCGCGCAACTTGGGTTAAAAGTCAAAAACCCACACCAAGTGCAAAATAATTTAACGGTTGTGGATATTCTCCGTCACCTCCCAATCTTGCTGGCTCATCACAATAAATTTCAAAATCTCCACTCTTACCAACTTTCAGTTGCCCTTTTCCTTCTATAGTCTCCATCTCTGCTACTATTGTGTTGACGTATCCTTGAGTGGGATGTTCTGACTGATCAATTACCCTCTTTCCTGGAACATTACTTTGATCTGCTGCAGTTGTCGGCTTCAATGCATAAACTCCTTTTAAAGATTTAAGAATTTTTTGATCTTATTTTTTTCTTCTTAATTTTCTCCATTCCCATGGAGGAAGAGGATCACTATGACCCCAAACTCCTATCTTTTTTTTTCGCGCATTCATTTCTGCCTTTGATAAACTTAAATTATTTTTAGCGTACTTTTTATACCACCAACAAAATCCTTCAGTAACAAGAACTAATCCAAGATCAATTTTCCCTTCAATAAATACTTTACCTATAACTCTGCCATAACGATCATATCCTTTACTCTCAACTTTTACCTTCTTTTTGAAAATCAATTCTTTTACTCTTCTTTTTGCACTTACTCCACCCAATTGCTTTATCTCAGGACAATCGATTCCATATAATCTTATTTTAAATTTCTTAAAATTTTTCTTAAGATGAATGGTATCTCCGTCTGGCACAAAAGATACCTCACCAAAAAAAGTTTCAGAAAATAGAAACTTAGGTGTGAGAAAAAAGAAGATTAAAAAAACAAAACATAGAAAGAATCTCATTCGTATTTCTCTTATAAAATAATAAGTTAGAACTATTATATTTAATTTTAAAATTTTAAATACCCTTAATAACCGAAAAGTGCTTGAATTGATTATAAGTTGAAAAAAAAATATTTTTCATATAATTTTAAATTCTTTACATTATTAAAAGGAGAAGCTATGAAGTTTTATAAAATATGTTTTTTAGTAATTTTATCCGCTATTTTTCTAGCAAATCCCATTTTTGTAGAATCGGTATATGGACATAAAGGAAAAAAGAAATCTCGTAAAATGCTTTTGAATTTGGCATTACGACACAGCACGAGATTAGGCCTTAATATATCTCAGATTTCAAAGTTAAGAAGTTTAAGAACAAATTTCAAAAAATCTAGAATAATGAATAGAGCTAAATTAGGAATTATGAGAATAGATTTAAGTTCATTAATTCGAACTGAACCTATGAAAATGAAAGAAATTCAAAAGTTAGTTAAAAAATTGACATCACAAAAAGAAATTATGTGGATGGCTAGAATTGAGACTATTGCAAAAACAAAAAATATTTTGACAAATGTACAATTAGAAGAAATAAAAAAAATCAGGAAAAAACTTCGAAAGAGAAGAATGCGATCTCGGCGAAACAGAAAAAAATAATATCTGAAAATAAAAAGAAGAATTATAAAAGAAAAAATCTTTCACATATTTGAGCGGAAATTGAATGAATATAGAGTTCCAAAAAACTTCATGTGATGTTTTAGTCATAGGCGGCGGTGTCGCAGGTATGCTAGCGGCTATTGAAGCTAAAAAAGAAGGTGCCGAGGTTATTCTTTTAACAAAGGCAACTTTTCCCTCTGGAAGTTCGTCCATGGCACGCGGTGGATTTTCCAGTGCCCTAGGACATCAAGACAGTAGAGATAATCCCAGAGTTCACTGGAAAGATACTATAGAAGGTGGTTATGAAATCAACAATTCTAGACTAGTAGAAGTAATGACTGAAGAAGTTATCGAACGTACTTTCACAATTGATTCCTGGGGTTTAGGCCTGATCAAAAAAGAAAGCGGAAAATATGACCAACGAAAAAGTGCAGATGATACATATGCTCGTTTCTTACATTGTGCAGGGATGATCGGGAAACCTTTAATGTCTTCCTTGTCAAAAAAAGTAAAGAATTCAGGAGTAAAAATAGAAAGTAATGTTTTTATTATTGATCTGATCTTAGAAAAAGACGGCTCTGTTGTAGGAGCTTGGGGAGTAAAACATAAAGAAGATATTGCAATGATCATTTCTAGTAAGAGCACGGTTCTTTGTTCGGGAGGAGCCCCACAATTACACGAAGTCAACGACTCTCCCCCTCAGGTAACCGGCGATGGATATGCTATGGCCTTTAGAGCAGGTGCAGAGTTAGTAGATATGGAAATGATTGATTACCAGCTTATGACCGGATGGCCTAAAAAAATGATAGGTTACAACCCTTATGCAACTGGATTCATTAGAATAGGTTCACACTTAAAGAATAAAGATGGCTTTAGGTTTATGCAAAAATGGAATCCAAATGCACCAAATGAAAATTATGAGCAAACTACACGTTCGCTTTTTAATAGAGGAGTAGGATTTGAGATTTTCGAAGGTAGAGGCACAGAACACGGCACTGTATATATGGATGCATCACACTGTATGAATATAGACCATGGAGGAGAAATAGAAATAATTAAGAGAGCTTTTAAAAATCGAGGGATTGATATTTCCAAAGAACCTATGGAAGTTTGTAGTGGCCCACATACTTTTTTAGGAGGGATACGAATAGACGAATTTGGAAGGACTAATATTCCGGGTTTATACGCAGGAGGAGAGGCAGGTGGTGGAATACATGGTTCAAATCGTCTTTCAGGAGCGGCGCTTGCAGATAGCTTTGTTTTTGGTTCACGTTCAGGAAAAAATGCAGCTAAAGATTCAAAGAAAAACCATTCTAAAAATGGCGTAAAAATAAATATATCAGACAAACTTTTTTTACTTTTTGACAGACTTAAGGATTCTGGAAATATGAGTGCTAAAGAATTTCGTCTTTCTCTTCAAAAGAATGTTTTCGATAATCTTGGACAAATAAGATCCGAAGAAAGATTACAGATTGGACTCGCAACATTAGAAGATCTAAAAAAGAATTCGGTTTCAATAGTAAAAGATAAAGAGAAACCTACTTCTAAAATAAATGAAATTAAAAGTGTCATTGAAACTGAGAATTTAATAGATGTTGCAAAAATGCTTGGAATTTCTGCATTAAAAAGAGAAGAAAGTCGAGGAGGTCATTATAGATATGACTTCCCAGAAACAGACAATGACAAGTGGAAAGCAAATATTATTGTCTCTAAAAAAATTGCGACAGAGGAAATGAAAACAAAAATTAATCAAATTTCAAGGTAAGACTCTGACTAGAATTTTTTAGATAAAACTAAAATTTTTATCTATTTTTTTGAATAAACTTACAAAGGACATCTCCGACTTCCTTTGTTTTTAAATTCCCACCAAGATCTCCTGTAACAGATTTCTCTCTAATTGCATTTTTAACTGCACTAAGAATAATGTCTGCAGAAGCATCATAACCCAAAGTACTAAGAAGAATACGAGCAGTAAGAGTTGTTGCGAATGGATTGGCAATACCCTTCAATGCGATATCTGGTGCAGTACCGTGGACAGGCTCAAACATAGAAACTTTTCCAGGATGTATACATCCTGAAGGAGCCATGCCAACTCCTCCTACAAGACCCGCACATACGTCACTTAAAATGTCACCATACATATTATTGGTGACAATTACGGAAAACTCTTCAGGATGTTGAATTAGATCCATACACAAGGTATCTATAAAATAATGTTCGCCTTCGACCTCAGGAAACTCATCATTAATTTGCCAGAAGACTCTTTGCCATAAATCATGTGCATGGACTAGAGAACCGAATTTGTCAGCCATTGTTACTTTTGGATAGTTATGTTTTTTTGCATACTCAAATGCATATCTACATATTCTTTCTACTCCTTTATAAGTATTTACATCTTCTTGAATGGCTACTTCATCTTTTGTTCCTTTTTTGAAATTTCCTCCAAGTCTAACCATTACACCCTCAGTATTTTCACGCATTACTGTTAAATCTATAGGAACTTCTTTTCGCAGTGGACTAAAACTCGGATCGAACAAAAAAGCAGGGCGTAGGTTTACATAAAGATCCAACTCTAGACGAAGTGCTCTAAGAAGATCTCTACAATTTACATCTGGAGGAATACGAGGATCTAAACCTGCACTACCAAACAAAATGGCATCATGTTTATTTGCAAGATCATGGACTAATGCGGGAACATCCTCAGGAAGAGGGGAACCTTCCTCAAGGTATCTCAATGCTCCATAGTTATATACTGTAGGATCAACTTGAACTTTATCTGCAAGAGCAGCCTCTTTCATCACTTCTGTTACAACAGGTAAAACATCATGACCAACCCCGTCACCTAAGATAACTCCTAATGAAAGCTTTTTTTCATTCACAATTCTCTCTCTAAAGATGTTTAACAACTTTCATTCTTTGAACTGCATCCCCAGCTAAATGCGTCCATACAGCGCCATCTCTTTGTAATTTTTCTGCTCCAACATCTTTCATAACACCTGCTCCACCGTGAATATCAACATTCAAACAAGTAACTCTTTGTATAACATCAGAGGAAAAATTCATACAAAGTATTCCATGTCTAGGGTCACGTTTAGTTCCTTCTTCACTATCACAAGCCGTTCTCATAACATACGATCTTAAGGCTTCAGTAAGCATATGCATTTCAGCTAATTTTAATTGGATTGCTTGATGTTCTATAATATACTTTCCTCCCTGCCACCTTGTTCTAGCATGGTTCATAGCCATATCACATGCAGCCTGACATACTCCTGTAGCATTAGCAGCTAATTCCAAATCATTAAATTCAGAGGTGTCGCCTTTTCTAACTTTAATACCTTCATTAACTCCTCCAACCATATTCGCATGCGGAACCCGAGCATTCTCAAAAATCAATTCAGCGTTTTGGTAAAAACGCCAGCCCGTTTTATCGTATACTTTTCCAACTCTAAATCCAGGAGTATCTGTTGGAACTAAAAAAAGAGTCGACCCATCTGCAATTTTTACCGAAGGATCTGTTCTAGCATCTATAAAGAAAAGTTTCGCAACACTACCATTGGCAATATAGCGTTTTGTACCATTTAAAATCCAATCATCTCCATCTCTCTCAGCTTTCAGCATCCAACCTGTTGAAGGATCATCGGGTTGCAAACGATTATCTGAACCTGCAGCTGGTTCAGTACCACCTTTTCCTAACAAATAAGTATCATCAGCAATAAATGGTTTAAGAAATCGTTCCTTCTGATCTTCTGTACAAATAGCCGAAATCAAATGACTCCATTTCCAGCACTGACTAAATGTCTTTGATATCGCACTATCACCACGTGCAAGTTCTTCCATTACCAAAACCTGAGTGACGAAATCTATTCCATGGCCACCCCATTCTTTAGCAACCACGGCAGTTCTAAAACCCAACGCAGAGCCTTTCTTCACAATCTCCCAATCAAACGTTTCTCTAGGATCTAGAATTTGGTCTCTTTCTAGAGAGATAGGTTTGATTTCTTCCTCTGCAAATTTTCTGGCTTTCATCTGCCAAGAGATTTGTTCATCATTCAGTTTAAAATCCATTATCAAGTACTCCTATTCTGATTAACAATTTTCAATTTAACTATTTAAAGATGGTTTAGGAACTTGCGACCACCACTTATCAATCTTTAAATCTTCACAAATTGCATTAGCTGCATTATAACCCGGCGCTCCATTTAGACCACCTCCATGACAACTAGACCCACATAAATAAAATTTCTCTAATGGAGTCCTCATTCCAGAAAGTAAAGGATGTGGGCGATTAATACCCAATTGATTCGAAGTATAAGCTCCCATTCTAACAGCACCCTCTACAATATTCTTATTTCTAATATTTAAGTCATTAGGTGAATATAATTTTGCAGCCAGTATAGTATCATCTTTTAAATTAGGAGCATATTCACTCCATATATCAATTAATTGTTGTGTGACTGATTCCTTAATCTCATTCCATTTTTCAGGAGAATCTCCCTCTATTCTGTAAGGTGCACCAGGCCACCAAAATGCAACATGTCCACCCTCCGGAGCATAACTTGAATCAAATAGGCTGTTACATGCGCCGTTTCCCATAGGCATGGAAGGAAACTTTCCACTTCGTCTTTCTTCAGTATTTTTTGAGACTTCCTCATCTGTATCAGCACCAAAAATTATATTAAAGGATTTTCCTACATCAGGATCATATTTTTCTGCCAAATATTTTGGAGCCTCACTGAGAGCTAGGTGTAACGTCATCAGTGAATGAAATCCCCAATCCCAATTATCCATTTTTTCATTAACTTCCTCTGGGAAAGCATCTTCACCTGCAATACGAATTGAAGAAGGAGCATTTAAACCGCTTGCAATAAATGAACTTGCAAAAATCTTTGATCCATTCCCAAGAACTACTCCTCCAGCACTTCCATTTTCACGATAAACTTCCTCTACCTTACAATCTCTAAAAACTTCACCGCCATGTGATCTAATTAATTTCTCTAGAGATTTAGGCAATTCTATTGCACCTCCAACAGAAAGACCTAAAGTAGTTTGAGATGAAAAAAGACTAGGCAAAAACATTCCTGTTCCCGGTTCATCTTCTACCGTAATTGCATGAGCAAATAATTTAAATAATGTTCTCATTTTAGGATGCTCAAAATAGGCATCTACTGCCTCTCCAATACTCATTTTTGCGAATGAGAGTAACTCTTTCCCTTTTTCTCCCTTAATTCTATTTCCAATTTCTTCAGGAGCTAGTGGGGCATGAAAAAGAAAACTTCGTAAAAGAGGACCTAATTCTAGTGCATATCGCTCAAATAAATATCTATAGGAATCCGCATCGTTCTTTGAGATTCGAGAAATAGAAGAAACACTTTTTTCTACATCTCTATGAAGAACTACTGATGTCTCATCTCTATATAGAGCTGCATGTTGAACTTCTGGGGTTACCCATTTAAATCCATAGTTAGATAATTGCAAATCATTGACAATTGGAAAATCTTCTAATCCAATAAAAAAATTAGCGTGCATATTAGACTTATAGCCAGGAAGGAGAAATTCTTCAGTAGATGCGGCACCACCTATTTCTGATTCTGATTCAAAAACAGCAATCTTAAGACCACATTTTGCCATGTAAGCCGCACAAACTAAACTATTGTGACCAGCTCCAATTAAAATACCGTCATATGTATCCACTTTAACCCCCATTTGGTTAAATTAGATCAAATACAGTCGAAATCTAAGAAAAATATAGCACAATTATTTCGTTAATTCAGATTGTAATTGTTCAGGCTCAATTGGGAGAGCTAGTGGCGCCTCCATTTTCGCAGATAAATCACAGGCCATTGTTAACATTAAATTTCTATGTCCTTCCTCTGCAGTACAATGAGGTGTGTCTACTCCTGCATATATTCTTGCAAACCAAGAATTTGTTTCTTCACGCATAGGACCCCAGAACTGCCCTCTTGAAATATCTCCAGGTGGATAACTAGCTAGAAAATTAACATGTCTTTCGTCACCGCGATGAGCGACCCAGGGTTTTTCTGTAGCCATAACCATATCCCTATGTGTATCATCAATAGTAAGAACTCCACCAGTTCCAACTATTCCAATTTCCATACTATAAGTTGAAGCAGGCCATACAACCGGCAAACCCCAACTACAAGACATACTCCACAAAGTCCCATCCTCAAAAGTGAAAATACTGTAGGTAGAGTCATGAGTTCCCAGACCGGTTAGAGCCTTTGCAACCGAACGAGCATATATTTCAGCCGGTTTTTTCCCTTCACCTAAGACCCAAAGTATAAGGTCTAATGCATGAGTTCCAGAAATCACCATTGGAGTTAATAAAGAACGATCCTCGTTAGCCTCTAAACGCGTTATACCAACCATCCTATTCAAAAATGCTCTAGTTGTTGCAGATGTAATATCTCCCAATTGACCAGAGGCTACTTGCTCTCTGGCAACTAACCATTTTCTCCTGAACCTTTGTGTATAACCAACAACTATATCTATATTCTCGTCTTGTGCTGCTTTAACTATTTTTGCAGATTCAACTACATTAGTAGCCAGAGGCTTCTCTGCAATGATTCTATGCCCATGTTCTATAGATTCAAAAAGTGTTTCTGCATGTACGTTTTCGTCAGTAGCTAGAACAGCAGAATTAACTTCTGACCTTCTTAATAACTCTCTATAATCGGTCGTAAAAAAATCTGCATTTAAATCTTTAGCTAGCTGTTTCCCTTTTTTTTCATCAATATCACAGCAGCCAATCCATTCTGTTCCAGGATATTCTAATGCACAACGCCCTCTAATTCTTCCGACCCGACCACAGCCTACAATTGCCAATCCAATTGGAGTCTTTGTTTTATCATTCGCTGGCACTTTCTTTTTCTCCCATTTTATGCAAAAAAATACATATACTTTTTTTCAAATCAGTTTAAATACATTAGTAATATTTATGTAACAATTATATTGCAAATCATACACAAAATATAATTAAAATTGAGAAAATAAATTAATATTTAAGGAGAAACTTATGCCAGAGATGAAGGGAGCTCGATACATCGGAGAGTTCTTAGTTAAATACGGAGTAAGCACCTTTTTTTTCAAACCATCAGTACTCAGTAAAACTTTAGCGCAAATGGATGATTTGCCTATCAAAAGAGTTTTGACTCACGGAGAAAAATCAGCTGCCTATATGGCAGATGGGTATGCAAGAGCATCGGGAAAACCTGGTGTATGCGGCGCGCAAACTGTAGGTGCTGCAAATTTAGCTGCGGGACTCCGTGACGCTTATATGGAGAATAGTCCGGTTATTTCATTGACAGGAGGCAGATTCCCACACTCGAAACATAAAAGACCTTATCAAGAAATAGATGACTTCCCCATATTCGAACCTCTTACTAAAGCAAACTATCAAGTAGATGAAGTCGAGAGAATCCCTGATCTTATGAGACAAGCTTTTAGAGATGCAACATCTGGAACCCCCGGACCGGTGAATCTTCAGTTCTTGGGTCTGCACGGAGAAATCGAAAATGACACTGCAGATCTAGAAATGATTGTAGAAGAAGATTTTACCCAAGTTCCTTCTTACAGATCATATCCAGATCATGAACTTCTTGATAAATTACTTGTTAAATTAGAAAACGCAGAACGCCCAGTAATAATAGTAGACTCTGAAGCAAGAAGATCGGGCGCTGGAGAAGAGTTGTCTTCTCTTTCTTTGAAACTATCCATCCCAATCGCAACATCTACTGGAGCCTATGCACTTATCCCAGATGACCATCCTAATTATATTGGAGTACCTGGCACATATTCGAGATCATGTTCAAATCAAATATTATCTAAAGCTGATTTGGTTGTCTTTATTGGGAGCGAAGTTGGCGGACAAATCACACATTTTTTCAAACTTCCTATTCCAGGCACAGAAGTTATACAAATTGGAAATAACAGTTCCGAATTCGGAAGAACCTATCCAAATTCGCTATCAGTTTTGGGAGATGTAAAATTCACCATACGTGAACTTTTAAAAAAGATTCAGAAAGATAAAGAAGCGAGTTCATGGCTTTTAGAAACAAGAATAATAGTAGAAAAATGGAAAGAAGAGCAATCTATTTTTAGAGATTCAGAATCCTCTCCAATGCGCCCTGAAAGAATCATGAAAGAATTAGGTTGTTCCCTTCCGGAAGATGTTCTCTTAGTTTGTGATACCGGACATTCAGCATTATGGGTGACACAACAATTATGGATGAACAGTAAATCATGGGATATGATTCGATGCGCTGGCTCTCTTGGATGGGCATTTCCTGCCTCCATTGGAGCAAAATGTGCTCTACCAGATCGTCCTGTTGTTTGTTTCACAGGAGATGGTGGTTTTTGGTATCATATTCAAGAAATTGAAACTGCTGCAAGATGTAAAATACCGTCAGTAACTATTGTAAATAACAACCATTCAATGAATCAAGAAATAAATGTATACACTGCTGCTTATGATGGCAATCCATCTGATAAGTGGGGAGACATGTGGATTTTCAATAAGGTTAATTTCTCTAAAATTGCAAATGAAATGGGTGCTCAGGGAATTAGAGTAGAGGATCCAAATGAAATACCATCAGCTTTAGATAAAGGACTTAATACACATGACAAACCAACCATTATAGAAGTGATCTCTGATATAGATGCTTTAGCTCCAAAAACATGGATGCCTTAAAAAATGAACATAAAACTATTAAATAAATTTGAAAACTGATGCGAGGGAAAAATGTCCGAAAATAACTTACCATTATCTAGATTTAAAGTTCTTGATTTAACTACCGCAAGATCTGGTCCAACTGCCGTCAAACAACTGGCAGACTGGGGTGCAGATGTTATTAAAATCGAACCTTCAAGAAAAATTATTGCTTCTGGAGGTGGATTATCTAGAGATAGGCATGGATATGAAATGCAAAATCTTCACAGAAACAAACGAGGGATGACATTAAATCTTAAAAGCGAAGAAGGCAGAGAAATTTTTTATAATCTTGTCAAAAATTCAGACGTAGTTATAGAAAATTATCGTCCAGATGTCAAAAATCGCCTAAAAATAGATTATGAAACTTTAAAATCTATAAATAACAAAATAATTCTGGGCAGTATTTCAGGTTTTGGTCAATTTGGTCCGTATTCTAGCCGTCCGGGTTTAGACCAGATCGCCCAAGGGTTAAGTGGATTGATGTCCGTAACTGGAATGCCGGAAAATGGACCAACAAGAGTAGGTGTTCCAATTGGAGATCTCACCGCAGGAATGATGTTAGCACAAGGAGTACTTCTCGCTTTATTAGAACGAGAGAAATCTGGTGAAGGTCAATGGGTACATACATCCCTTTTAGAAGGCCTAATTCAAATAATGGATTTACAAGCTGCTCGTTTCTTAATGGCAGGAGAAGTTCCGAAACAAGTAGGGAATCTACATCCAGTCTATCTACCAACAGGAGTTTTTCCGACTTCTGATTCTTCTATGAATATACAATCCCCTGGTCAGGTATTTTGGAAAAGATTAAGCGCTGCCTTAGGTAAACCTGAACTTTTTGACGAAAAAGATTTTAAAACACCGGAAGACCGATGGGAAAATAAAGATAGATTAAATAAAGAAATCTCAGAATTAACGATGCAAAAGACTACCGCGGAGTGGGTTGAAATCCTAAATGATGCCGGAGTACCTTGTGGTCCAATTCATAGAGTAAATGAGACATTTGCAGATCCCCAAGTTCAGCATCTGAATATGAACCCTGAACTTGAACACCCTGTGATCGGAAAGATAAATGTTGTAGGACAGGCAATTAAATTAAGTAGAACTCCGCAAAAAATGCGATTTACTACACCAGAGATTGGAGAACATAACGATGAAATCCTGTCTGAGTTAAATTATAGTAATGAGGATATAGAAAAATTCAAACAAGAGGATATCATCTAAAATCTTAAACCATAATAGTACCACCATTTACATCTAAGGTTACACCAGTAATGTAACTTGCTTCTCGACTACATAAGAATAGTATTGGCCAAGCAATTTCTTCAGGGTCACACATTCTACCTAAGGGAGAGTTCTTTTTTATTCGGGCCATCTGTTCTTCTGTTCTCATTGCAATGGTTCTAGGAGTATTGACATTCGCAGGAGCAACAGAATTGACCGTAATTCCAAAAGGGCCAAATTCTTTAGCTGCTTGTCTTGTTAATGAAAGCAAACCACCTTTAGAAGCAGTATAATGGGGAGAATGTGCAGCAGTACGAGCAGCAGCACTCGAAAGAGAAATGATTCTTCCGTAGTTATTTTTTTTCATAACCGGTGTAACTGCTTTCAGCAACAAAAAAAAACTTTTTAAATTATTATCTACAATATCATCCCACTCATCTACAGGAAGATCTGTGAGTGAAATATATTGTGGAAACCCACCTGCACTGTGAACTAAAGAATGTATATTTCCTTCTTCATTTTCAATTTTTTTGACTGCACCTTCAATAGCTAACCAATCGGTTAAATCAAGACAAGAAATAAGAGCCTTTCCCCCAGAATCAGATATATCATCTGCAACTCTCTTAGCACCTTTTTTGTCAAAATCCATAATTACAACTTTCGCCCCGCGCGAAGCAAATAATTTTGCACACATCTCACCTATTCCAGTTGCCGCACCAGTAACAACTGCTATCTCTCCATCAAAATTCATAATTAATGAGTCACATTTATTCATTACTCTTCTTCTCTAATCAAATCTCTCAGGCAAACCAGCCATTTTTCTTAGAACTTCAAAAACTGCAACAGAATCTCTCTCAGCATGACCATTTTCATATGCATTCTGTGCTAATTGAGACCATAAACTAGTCATCAACATTGGAGAACCAAATCTTTGCCCTTGTTCTAACATTAACCTTGAATCCTTTAAAGAAATTTTGATTAGCCCTTCTGGACTATAATCTCCATTTATCATTTTAGGACCTTTATCTATCATCGTTTTGGATGAACATGCGCCATCTTGGAGTACTTCAAGTAAGTTATTTAATTCCATGCCAGCCTTTGTTCCTAAAGACAGTGCCTCCGCAAGTGCAAGTCGATTGCCTGCAAGAACTAAATTGATAATTAATTTAGTTAGAGCTCCGGAACCAACCGCACCCATCAAGTAAGAAGCACGACTAAATCCATCGAAATATGGTTTACATGCATCAAAATCTTCTTGTTCCCCTCCTGCAATAATTATCAGATCTTTTTTCCAGGCCATTGCACTTGTTCCACTAACTGCAGCATCAAGAAAACGAATTCCTTTCTCTGCTAATTCTTTTCCTAAACGCTCAGAATCCTCAGGCCTTGAGGTAGTAGCATCAGCTAGAATAAGACCTTCTTTTGCACTTTCCATAATTCCATTATTTCCAAAAATTACTTCTCTAACGATATCGCTAGTAGGTAGAGAAGTAATCAGCCAATTTACTCCATCAGCCGCAGCAGAAGGAGATTCCGCAGAAATCCCACCTCTTTCTACAAATTCGTCAACTCTCTTTCCATCCAGATCAAAACCCTGCACTTCATAACCTGCGTCAAGAAGATTCCCTGAAATAGCTGAACCCATCAATCCAATTCCTACAATACCAACACGTTCTGACATACTCTAACCTCCAGTATAAGAATTCTTTCAAAATTAAAAAGTGACCTATCTAGGAATAAATGGAGCAATCAGTCTAGATCGATCCTTCCCAGTTAAAATAGTGTTCGTGACTGACCTAGGAATTGGTTCATGTGTGTAAATTAGATTTGTGACTGGATCACAAGATGAGATTTCTAATTTTAACGAATGTCCCTCAAGGAACAAATTGCAAGTAGGAACTATTTCAATTTCGTACTCGTAAACTTCACCAGGCTCTATTAATTCCATTTTATTATGTGGGTGCCAAGGTCTCCAGCTCTTACTCTTTTCGAAATCTAATGCCCTATGCGAAGCTTTTAAAAATCCTCGAGTTAAAATTTTCTCGAAACCATCTGGAAATTCATCTTTAATAAAAACAAACCAATCCGTATCATCCTGATCTGAAATTGCAAACAATTTTAGTACTAAAGGTCCTGTAATTTCAAATGGTTTTTCGGTAGGCTCAGTTCTAAAAACTAATTTTGGTTCGCCGAGTTTCGACTCTGGCGTTCCAGGTAAAAACTTATAACTTCTCTCAGCGGAAGAGGAAACGTTTTCAGTAAGCTTTTCACCATCAAGAAAAAGTTCCTTCCATACCGTTCTCTCTAATGGCCATTCTTTTTCAGCCCTCCAAGTATTTTCTCCCTGAATAAAAATATTAATCGGAGGACCATCATTTACTCCTGAATCCAATCCTTTTAAATATTGGTCATACCAACGGAGAGCTTCAAAATGATATACGCCAAAAGGTCTTCTAGGCTGGGGTTCAGGACCAATCAACATTCTTTTTGGAGTACTTTGGGGTATTAAATCCCAACCTTCAAAAGCTCCTCTTAAATGAAGACCATAAAAATTCCAATCACATCCAAGATATGTGGGAACTTCTATCTTACCTAAATTAGACCATGAAGATCGTTCTTGAAAATACTCACAATCAAGAGGATCTTTTCCACTTAAAACACGGTTGAAATGGTAATTAAAACCGGAGAGATCTTCTACACGACCACTTGTATGATTTAAGAACATTAAACTAGTGAACCAAAAACGCGCCCAAGCAGAATAGATACCTCCATGATAGTAAGCATCACGATATAAATCAGTCATTGCATCATATGGAAAGATTGCAGAAAGTCCTTCTGGTTGCTGTTCTGCGGCAAGTAATTGACTCATCCCAAAATAAGAACACCCAATCATACCTACTTTGCCATTACACCATGGTTCATTAGCAATAAACTCTATCATCTCTTTCAAGTCTTTTTGCTCTTCTGGACCCCAATGATCCCATGATCCTCCAGAATCATTAGACCCTCTAACATCTGCAATAACTTGGACATATCCCCTAGGAACCCAAAATTCAGTCAAACCTGCCTCGTTTTGTCCGATAGGAACCATCGTTGGCTGTAGTTGTCTAGTATATGGAGACCAAGAAAGAAGAGCTGGAAATTTTTCACCTGAAACATTCGGTCTATACACGTCATAAGAAATATCTATACCATCTCTTACTGTAAGTGTTTTTGAGTTTTCTATGAAAACAGAGTATTTAGGAAGAGAAATTTCTCTGCTCTTGGGTTCCTCATTAAAAGGGTATTGCGGCCAGGACGATGGATTAACAGTTCGTATGCTTTCGGGATTCACTTTGGGAAATTGATTCATCGCATTCCTCCAAAATTTCTAAACTTCTGAATATGCTCCTGGAGCAAGCGCTTTAATGTCAGTAACAACATCTACAATAATGGGACCAGTTTTTGTTTTTAAGGCTGTCTGAAGTTTTTGTTTGAGATCTTTCTCTTTTTCAATTCGAATTCCTTTAGCACCCATAGATTTGGCAACTTGTACAAAATTAGTTTTTTCAAAATGCCAAAGTTCATGTGCTTTCCCGTGTTGTTTTCCACCATATGCATCGTCAAAGATTTTTGTTTCTTGATTTTGGGAGCTATTGTTATTTACAAGAATAACAACGGGAATTTTCCAACGAACAGCCGTCTCAATTTCTCCTATGTGATACCAAAAACCTGCATCCCCAGTGAAGAGAACAACTGGACGATTGGGGGCAGCACACTTAGCTCCAATAGCAGCAGGAAAACCCCAACCTAAATGACCAGCAGCTCTTATAAAACTATGTTTATCTCCATTTAAATCAAGGAACCCACCTGTCCACATCCCAGAATGTCCTGTATCAGAAAGAAGGATTGAATCATTTGGCAAAATATCTGAAAGAACCTGACATACTCTCTCAGGCCTTATAGGGTTCTTCCTGGAGTTCAATAATGGAGCATATTCTTTTCTCCAATCTGAAACTATTTTACTGAATCTCTTTTTCCAATTTGCTCTCTTTTTATTCTGACTATTATCACAAAGTTCAATTAATTTACCCAAGGAAACTTTTGCATCCCCTTGAATAGATGCTTGCAAAGGATAATTTCTTCCAAGTTCTTCCGGATCTATGTCTAACTGAATAGCAGACACTCCAATCTTAGGAACCTTCCAAAAATGAGTAGTCATTCCGCCTGTTTGTGTTCCTACAAAGAAAACAAGGTCTGCTTCTGAAACAATTTCATTTGCAGTTCTTCTAGAATAACTCCCGACAACACCAACAGATAGTTCATGGTTCCCTGGAATAACTTCTTTAGCATTCATGGAAGTGGCAACCGGGATAGAAAGTTTTTCTGCAAGCTCCACTAGTTCTTTATGAGCAAGAGAAGTACGCACACCTCCACCACAAACAATAACGGGCTTCTTACTAGAACTAAGTATTTTCGCCACTTTTTTTAACGAATCGATGCTAGGTTCTGGACGATATGCAGGAGCACTCTTGAAATCTTCTTCTACAACAAGTTTAAGGTTTCCTTTTTTCTGTTCTATTTGTCCTAAATTTCCAGCAAATCTTAAGTGTACTGGTCCAGGCGTACCTGATGTTGCTACCCTAAAAGCTTGCCTTAGTAAATCGGGAAATCTTTCAACATCATCTACATATGCATTAAATTTTGTAACTGAATCGAACGCAGAAATATCTTCTACTTCTTGATATGGATTCCTATAACGTATCGATGGAGTTGTCCCACCTGTAAAAGCTATCACTGGTGAGCAAGCTAAATATGCCTCCCTAAGTCCCGCAGCAAGATTTACTCCTCCCACAATTTGCGCCATACAAATACCAGGGCGCCTAGTAATTCGAGCATAAGCATCAGCCATATATGCTGCAGATTTTTCTCCGTGTGTCAAAACTCTAGAAATTCCGGTGTTCTTTTTATCCATTTGGGCCAAAGAATGACTCAGAATTGTAGGAACGAAAAAAATATGCGTGACACCATATGCTTTCATAGTATCCGCCATAAACTCAGCACCTGACATTCTTGGCATATATAACCCCTTATCTTTTTTTAACTTTCTTGAAACAACGGTTTATTTCTATAGACCTATCATCGCTTTAGCTTCGTCAACCGAAGCGATTTCTCTACCTAATAATTTTGCTATATTCGCTATCCGATTTACATGGTCTGGATTATCTCCAAAAACGCCCGGAGTTAGAAATGGCTCATCTTCTGTTCCGACACGAACATGACCACCTTCCATTACAGCCATAGTCTCTAGATTGAGATGAGTATTACCCGTAACGCTTGTTATATATATTGAGTCCTCAGGAAGCGCAGAAACTCTATGCAAAAATTCTTTCATCGTTGCTGGAGACCATGCTCCACCAGGTCTACCAAAAAATACTGTCATTAGAACTGGAGTTTTAATTAGATCTTTCTCTAACAAATCATTAATCATCCATAATTCTCCAATACTAAATACTTCAAACTCAGGTTTTACATTATAGTCAGCGCAAAGTTTCATCATATCTGCAATTTCATCTCGCGGATGTAACATCATAACGTCACCCTGAAGAAAAGCCATATTATGCGCCCCAACTGCAACAGACATCATTTCAGGCTGAAACTTCACTACTTCACGTCTTTGCTCAAGAGTCTGCGTAGAAATGCCATACTGCAACATGACGGGACAACAATCACGAATTGCTTTTGTATGATTTTCCCAAGCTTCATAATTTGTAGGAGGAGCGTGGATATGAGCGATACAAGAACCTGCCTCCCATCCTTTTTTAACGGAACTCGCTAAAACTTCCGAATCATGGAATCTTTTTTCCACCCCATCGTGCATAGAAGTATCTGCTGCACAATTGATAATCATAAGTTTTGACATTAATAATCCCTCATTACTAAAAAATTTAATTTAGCCCTAGAATTTGTTTTGTTTCCTCAACAGTTGCAGGCTCTCTCCCTAGTTCTTTTGAAATTCGGACCATTCTTGAAACAAGTTGTGCATTATCTTCGGCCAAAACACCTTTAGTATAATAAGGTTCATCCTCTGTACCAACTCGGACATGACCACCTTGGATAATAGAAACCGTTTCTAAAGCAACATTACTCAAACCAGCAGCACTAACAGAGAAAACAGAATTTTTAGGTAAATGTTCAATTCGATGCAGTAGTTCTTTTAAAGTTGCTGGAGACCAAAATCCGCCAGGCCATCCGAAAAAAATAGTTAAAACAACTGGGTTTTTCACTAAATCTTTCTCTAAAAGCCATTCTAAATTCCATAAATGTCCCAAATTAAAACATTCAAATTCTGGATGCACTCCATTGTCATTGAATAGTCGTACCTGATCTTCAATTTCCTGTCTTGAATGCTCCACTAAAAGATCTGCATCAACAAACGCAAAATCATGAGAACCAAGAGCGATAGAAGCCATATCAGGTTTCAAATGAACTATCTTCTTTCTTCCTGGCAAACCCATAGCAGCTATTCCAAATTGAATAAGAATTTCAGGACAGGCTTCTCGAACTGCATTCGTAAAAGGTTCCCAACTATCTAACTGCATCGGAATTCCGTGAATATGTGCTATCGATGCACCTGCGTCGTAACTTGCTTTTATCTCACTAGCAAGGGATTCCGCAGTCTGAAGACGTTTTGGAACACCTGGATGCTTACGACTATCTGCTGCACAATTGGTTATTATTAACTTTTCGATATTAACTTCCTCCTACAATGGAAAAGATTGGGAATATAATAATTAATCAATACTACTTTCAGCGTATAATAAACTCCTAATTCTTTGGGTTAATGAAACAAATTCAGGATCACCCATTGTCTTAAGATCTCGAGGACGTGGAATATCTACTGGGATAATCTCAGCAATTTTTCCTGGTCTTGCAGTCATGACAACAATTCGATCTCCTAGAAAAACAGCTTCTGGAATACTATGAGTAATGAAGAAAACCGTTTTTTTACTTTCCAACCAAATTCTCTGTAATTCTAAATTCATTTGCTCTCTTGTCATAGCGTCCAATGCACCAAAAGGTTCATCCATAAGCAAAAGACTTGGATCATGTATTAATG
>Ga0310344_10000420_pt1 | contig 33896 bp, 27 predicted proteins | sample HC15DNA20200_MG_FD_203801 | JGI IMG/M metagenome (GOLD analysis project Ga0310344, IMG submission 203801) | Marine microbial communities from station ALOHA, North Pacific Subtropical Gyre - HC15-DNA-20-200_MG | ecosystem: Environmental > Aquatic > Marine > Oceanic | place: Pacific Ocean: North...
GATGACAACGGTGCAGTGTTTGCAAACAAATCCGCGTCGAGTGTCGTAACGTTTGTAGCAGCCAGTGACGATACCGACGGGGCTTCATCCAGATAACGTAGGGCGATCTCACACGCCATTTCGTATGCAGAATACCAACGTGGACCAACCGCCATGTCTGGTATACCCGCGAACATCACGTCGTGAGCGTTTTCCCAACCAACAGCCTGAGTCAATTCGATTGTTGCGCGGGCACGGAATGATTTGTGGCCTGTAGTGTAGCTCCGGTTATGAAGGATCCGATCCTGCACATCAATGAGTCCAGCAAACATCAGCTGTGCCATAGCTTTCGGGCGATTCGCAGGATCTGCAGTTATACCCTGAAATACAGCGTACGATTCCTCTACATGCCCGTATTGAACCAAGGTCAACCAATGGTTCAATCTCTCATCAATAGTACCTTCCGTCGCGATCGGATCAACATCCTGCCAGTGCTGAGTGGGAGCAGGCGGGATCGGATACTTCTCCGCATCATAGACACGCCTGCCATAGTGACCTGGAGCCTTTCCTAGTAGTTGGTTCCAAGCATCCAGACCGGTCGGCACGTACCACATTGTTTGTGCCATAGGCAAGAATCGCAGTGACTCTGGTAGCAACTGAGGCATTCGGAGACTCGCTCGAGCGCTCAGAAGACAATGGTCGTTGTTAACAAATCGAACGATCCCATCATCAATCCGTTGATGGTAGGGGGTGTGTGTATATGGTGCATGTATGTGAATTGTCTCGCGTAACAATTCCTCAAGAGGACGTTCTTTACGAATCAGGTCATAGAACACGTTACTTACAGCAACCTGATCACGTTCCAGTATTCGCTCTCCAAGCTTCTCATAGAGAGACCCGACTTCACCTGTACGCGCTTCTGCTAAAAGTGTCGCCATCTGTACGTCCTCTGACTAGAACGAAGGCCACCGTGATCACCGAAGTATAGGAATCACAACTTGATCACTTTGTCGAAAACCTGCCATGAGGAATCTCCAAAGCGTATTCGCAGCCAATATATCTCGACACCCAAGAAATATGCGAGCCAACCTTGATGAACATTAATTACTTGCAGATAGCTACCCGACGCTTAAAAGATATTTTTGAGCATCTTTCGTTTGCAATCCATCGAGCGTCATACGCTAATGAATTCGGATAGTCTGATAGCAAGCCAAGTACTTAATCACTTTCGCAAAGTAATAGCAGTGAATAATTCACATCTGGTATAACCCAACAAAGCCTTATTCCAAATTTACGGTTCCTGGAGTGACCCATGGCGACAGAAGCGATTGAATTACGAGCTCATCTAATGCGACGTGTTGGAGTAGGAGCAACGCGCGACGAGCTAGAAGTCTTGGCCGAGCGACCGTACGAAGAAATCGTCGAAGAACTGCTCCATCCTGAGACTCACCATAATCCAAATGCAGATCTTCTAGATCGTTACTTTCCAGGACAAAACAGTCCTGACGTCCCTGGGACCCATGGCTCTCTATGGATCTTCAACATGGCACACAGTGGTGCACCATTGCGCGAAAAGATGGCACTTTTCTGGCATCATGTATTCGCTACCGGGTGGTTTAAAGGAGAACATGGACCTGCAATCGTCCATCAGATCGAAACATTCCGTAACAACTCACTCTGTAACCTTCGCCAGATCCTGCTCGACCTCTCGCGAGATCCAGCAATGATCCACTGGCTCGACAACTGCGAGAATCATGCGGATGAAATCAACGAGAATTATGGCCGTGAGTTACTTGAATTATTCTCGATGGGGATCGGCACCTATAGCGAAGACGACATAAAGGCAGCTGCTCGAGCTTTCACTGGGTGGACCTTTCAACAGCCCATCCCGTTATATCCCTTTGGAGGCTACGACACCGAGTTTGTCTTCCGAGAGGACGATCATGACAACGGTGAAAAAACTTTCCTCGGACGAACTGGAAATCTAAACGGTGAAGACATTATCGATGTGATAGTTGAACAGGAAGCAACGGCTCGCTTCATCGGACGCCATCTCTATACCTTCTTCGTAGCAGATGAATTACAGATTCCCTCATGGAGCATTGAACCTCCACAAGATCCTGAGGCTATCGACCAGATCGTCGACAGCTACATGAAGTCCGATGCTGACATGCGTGTAGTGATGCGCACACTTCTCAATTCTGATTTCTTTAAAGAATCCCGATTTGCTCGTGTGAAAAGCCCATTAGAGCTTGTCGGAAGCGCCATCAAGCTCGCAAATTGGCCACAAGCTCCAGACCCTGAGATCAATGGCTGGTCATCGGCAACAGCTGCCATGGGACAGAAACTGATGGATCCGCCGAGTGTTGAAGGATGGCATACAGGTAAAGAGTGGCTCGACGGAGGGACGCTCAGCGAGCGCGTCAACTTCGCCGTTGATCAGGTGTCAGACACCTCAAAGCCAGGCGTACAATCAATCGTCCGCAGAATTACCGCGGATGGTAGCCCAGTGAGTCCGACTCAGTTTGTTGACCAATGCCTCGACCTAGCCGGTCCAATAGAGGCAAGCGAAGACACCCGACGCACGCTTGAGGAATTTGCTGAAGAGGATGGCCCTCTGACATTCGGTGATGAAACAGCACGTTCGGAAAGCGAAGAACGGATCGGTCGCATGCTCCAACTGGTGGTCTCAAGCCCCGAGTACCAGTTCGCCTAAAACTGCTATTTCTGAAAAGACAAAGAACCGGAAAACGAACAGGAGTCAGAACATGCCCAAGATGAACAATCAGGATCCGGTCCTGGTCGTAATCCAACTCACTGGCGGCCTTGACTTCATGAATACGCTGATACCTCACACAAGTCAGTTTTATCGAGACGCTCGCCCAACCGTCGGGATCTCCTCAAACGATGTGCTGCCATTCAATGATTCTGGGAGCGAACTAGGATGGCATCCTGCTGCTGCCGCTCTCAAAGAACTCTACGATGTTGGAGATGTCGCAGTCGTCCAAGGTATCGGTTACCAAAACTCGAGTCGGTCGCACTTCCGCGGAATGGACATCTGGCATACCTGTGAACCGGACAAGATCTCTACCGAGGGCTGGCTAGCCCGTGCCACTCGTGATCTAGATCCCAACAACGAGAATCCTTTAACCGCTGTGAGCTTCGGGCGAGGACTTCCGCGTGCCCTCGCCGCACCAGGGGTGACAGCAACTTCAGTTGGCGACCTTGACCACTTTGGACTCATGACCAAAGTTGAAGCTGAGCAAGACCGCCAGAAGAACCTAGAAATCTTCAAGCGTATGTACACCCCGGCAGTCGGTACTGGCATCGTTGGAGACTACCTCGCGCAAACAGGCCGTGATGTCCTGACTGGCATCGATATGCTTCGTGACGTGCCATCTCAGTACAGCTCAAGCATTGAGTACGGTCAGAATCCGATCGCTAACGCGTTGCGTGATGTTGCACGTGTGCATACGGCCCGTGTTGGTACGCGCATCTTCTATACACAACACGCAGGCTATGACTACCACTCATTGGAACCGGAAACACATCCTCGACTATTACGTGAACTAACCGAGGCAATTTCCGATTTTCTAGCCGACCTACGCGAACACGATGCAGCAGAGGAAGTCACGGTCCTCGTCTTCACGGAGTTTGGTCGTCGAATCAAAGACAACGGTTCTGGTACCGACCATGGTTCAGGCGGTGGAGCGTACATCATAGGAGAGCATGTCGAGGGTGGCCTGTATTCGGAATACCCCTCGATAAAGCCCGAAGACTGGCTATATGGTGAAGACTTGAGACATACAATCGACTTCCGAGGTATCTATGGCACCGTCCTCGAACAATGGATGAAGATGGATCCGACGACAATCGTCAATGGCCAATACGAGCAACTGAATCCGTACACAGTGACGGCTGCGTAATGCGAAGAAACAATTCATCATTGGCATAACGCTTGAGCAAAAGAGCACGCGGAACACAAGGATCAAGCAAATGGCCCAGAATGGTCAGGCATTAGAACATGAACTACTTCTGAGGGCGGGCTTTCCTTACTTAAAAACCTTGGGAATGCGGCGACTTACTTGGTATCCGATCGATTTTGCTCTAGGAGATGAAGGACGTATCTACTCACTTTCGCGATTCGACGGTTCGGGATCTATCCGCTCGATCAGTTGGGATGACCAAGACCTAGGTGCTATCGGCGACGGGTTCGCATGGCCTGCGGGAATCGTCCGTGATTCTGACGAACACTTATATGTGTCTGACGAAGCAAAACATGAGATCACTGTCCTCACTCATGAAGGTGACGAAATCACCCGATGGGGCGAGCACGGCTCGGAACCTGGTCAACTCAATCGTCCCTCCCACATGGCGTTCGACCGTGAGGAGCGACTTTGGGTCAGCGACTCGATGAACCATCGAGTACAACTCTTTAGTAAGGACGGTAAATACATAACTGGCTTCGGAAGCTACGGTGACGGCCCCGGAGAATTTAATACCCCATGGGGCATTTCTGTCGATCTGCATGGAGACATCTACGTCGTTGATTGGCGGAATGATCGCGTCCAGAAATTTTCCTCGGAAGGCGAATTCCTCACACAATTCGGAGAATCAGGAAGCGGCGACGGGCAATTCGACAGACCTGCCGGGATCGCAGTAGACAATCACGGAGACATCTACGTCGCGGACCGGCGCAACAACCGAATCCAACTATTTGATCGCAACACTCGCTACGTTGAACAGTTCATTGGCGACGCTACTCTGTCAAAGATGGGGCGACAATACATCCTCGCAAACAAACTAGTATTGCGCTTACGCGATATGGCCTCACTCGAACCGCAGAAGCGCTTCCGAGCTCCTGCTTCTGTGCATGTAGACAATCAGGGACATCTATTTGTTGGTGACTACGGCAGCCACCGCATTCAGATATATAAAAAAGAAGCCTACCCGCTAACTGCCGAAGAGGTCATGCCTTACCCACGTTCACCTACGTTGAAGACGGTCTAGCATCCGTCCAGCAATTACAAGACACTTCGACCGGGGCTTGCCATGCCAATGATGATCGGATTCGCGAAGCAGCGACGAGCAGTCCTCGAGGCCGAACTCGTTCGTCTCGTTCAAGAATTACCGGCGCTGGGCGTCCAGCGTCTTTATGTCACAGGAGACTTTGGTCGTCACAGTGTTGATCCCGACACTCCTCTAGAAGTGATCGTTGTTCACGAGACTGAGGAACCATTCCATCGACGCGCTGACTTTTTCGTGGATCATCTTCGGCCTCGCGTTCAAACCCATTTTCTTGTCTACACTCGAGACGAATTTGAGACACTTACCGAAATTGACCCGGTGCTCATCCGGGGATTGGCGATTGCTGAGCCTGCTTATGCCATATGACGAACCTACCTCAAGCGACAAAGACTCCCTTTCCAACAACGAACATGAGCGCTGGCGTAAACAGGCGTCAATGGATCTCGAAGATGCTCGTTTTGCACGCGATAATAGTCGCCACGCGCTTGCCTGCTTCCTAAGCCACCAAGCAGCCGAAAAGGCCGTCGTCGCTTACCTCTACCTTCGCGGTGCCGAGTTCGTTTGGGGGCACGGCTTAGCCGATCTGTGCGAAGATGCCATGGCCTTCGACCCTTCCTTCGATCTCGTAAAATCAAGCGCAGTACATCTGGATAAACATTTTCTGGGTGCTCGCTACCCGAGTAGTCTCCCTGCGGGCGTCCCTTCCGAGGTGTACGACGATTTCGACTCCAATCGAGCAGTCTCAATCGCCACGGAAGTCTTGAAATTTGTCGATACTCGTTTCGAAAGCTATTCAAGCTGAACCGCTTTAGCTAAGTTCCGGGCAGTGTGCGACACATCTTCTGAAACATTGATCACCAGTAATTGAAATCAGCTCACTACGACATCTAGGAACGGTACTTGCTTCAAGGCAATTAGAAAACAATGGTGGGTCGACGCTACCTCTATTGCTGCACCGTAAAGACTTAACATTGACATCAATCAGCCCCACCAACAGAATCTGGTGGAAATTATCGCTTGCTTCACACTCAAGCACGCCCTAACGTCAATTGCCTAATGGAACTCAAACACTTCCTCTCTCTGGCGCAGATCCTGATATCCACACTGGTGATCTTACTTGTGCTAATGCAAGCCAAAGGAACTGGTTTCGGAGCGGCGCTTGGTGGCGCCGATCAAAGCTTTCGGACGCGTCGAGGATTACAACGTTCGTTGCACAATCTAACGATCGTTATTGTCGGTATCTTTCTAATCATCTCCGCATGGAGCGTCGCATCCTCGTAGCCGGGGAATGCTGACTACTGCCACTTGATCGAATGACCACTCGCGGCATCCACATCGGACTACTCGCCTTTGGTCTAGCACTCGTCTCTTTCACTTGGATGATAGTGGCCCGCGATGCGAATCCGGTTGAACAGCGCTGGACCGAAGGGCTCGTTGGCACTGCTAAATTAATTAATCCCTTGCTTGCCGAGCCTGATTCGGTGGATGCAGATCTAGCCGCATTGCTCTTCAATGGGTTGATACGTATTGACAGTGACGGAATGCCTCTTCCTGATCTCGCCGAGCATTGGGAAATTACTCCAGACGGACAGACTTATACGATCGTCTTGCGTAAAAACCTGACTTGGCATGACGGTCGCCCTGTTACCACCACGGACGTTGCAACCACAATTTCACTACTACAAGACAAGAATTTCCCAGGCAGTCCAGGATTAGCCGCGAATTGGGTCGGCATCGATTCATATGTAATCAACGAACGAACCATACTATTTCGTCTTCCGGCTCCTTCCTCTGATTTTCTTTCACGTCTCGATATCGGAATCATTCCTAATCATTTATACGACGCTGCTGACTCAACCAAACTCGCGTCTGCTGCTGCAAATTTAACCCCAATCGGTACGGGCCCTTACCGTCTCACCTCACTGAAAAAAGACCGCGCTTTACTCGAACGAAATACGAGTTACCACCGAGGAGCACCAACAATCGATCAAATCGAACTTCACTTCTATTCCACTACGATGCAACTACTTGAAGCTCTTTCAGAACAAGAATTCGACGCTCTACTTTTCGGCGAGGAAGCTAGTCTTAACGAACGAGCGGCTATTCTTGAGCGCAGAGAGCTGGTCGCAACACCTCTAACTCGCCATGCTTTCACGATCCTGTACCTCAACAATCAACGCGCACCTTTTGACGATCCGGCGATCCGACGCGCGATCGCGACCTCGATCGAACCAGCCAACATTATTCGTGAGGCTGAAATCAGCGCACTCCCCGGCGCAGGAGTACTTATCCCTGGCTCGTGGAGTTATAGCACCACAACATCAGATAACTCCGAAAAATCATCCGCATCTCACGCCTACAATGAGTGGACAACTGCTGGGTATTCACTCAATGAAACTGGCCATCTCCATAAGCAGAATCGAGAGCTCCACTTGGAAATATTAACCAGTGAAGATCTTGCTCACATTCGGATTGCGGAGGCGGTCGCGGATGCGCTCGATATTCAGGGAGTTAAGGCAACTGTGATTCCTCTGCCCACCAATGAACTCCTTTCAAAGCGACTCTTACCACATGACTACGAGCTTGCTGTCTTTGGATGGGAAGTGAACACTGATCCTGATCCGTACTTGGGATGGCATACATCACAGATATCAGAGAACCGATGGAATATTGCGGGTTACCAAGACCCAATAGCCGATGCATTGCTCGAAAATGCGCGCCAAACAGTGGACATGGGCGAGCGGCGACAGCTCTACACTGCATTTGAAAAACGTTTCGTTAGTGAAGCAGCAAGCATCGTACTAACTTACCCATATCGCTTATACGTCCATCCGCAAAACCTTGAAAACTTTGAGCCTGGACTACTTTTCGAACCTTCGGATCGCTTCCGAAACATACATCTCTGGAATCTCGACATTGCGGAATAGTACTGCGGTACTGCTACTATTCCTTCGTGCGCATCGTTTTCTTCGGTTCCCCCGAATACGCCGTCCCTTCACTTCGTGCATGCCTTGAGCATCCATCTGCCAAGGTGGTAGCTGTTGTCACACAACCTGACCGCTCACAAGGACGCAGCAGGAAACTGCTGCGTACACCCGTGAAACAACTCGCTGAGGAAGTGAACATAGAATCGATCTTCCAACCGGAACAAACGAACCGCGCAACAACACAGCTTCTCTCAGAACTAATGCCTGATATCGGCGTAGTAGCTGCTTACGGGAACATACTCCCAACTCATCTACTCGATATTTTTCCACGCAAAGTTCTGAATGTGCATGCTTCGCTTTTGCCAAGACACCGTGGCGCTGCACCTGTCGCAGCTGCAATCAGTTCGGGTGATACGGAAACAGGAGTCACACTCATGCGCGTTGTTCGAAAACTTGATGCCGGACCAATTATTGACAAAATTAGCGTCCCTATTGGGCCTTTCGATAACACTGGTTCACTCACAGATACCATCGCTCAGCTCGGTGCCGATCTCCTCACGAAGCAACTCACTCCCTGGTTCACCAACGAGCTTTCAGAGACCCCTCAAAATGAATCCAAGATGACATATGCCACGCGCCTCACTAAGAGCGACGGTCATATCGACTGGACTCAGTCCGCAACGCAAATCGACCGTCACATTCGTGCAGTCACCCCGTGGCCATCTGCTGTCACTACCTATCAGAACCAGCGTTTCACCATCCATGAAGCGTGGCCTGTGCCAGAGCTCGATACTCACGAAGTACCTGGGACTGTTATCACAGGAGACGGGAGTACTCTCACTCGGCTATTGCCAAATCGCACTCGACGCGCCATCGTTGCATGTGGTCAAGGTTCGCTAGTGTTACTGCGCGTCCAGCGTCCAGGCCGCCAAGCCCAAAACATCGAAAGCTATCTAAATGGCGACACATCATTCCTTGGTTCGCAACTTAGTTAGCGAAATAGAACTAGTTGCCACGTAGACTTTATAGAGTGAAACAACACCTTCTTAATCTCTCTCTTAGTGAGCTCGCTGCTCACTTCGATACTTGGGGCGAACCTCGTTATCGTGCCGAACAGGTCGCGCTATGGACACTCCGCAAAGGTGCTAAATCCTTCGAAGAAATGACGGACCTCCCACGTACCCTTCGTAGCCGACTCAACAACGAATTCACTATTACTTCGCCACCCGCACTCGATACACAAACGGCTCACGACAACTCCACCACAAAAGTGCTTCTGGATCTTGGCAAAGGTGAAGCCATCGAAACTGTCCGCATGGACTACGATCCTGATTCAAACAGAATCGAAGGGCGCAGTACGATCTGTGTATCGACGCAAGCCGGATGTGCTATAGGTTGCATCTTCTGTGCTACTGGCCAACAAGGTTTCACACGTAACCTGACAGCCGCTGAGATCGTCGCCCAAGTCCTCTACTTCACTCGAGAACGCCCCATCACAAACGTCGTCTTTATGGGAATGGGTGAACCACTTGCAAACTATGATGCAATGCTCCGTGCAATCCGTTGGTTGGTGGACGAGCAAGGTTTCAATATTCGTCAGCGGGGTATCACAGTTTCGACAGTTGGGCTGATCCGTCCAATAGAACGCCTTGCAAAGGAACAACTTCAAATCGGTCTTACAATCTCGCTGCATGCCCCCGATGACGAGCTAAGACGCTACTTGATTCCGAATGCAGGTAACGTCACTATCAACGCACTCCTTGAAACCGGCACGAAATATCAACAGGCAACAAAGCGTCGCATCACATACGCTTACGCTCTCCTCGAGGGAGTGAATGACAAACCCGAACAGGCACGAACTCTTGCCAAAAAACTTCGAGGTAGGCCCATCCACGTGAATCTGATTCCTTATAATCCCACGGCCGGAGATAACCTCCGTCGCCCCAAACCCGATCGAGTCCTAGCTTTTCTTCGAGAAATGCGGATCGCTGGGATCAACACCACGGTCCGTGAAGAACGTGGAATCGAAATCGCAGCTGCTTGCGGTCAACTTCGAACGGATATGTTGGATAATTCACAAACCACATGAGAAGCTTCCGTAATACAGAACTTGTCTGTTCTCGAAAAACATTTACTGCAGTTTCTTGATAACGAAAACATCTACGAAATTAATTCTATTACTAACAAGATGTTTTCCGACTAAGCCATGCGGCTACTGCAAATCGCGTGACGCTAATGTCAAGAATTTTGGCTAAAGCACCCTGAGAAATGAATGCTTCAACCGATTCAACTCTATTCCCCGTCCTCTTCGTTCGACTCAGCTGCTCCAGTTCCGTCTTCACTTTCTTCGCTTTCGGGCAGCAATCCTTCTTCACCTTCCGGAACTTCTTCCGTCTCCTCGACTTCAAGGCGAGGTCGAGCAATCTGAGCGATTGATTGGTCCTCAGCATTCAATATAGTCACGCCTGTAGCAATAGCAATGTCAGCTATGGTTAGCGATTGATCGAGCTCTTCTAGACCGTCAATCAAAACTTCCACAGCTTCCGGCATCTCGTTTGGTAACGCTTCGAGACGCACAACGTCCAACGAGCGCACAAAAACTCCTCCATAAGTCTGAACAGCAGGAGCTTCACCAATGAAATTGATAGGGACACTAGCCTGAATCGTTCTTGTTAAATCGACCTGGAAAAAATCGATGTGGTGTAATTCGCCGCTAACTGCATCACGCCCAATATCACGAACTACAACCGGACGTGAATTTTGCTCGTCGCTAACCTGAAGCTCAATCAGAGTGTTGCGACCATGGTCATTTAACATCTCGCGAGCATTTGCCCAGGGTAATTGGACAGCAACGGATTCGAGATGACGACCATAGATATTTCCTGGGATCGTACCTTCCTGGCGGAGTTTTCTAACCGCCTTACCTGTAATTACACGCCGTTCAACTTGATAGGTATCTGGCATCGGTCATACTCCTGCACAATATCCAAGAAACTGATCTAACTACACAACGAGTGATCGACGCTAGCAATGGCTGATCCGCCGGTCAAGATAAGAGCGTCATCACGTAGGATGCTCACTATGACTGTTTTGCTCGGTGTTGACGTTGGTGGCACATTTACGGACTTTCTGCTCTGGCAGAATGGGGAATTTCGCGTTCATAAACTTCCTTCAACACCAGACGATCCTTCCCGTTCTATACTCGCCGGAATAGATGAATTACAGGTAACCCCAGACTTGATCATTCATGGTTCGACAGTAGCGACGAACGCCGTTCTCGAGCGGCACGGAGCTCGTACTGCTCTCGTCACCACAACTGGCATGCGTGATTTGCTCGTGATTGGTCGTCAAAGTCGGTCGGATATTTACGACTTAGAACCTAAAACTCCTGAACCACTCGTGCCAGAAGAACTCCTTTTCGAACTTTCTGCAACTCTTGACCAAAACGGAACTGTCGTTGAACCATTCGACGTTTCTCAGGCATCAGAGATATTGGAAGAGGCGCGAGCTAATGGTGCAGAAGCACTTGCCGTCTCGCTGCTCTACGCTTACGCCAATCCTCAGCTGGAACAAGCTTTCGCAGAAATAGCTAGGAAATTCGAGCTATACCTTTCGATATCCTCAGATGTCTCACCCGAATATCGCGAGGTCGAACGAACGGCAACAGTTGTACTCAACGCTTATGTAGGTCCAGTCATGGATCACTATCTAAAACGACTTTCTAATGGTCTTCAGAAGCGCGGATGTGGGCCGCTTCGCATCGTGCAATCCGACGGCGGATCAGCTAACGTTCATCGCGCTATACGGCTTCCGGTCGCTACCTTGCTATCCGGTCCTTCGGCAGGGGTAGCTGGCGCCTTCGACGTCTCACAGTCAGCTGGCTTCAACCGTATAATCACCCTCGATATGGGTGGCACATCTACAGATGTTGCTCTCTGCGACGGAGAGATTCCCACACGTCCAGACGTTACAGTGGATGGTTTTTCAGCCCGCACACCGGTAGTCGATGTGCACACAGTGGGTGCCGGAGGTGGTTCAATCGCCAGGATTGATACTGGCGGAGCCTTACGCGTAGGCCCACAATCGGCAGGCGCTACTCCTGGACCTGCGAGCTACGGAACTGGTGAAGCGTTCACAGTCACCGATGCACAAGTAGTACTTGGACGCCTCACAAGCGATGGGTTACTTGGCGGTGCTATGGAGCTAGATGTCGATCGTGCTTACTACGCCGCAGAACCACTGATCAGCTCGTTTGGCAGTGTAGAAGCAACTGCACAAGCAGTGATCTCAGTCGCTACTGCAAACATGGAATCAGCGCTCCGCGTGGTCTCGGTCCAGCGTGGTTACGACCCACGTGAATTTACTCTCGTCGCCTTCGGTGGTGCCGGACCGCTGCATGCTTGCACACTCGCAGAATCACTCGAGGTGCGTCGTGTATTGATTCCAATGTTACCTGGAGTCCTTGCCGCCCAGGGCGCTGTCGGTAGCGATGTCACTGCCACACTTACTCGTTCGGTGCTCTCCCCCTTCAATCAAAGAACTTTCGAAAAGATTGCCAAAGCGTTGCGGGCAACAGGAGAACAGGTCCGTGACGAACCCGGATTGGAAACTGCTGAACTCCGCTACGCTCTCGACATACGTTATGCGGGGCAGTCTTACGAGCTAACGATCGAAGCCGATCCGACAGAACTTAGTGACGCAAGCCTAACTTTCCATTCGCTCCATCAAAAACGATTCGCTCACAGCGACTTGAATGCTGCCATCGAGGTCGTCAACGTCCGTGCGACCGCGAGGGTAGCCAGCATGGCTGAATCACCAAGTCCAAACTTCATCAAAGAAAAACCAGCTGACAACTACATACCAATATGGTTCGACAATGAACAAAGGCAGACGAGAACGTACCAACGCAACGAGCTATCGCCTGGAACTCATTTCGACGGGCCAGCAATCATTCGACAAATCGACAGTACAACACTAGTACCGCCCACATGGCGTGGTGAAGTGGACAATCAAGGGAACATAATTTTGGAGCGACAATGACTTCCGAAAACTGGGCTCTGTCATTAAGCGCCGGGGACCTTTCGATAGCGGACGCAGTATTAACTTCGATCGCCGAGGAGATGGGCGAAGCATTAGGTCGTTCGGCTTACTCCCCAAACATCAAGGAGCGACGTGACTTCTCCTGTGGAGTTTTCGATCCAACGGGTCAGATGGTCGCGCAAGCTGCCCATATGCCGGTGCATCTGGGTGCGATGCCTGCATCAATCAAAGCAATTATGGCACTGGAACCTTTCACACCGGGCGACGTTCTTGCTGTCAATGACCCGTTCCAGGGTGGCACTCACCTCCCCGACCTAACAATCGCTTCGCCCGTTTTCATTGAAAAACAGTTAATCGGTTTCGTTGCCACACGTGCTCATCATGCCGATATAGGTGGAATGGCCCCGGGATCAATGCCAGTGGCGCGCGAGTTACTACAGGAAGGTCTCGTCATACCTCCGATCAGACTCGTTGCAGGTGGCATAAGGAACGAATCTGTGTTTGCAGTGATCGTTCGCAACTCGCGCGCACCAGAAGAACGGCGTGGTGACCTACGTGCGCAACTCGCCGCCACAGCTATAGGCGCTCAACGTCTCGAAACGGCGGCATCACGCTTCACCATAGCTGGGCTACTACAGCGCTACGAAGCACTCCTCAATCACGGTGAACGCGTGGTTTGTGCTGTTATTGAAACAATACCCGACGGTCTGTATCCATTCGAAGACCGTATGGAAGTCGGACCAGATGGCTTAGTGATCCGGGTTAATCTTGAGATCGATGGCGATCAAGTGCACTTCGACTTCAACGGCAGTGCACCTGAAACAACGGAAGCTTCCATCAATGCAGTCGCCACTGTGACTCGATCCGCCTGTTACTACGCTATCCGTTGTCTCGCCGGTCCAGATGCTCCACGTAACGAAGGTTGCTACCGTCCTGTTCGTTTCACACTCCCAGAACGCTCAATAGTAGCGGCCGGTCCACCTCGAGCTGTTTCCGCAGGTAACGTGGAGACAAGTCAACGGATTACAGACGTTGCCCTCGGAGCACTCGCCCAAGCAATACCTGACCGAATTCCCGCTGCCTCGTCAGGCACTATGAACAACATCACTATAGGAGGATACGACAGCGCTCGAAAACGGCCCTATGCCTACTACGAGACGATCGCTGGTGGTGCTGGCGGAGGACCTAAACGAGCAGGCCGTTCAGGTGTTCACACTCATATGACCAACACCATGAACACTCCCATCGAAGCTCTACCTTTAGCATACCCATTCACCGTAGAACGCTACGAACTCCGACGCGGGACAGGTGGGATCGGCTCACACCCTGGTGGTGACGGCGTCATCCGTGAGTACAATTTTCATGACGCAGCTACCGTATCCATCGTTAGCGAACGACGCCGCTTTGCACCATGGGGTCTCCATGGTGGGGAAAGCGGCACCACGGGCCGTAACACACTCATTCGAGCAGACGGTTCTATATCTGAACTGGGGGCGCGGGCGGAGGTGGATGTAAACTCAGGGGACCGTGTACGAATCGAAACGCCTGGTGGTGGTGGCTGGGGTGCTACAGAGAAACATCCCTCGCACTAGGAGAAACTTACACACCCACTACAATCTCTAGTTAAAGGTTATTCGGAATCTTCCATAAGGATGTAAAACCTCGCAGACCATGCTCTAAGACAGAGACATTTACTCAATAAACTCACTTTGAGCTGCTGCGATTAACTAACCTGTCACCTGATCACTATCACCACCTTCACATGGCTATAATGGTTTCACTTGTCAGTTCAAGAAACGAAATCGGGCAGTTCAATGTCAGACCGACTGGAACGTGAAATAGAGGAAATTCTCGATAAGATCGAGCACTTCCCAACCTCAAATTCACGGCGATCCCAAGCGCTTAGAAACTATTTCCGCCGTTTGGGAAATGGGATAGGCGTACGACAACGCGCGCTCGCGACACAGTTGGGTAATATTTCGATCTCGCAACTTTTATTGATCTCGTTCTTGATGATCTTCGGATCATTCTTCTTCAGACGTTTCAATCCTTTGATGATGCAATGGGTCCTCTATGCTGGAATCATTCTCTTCGTCACAAGTTTTGCAATATTGATGTTTTCTCGAAGCGGAAAGCACAAAAACGAATCACAACAACGTTGGCGCGGCAGAGCAATTCATAAAAACATATCTCATCCGAGTCTAATCGAGCGGATCCAGAAATGGTGGAACGAGAATCGAAATCGCCGCTGACCACCTTTTCTCCGAAGCTGTATTTCGTGTTCGCCTCAGCGAAGAGCATTCTTCTAGAGCTCGATACTTACAACTATCATGACCTACTGGACTAGCCTTGATGACATGCATTCGCGTAGGCTTAGTAATATCCCCTGAAAGGTCTCCATGGTGCGTCGTACGCTCCACGCGGCTTTGATAAGTGCATCCATCGGGATCGCCATCCTCATCTCCGCATGCGGAGATGAGGATGGCGATCCCGTCTCTGATACTTTTCCGTCAGAAACCGCCACAGCTGTCCCAACCGCATCACCTATCTCTGAAACTCCCACAGTCAAAATTCTTGATCCCACTGGGCTTTCTGACAGCACTGATGGCAACACTGACAACGCGAATGAGGAATCCGAAACCACGACGACATATGTAGTCGTGGCAGGAGATACACTCTCTCGTATCGCTGAAGAATTCGATACAAGCGTCGACGCACTTATCGAAGAAAATAACCTTCCGGATACGATGATTTTTGTCGGACAAGAGATCAGCATTCCAGCACCGAACACGACCATATCTGTCGAAGAGACAGCTACCGCAACTCCGAACGCTGACGGAGAAACTTATGTAGTTAAGGCCGGTGACACAGCATTCGGTATCGCTATCGAATTTGACATCACACTTGAAGCACTTGCTGCCGCTAATGGTATTTCGATCGACGAGCTGAGCAATATACAAGTCAATCAGGAATTGCTGATTCCAAATCAGTGAGCCATAAATAACCAAAAACGATCCAACTAGCGTGCGACTGAGAACTCGGAGATACTTTTCACGAGGTCGTTACAAGCACCCATGATCTCCAACGAAGCTAATAAGTCACTCTCAACCACGTAACCATGTGAAACGTGACGGATTTCGTTTCGCTGAGACACTTCACAGGAGGGCCGATGGGCATTCAGAATAACCTTGAGCACCTAAAACAACTCAAGGAACAAGCCTACCTCGGTGGCGGACAGGAACGCGTAGCTGCCCAACATGAAAGAGGGAAGCTCACCGCCCGGGAGCGCATCGAATCTTTACTCGACCAAGGAACCTTTGAGGAGCTCGACACACTCGCCGTAAGTAAGAATGACGACGAGGCTAACGACGATAATTCATTTTATGGAGATGCCGTCGTCACTGGGTGGGGACGTATCGATAACCGCACCGTCGCTGTTTTCGCTCAGGATTTCACTGTGTTTGGTGGATCACTCGGGGAAGTAGTGGGTGACAAGATCGGTAAAATCATGGATATCGCCATGAAAATTGGCGTACCCGTAATCGGTCTGAATGACTCTGGAGGTGCTCGCATTCAAGAGGGTGTCAGCTCTCTCGCAGGTTACGGAACGATCTTCAACAGGAACGTCCAAGCATCTGGTGTCATCCCGCAGCTGAGTATGATCCTAGGCCCTTGTGCCGGTGGTGCGGTGTACTCTCCAGCTCTGACCGACTTTATTTTCATGGTCGAAAACACGTCACAGATGTTCCTGACAGGACCAGACGTAATCGCTAGCGTCACTGGAGAGACAACCACCTTTGAAGAACTTGGTGGTGCTCAATCACATGCCAGCAAGTCGGGTGTCGCTCATTTTGCGATCGAAAACGAAGAAGCAGCTTTCGAGGAAGTACGACGACTTCTGTCATTTCTCCCAAGTAACAACATGGATGAAAGTCCCGCAGTAGACACAGGTGATAACACAACTCGTAGGATGGAGAATGTCCTCAATATTCTTCCCGATGAACCGCAAAATCCGTACGACATACGTGACGTTATCGACGAACTTGTCGACAACGGTGACTTCATGGAAATCCATGAGTTCTTCGCCCAAAATATTGTGGTTGGGTTCGGTCGTATAGGAGGCCGTAGCATCGGCATCGTTGCTAACCAACCTCTTTATCTAGCAGGTGTTCTTGATATAGATTCATCGCGTAAAGCGGCTCGGTTTGTTCGCTTCTGTGACGCCTTTAACATCCCGATCATCACACTCGTTGACGTACCAGGATTCCTTCCCGGTGTTTCTCAGGAATACGGCGGGATCATTAGTCACGGTGCAAAACTCGTATTCGCGTACGCCGAAGCGACTGTTCCGAAGATTACGGTGATTGTCCGCAAAGCTTTCGGAGGTGCGTATGACGCTATGGGGTCAAAGCACCTTGGAGCAGACATCAACTTTGCATGGGCAGGTGCAGCGGTAGCTGTGATGGCTGGTACGCAGGCAGTCAACATCATCAACCGCCGAGAACTTCAAAATGCTGAGGATGAAGAAACCGAGCGCACGAAGCTTATATCCGAATATCAAGAACGACTGGAACATCCGTTCATCGCTGCAGCCAAGGGTTATATCGACGATGTTATTGATCCACGAGATACGCGAATTAAAATTTCACGCGGTCTAGAAATGCTAGCGACTAAATCAGAGAGCCGACCAGCTAAAAAGCATGGGATTATCCCTCTCTAGGGCGTCACTCTCCTTTTTTATTAGGTAGAAAGATTGAGCGATTTATTGACCGAGCTAGCATTCACCTCGATACATGCAGCACCTTGTTTTGACGAAAGAGATGACTAATCTTCCATCCGACAATGCCAGTAGATTATGAACATTTGCTAACACCTCTGCTTCGTTTATACGAGAAGCTTCTTTGCGTCTCAGAAATTATTAGCAAGCTTCATCCAACTGTCTTGTTAATCTCCTTCAGCACTAAACCATCAGTCCATTAGTTAAAGCAGTGAGGGAAAGTTTCAGATTCAGATTACGAGCATTGGTAGACTCGCTCGCACTCTCGTCAATAGCTGCTCGAAACGCGCGGATAGGTTGGTCAGCACGTATAATCTGACAGGTTCAATCTTCTTAGGATTCAATCGCTGTAGGGGCCGCAGTCCCAAACAGCATGACGCGCTATCTGAGAGGTGCTGCGTCGATGACAAGAAGGTACTAACCAAGCAAAACCTTGAAATCACGACTGCTGAAATCAAGAATGGCGAACTACCAACAAGCTCATCAAAAGCATCGAAACCAACAGCCTGTTCATCAGTCGGATCATCAAAACTAGACCAAGTCGGGTTCAGGACTGTGAGCCACGGTGAGGTACATAAATAGAAAGGGACATCGTGCGAAAAAAGGTAACCATCGTCGGCGCAGGCAACACCGGCGCAGCTACAGCTCAAGTACTTAGTGCCAAAGGAAATACTGACGTTGTCTTAATGGATATCGTCGAGGGATTGCCCCAGGGCCGAGCACTCGATATCGCTCAGGGATCGCCATGGATGGACTTCAGTTCATCCGTTAATGGAACGAATGATTGGACCGACACCGCAACTTCTGATGTCGTCGTCGTTACCTCCGGGGTCCCGCGTAAACCAGGGATGACACGAGAAGATTTACTTGGGACGAATGCCGGTATTGTCCGCTCAGTCGTTTCTAGTGCTGTTGAACAGTCTCCGGACACGATCTTCGTAATTCTCGCGAATCCTATGGATGCGATGTGCCACGTTGCTCTCGCTGCAAGCGGATTCGAATCAAACCGCGTTGTTGGTCAGGGCGGTCTGCTGGACTCCGGTCGTTATCGAGCATTTATCTCCATGCAAAGTGGAGCCTCAGTCCGCGACGTCAACGCGTGGGTCCTAGGTGGCCATACCGAAGCAACGATGGTGCCAATTGTTTCAAACGCTATGATCGGTGGTGTTCCATTAGCGACGGTTATCCCCCAAAACACCATTCAAGCTATCGTCGATCGCACTAAGCGAGGCGGTGCAGAAATCGTTGACTTGATTAAGACTGGGAGCTCTGTATTCGCTCCTGCGGCAGCTTTGGTTGAAATGATTGAAGCGATATTGCTCGACGAGCACCGCATAATTCCGGCCTGTGCCTTGCTCAATGGCCAGTATGGAATATCCGATGCGTACGTCGGAGTCCCTCTCCGATTAGGTGCAAGCGGGATTGAAGAAATTTACGAGATCGATCTCAATGACGGCGAGCTTAAGGACATGCAAGAAGCGGGACATGCCGTAAAAGAACTAGTTGCAGCTACGCCCAGTAGTTAACCAGTTACCTCACATTAGGGCACGGGGTGACGCTATCAAGCACAGTCGACGGAGGCTGAAATAATGGAAGCTGGAACGACAACTGAAATACGCGTCGAATCAGACAGTATGGGAGAGATCGAAGTTCCAGCAGACCGCTACTGGGGCGCACAAACACAGCGCTCAATAGAAAATTTTAAGATAGGTACTGAACGGATGCCACGACCCTTAATTCGAGGATTTGGGATCGTAAAAAACGCCAGTGCACAGGTCAATGAAGATCTTGAGAAGCTCGAAGCTCGTCTGGGAAAGGCTATCCGGGAAGCTGCCGAGCAAGTCATCGAGGGTAAACTGGATGACCATTTTCCGCTTGTCGTGTGGCAAACCGGATCAGGTACACAAACGAATATGAACACTAACGAGGTGATCTCTAACAGGGCCATCGAAATCCTCGGAGGGCAGCTCGGATCTAAAGACCCAGTTCATCCGAATGATCATGTGAACATGTCACAGTCCTCCAACGATACATTCCCAGGTGCAATGAGCGTCGCCACCGCCGAAGAAGTAGTCCACCGACTACTACCTGCTCTAGCTATTCTTCGTGACGCCCTTCAGGAGAAGACTGATAAATTCAATTCTATTGTTAAGATCGGCCGCACACACTTGATGGACGCTGTTCCATTAACGCTCGGTCAAGAATTCTCGGGCTACGTGCAGCAAATTGACAATGGAATGCGTCGCATCGAGGGCGTTTTACCTAGGCTCTTTGAATTGGCTCTTGGAGGCACAGCTGTAGGTACAGGAATTAACGCTCATCCAGAATTCGCCAATCGTGTCGCACAATCGATCAGCACCTATACTGGCTTGCCATTCATAACCGCACCCAATAAGTTCGAATCCCTTGCTGCCCATGATGCTCAAGTCGAACTTGCTGGACAACTCAAGGTTGTAGCAACATCGATGATGAAAATATCGAATGACATCCGAATGCTGGGGTCAGGACCACGTGCGGGTCTCGGTGAACTTATCTTGCCAGCCAACGAGCCTGGTTCATCGATTATGCCTGGCAAAGTAAACCCCACTCAGTCGGAAGCAGTAACGATGGTGTGCGCGCAAGTTATTGGCAATGATGTCACCGTCACCATGGGAGGTGCCACCGGACATTTTGAATTGAATGTTTTTAAGCCTGTCATTGCATATAACAACCTGCAAAGCATCCGCCTCCTAGCAGATGCCTCACACTCATTCACCGAAAACTGCATCTCTGGAATCGAAGCCAATGAAGTCCGCATCCGAGAATTGATGGAATCCTCACTAATGCTCGTAACAGCACTTAACCCACATATCGGCTATGACAGCGCTGCCAAGATCGCGAAGAAGGCTCACGAGGAAAACTCTACCTTGAGAGAGGCCGGAACCGCTCTCGGGCTAGTCACTGACAGTCAGTTTGATGAGTGGATCAATCCCGAAGATATGACTCATCCATAATTTTTGATTTCGCGACTCGAAATCGTCCAAGTTGAGAACGCTAGTGCGCACGATGGATCCTGAATAACGTCAACGCCATTATAGTCTTCGCATCGCTGATCTCACCGGCGCGTATTGCAGTTTCGATTTCTTCCTCGGTCATCCTTTCTGGTTGACCGATATATTCATCATCGTCCTGCGGAAGAGGTGACTTCTTAAGGTCGTTCGCAACGTAAAACTCCATATATTCGCCAAAAATCCCGGGAGCCATCCATGCCCCACCGAGGTGAATAATTGAAGAAGCAGCATATCCAGTTTCCTCACGCAGTTCACGGCCAGCCGTTGATTCTGCTCGTTCGTTTGGTTCACGCGTACCGGCAGGGATCTCAAGAAGTGCTTTGCCAGTAGGATGGCGGTATTGCCTCACTAACAGCCACCTTCCGTCCTCATCAATCGCGATCAGCGCAACGGCACCGGGGTGACGTACAACAACCCGTTCAGCCTCATGACCATCAGAAAAACGCACAGTATCCCGAGCAAGTTCAATGATCTTATGCTCGAAAATTACTTCCGAAGCAACAGTTTCGGGGATTTCAGGTCCGGTCGGATTCGTTCCGCTCGAATTAGTCAAGATCGAAAGTTAAAGCGATTTCATCGCAACCTGGAAATTTCGGGCAACGGTAGCATTCGTTCCATACTTTCCGAGGCAGATCCATGACATCCGCCTGCACCCAGCCGAGCCTCTCGAAAAATTCAGGACGGTAACTAAGAGCAAACAATTGTTGCATTCCCAAACGACGACCTTCTTCGACACATGCAGCCACAAGAGCACTTCCATACCCACTTGATTGTGTTACAGGATCCACAGCAAGTGACTTCAACTCTGCCATGTCGGACCACATTATGTGCAATGCCCCGCACGCTATCACCTTTTCCGCCTTACGAATTACAAAAAAGTCTCGCAAGTGTTCGTATGTCTCAGCAAGTGTCCGCGGCAGCATCTCTCCTTGGGCAGCCCAATAGTTAACTAAGCGATGGATACCCTCGACGTCATTTACAGTCGCAGGCACGGGGGTCAGCGAAGTCTTATACAAAAGAGGCATGTCCACCTACGCAAAAGAGTCAATTTCTTCAGTCATCGACATAGGATAATTGTTCCAAGAACATTGAGCACTGTTCTAACGCCAATCACTGCGGTTTAGATTAACACGACCAGTAGCAAGTAGTTATGACAAATTGCATCGGAAACCCCGAATAACAGCTGGTCCTTCTTACTTAGATTCTTGCTAGCCGAATTCAATCTTCAAGAGTATCGAGCACATGGTCAGATCGTAGCCAACCGAGCCGTTCGGCAATATTGGCATAGAACTGGTTCGGTCCGCCGATACGAACGAAGTCAACGACCAGTTCGCCATGTGAGACCACTACCCTCGAACCTGAATCGAGCGGACGCTCCCTCAAGCCATCCACTGTCATTACAGCTTCGAAGCCTCGTTCGACGTATAGGTCTATCTCACAATTAGGCGACAGCACTAGAGCATTAGCCCGGGTTAGGTGTGGCGCGACAGGTACGAGAATGACCTCGTCCGATTCGGGTGGCAATATTGGTCCACCAACCGATAATGCATAGCCAGTGGAACCGGTCGCGGTAGCGACAACTACGGCGTCGGCTCGATATTCAGCGAGAAGAACGTTATCAACACGTGCACCGACTGAGATCGTACGACCTAGGCTGGCACGACCAATTACCACGTCGTTAAGCGCGAAACTCGGCGATCCACCATTAACTTCTGACCGGACTGTTGATCTACGTTCGATTCGGCCAACACCATGGAGGACACTATCAAGCGCGTCAGCTGCCTCTTCACCGGTCACTTCACTCAGGAATCCCAGTCGACCCATACGCACCCCGAAAACCGGCGTTCCAGTGATCGCGGCATGTTCTGAAGCGTGCAAGACAGTGCCATCGCCTCCAACACAAACAAGAAGATCAGCTTTTTCCAACTCCCGTCGAAAATCTTCCGCTGGTTGCTTACTTGGATCAGGAAGCGCGCTAAGCCAAGCCTCACGATCTGATTTACTGACTTGAATCGCAAGCTCGTTAGCAGTTTCACCTGCGCCATTTATAGCTGGGTTAAAACAAATAACGATTCTTTGCGGAGGAGTTAGACCGTTCATGACAACACCTCGGATAGCCTCAGCCAGAGAAAGAACTCTCTATTGCCTGCAGGACCAAGTAATGGCGATCGAATGACACCTCGGATACGAAAGTTATGATCGATAGCCCAAGCCCCGACCTGCGCAACGACGCGCGCATGATCTTGCGACGCATGGACTACCCCACGACGCTTGACTCTGTCTCGTGTGACTTCGAACTGAGGTTTAACAAGTGCAAGAACATCAGCCCCCGGGAGCAAAGAATCGACTAGTGCCGGCAATATCTTTGTCAGTGAAATGAACGAAACGTCAATCGTCGCCAATTCAACTGGAGATTCGAGAGGCTGGAGGTAGCGTGCATTCGTACGCTCAAGCACTGTGACTCGTGTATCGTTGCGTAAAACTGGAACCAATTCACCATACGCAACATCTACTGCGACAACATCACTAGCACCATGCTGAAGTAAGCAATCGGTGAAACCACCAGTCGACGCGCCAACATCAAGGCAGTGGCGGCCAGCGACCTCGATTTCGGTGCGTTCCAGTACATGCGCCAACTTATCGCCGCCACGACTAACATATGCTGGTTGATTCTTGAGGTTAATCTGACTATCGGAAGCTAACGAAGTCGCTGCACGCAATGCAACCTGACCCTCAACAAGCACTTCACGGGCTAAGATCAAAGCACGGGAATGATCGCGATCTGTCGAAAGTCCTCGCTCAACGAGCAGATCGTCAAGTCGACACTTTCTGGCGGGATGACGTGTGTCCGTCGTCGCTGTCATCAACGGCTCCTCACTATGATGCACCCCAGATTCCGTGCGATTCAATTAATTGACAATGAGCGTAATAGAACCAATGCGTGAGGATATCATTGGAATAAGGTCGCCAAGGTATTCCGAGAAAGCGTCACGCAGATTCTTTTGCCTCTGCGGGCTCGGTCTGGCCTGATTCATCCTCCGGCACAGGCGTTCCTGATTCGGTCGCAAGCAAGGGTGGCCGACGCTGAGTAACAGTTTCTTCGGAGATCATGCACTTCCGCACATCCGTCCTCGAGGGAAGTTCGAACATCACATCAAGCAGGAGTTCTTCAACAACTGTGCGCAGACCACGTGCTCCGGTCTTCTGTCCGAGAGCCTCTTCAGCAATGGCACGCCGGGCTTCTTCACTGAAAATCAAATCAATATCGTCCATCGCGAATAATCGCTGAAACTGACGAGCAACGGCATTTCTTGGTTCGGTCAGGATCATCGTCATCATCTCAATATCAAGTGGCTCAAGGACCGAGACAATCGGAAGTCGACCAACGAACTCAGGAATCAAACCAAACTGTAAGAGATCATCGTGCGTAACATCGCTGATGATCTTTTGGCGAGCTATCTCTAGTTCGGTCGGCGACTTATCTACTGCGTTAAACCCAAGTGACCGCACACCTTTACCCGTGCGCTTACCGACTACCTGTTCCAATCCTTCGAACGCTCCACCACAAATGAATAGAATGTTAGATGTGTCGATCTGAATAAAGTCTTGATGTGGATGCTTCCGCCCACCTTGAGGTGGCACGCTAGTAACCGACCCTTCGATGATCTTCAATAGTGCTTGCTGAACACCCTCACCAGAAACATCTCGTGTTATAGACGGATTGTCACTTTTACGTGAAATCTTGTCGATCTCATCAATATAGATAATCCCAGTTTCCGCACGTTGAATATCAAAATCAGCAGCCTGAATCAGATGCAATAGGATATTCTCAACATCCTCACCAACATATCCAGCCTCAGTGAGTGCGGTTGCATCGGCTATCGAAAAGGGGACATCGAGCACACGCGCAAGAGTTCTTGCAAACTCAGTCTTTCCGGTACCAGTTGGGCCGATCAGGAGGATATTCGACTTCTCCAGCGTGATATCGGATTGAGCCGGTGCATCCACCCGCTTAAAGTGATTGTAGACTGCAACAGATAACACACGCTTGGTGTGATCTTGACCAACGATGTATTCATCTAATTGTGCAACAAGCTCCTGAGGGGTAGCTACCTGACGATCACCCGTCTTGTTAACAGGCTTACCATTCTGCGTCTCTTCTGAAATAATCTCCTGACAGAGATCAACGCATTCGTTACAGATATAAACCGAACCCGGACCAGCAATTAGGCGTTTTACCTGATCTTGGCTCTTCCCGCAGAAGGAACAGTTGTACTGAACCCTATTACTGCGTGTGGATCCGGCCATTAATCTCTCCGTAAGTTATGTCACTCTACTAGAGAATTACTCTGGCTTAGCCAATACTTCATCGATCAAGCCGTAAGCCTGTGCCTCGTCCGCTGACATATAGAAATCGCGGTCGGTGTCGTGCTCAATCCGCTCTAGTGATTGTCCTGTCGCATCAGCAAGAATTTGTCGGATTTTCTGATTATTACGCATTAGTTCCTGAGCTTGGATCTGCACATCGGTTGCCTGACCAGAACCTCCTCCTAGTGCCTGATGCATATGCACCGTTGCATTTGGCAAAGCAAATCGTTTGCCTTTCTCTCCGGCTGCTAGTAAAACCGTTCCCATCGAAGCAGTAACGCCCACCGCAATAGTCGAAACTTCTGCCCGAATCAAGTTCATCGTGTCAAACATCGCTAGACCTGCATACACCATCCCGCCAGGAGAATGTATGTACATCGAAATACTTCGATCAGGATCTTCTCTATCTAGATAAAGCAATTGCGCCACAATACTGTTCGCAACTTGATCATCTATTCCCGTACCGAGAAAGACGATTCGCTCCTTAAGGAGCAACGAATAGATATCGTAGGCACGCTCTCCTCGGGCGCTCGTCTCTACAACCATCGGTACTATGTTCTCAGGCTTTAGGAATCCCGGAGAAAAGTCTTCAGGACGTGGTGATCGGTATTTCATAGTGGAATAAAACCTTCCAAGTATGCTGAGAGTCAGTCGACTACTTTCTTATTTTCTAAGGATCGTTGTCCGGTTCTCCATCCTGTTCGGTAACTTCGTCCATCGCATCGTCTTGAGATACTTCGGGCAGCTCCTGAACAGTCTTCTCTTTATCTTTCGCGCGGCGGCTACGACTGCGGCGACTAGTACGAGTCGATTTATCTGAATCGTCCTCGCCACTATCACTCTCCGCGTCAGTCGCGATCACCTCAAGACGTTCCAACGTCATCTGCGTAAGCAGTCGATTCGAGATCGACGCACGACCTTCAGCTGTATCAACCAGCTTGTGGATGGCAGCAAGTTGATCTTCAGTTGCTTCTTCCCCACCAGCCATTTGGCGCACAAGTGTCTCAATCTCCTCTGACACTCTCTGCTCATCTATTTCGATCTTTTCGGTCAACGCAAGTTGACCGAGAATCAGTGAGCTCTTCACACTCTGCTCCGCGCTATCACGAAGTCGGGCACGAACTTCTTCAATTTCCTGCCCACTAGCTTCAAGCCATTGCTGGAGCCCTTCTTCGGTATGAGAGGCGTGATTTGACTCGACATCAATCTGACGATCAATTTCACGATCGACTAATACGACTGGAAAATCTACCGTCGCTCGTGCAATCAGAAGATCAACGAGCTCATTGTGATACTCGTTACGAGCTGCTGCATCTTTCTGAGCAGTTAAATCTTCATTTATACGCTCTTTCACCTCATCGAGCGTTTCGAAACCATCGTCAAGTGAGACTGCGAATTCGTCGTCTGCATCCGGAAGTATTTCCTGTTTCACTTCATGGATTGAGACCACGTATTTCGCTTCTTTTCCTGCCAAATCTTCAGGCAGATCATCCGGTAATTTTGACGTGAATTCCTCCGGACCACCTCGCTCCCGGCCAATCAGTTCCTCAGCGAAACCAGGGAGTAACACCACTCCACTTTCGCGAATTGCGAATTCGGCATCGGATTCTTCATGAGCATCTTCTTCGCCTTCGATTTCAACCTTGACATCCGCGCGGATGGTATCGCCCCATTTAATAGGACGATCAACGGGTTCTAGCATTGCAAATCTGCGGCGAAGTTCAGTTAAGGCACTATCACGTTCTTCGTTAGTCACCTCAACTTCAGGTGGTGATACTCGAATTGATTTGTAATCACCCAAATCAATCTCAGGACGAACCGGAACGGTAGCACTGAAGACAAAAGGCTCAGTTGAAACCAGCTCGATATCAGGCTGATCGATTACTTCGATTTCCTCTGTTTCGACAACTTCCTGATAGATATCAGGAAGAAGTGTTTCTATAGCTTCCTGAAGAATCAGTCCGGGGCCGACATGTTTCTCTATGATCTTGCGTGGAGCTTTGCCTGAACGAAACCCCGGTATCTTCACTTTCTGTGCGATACGTTTAATCGCCTTATTCTTCTCGCTTTCGAAACGTTCGTCATCAACTTCGATGTTGAATTTGACAAGCGATCCTTCAAGACGTTCCGTGGTTACATCCACACGTACACCTTCATGCGTTGCGCCTACTAAGACGCTCACTATGCGTTCGAAACTCCCAGATGATGGGCCTGAGACGGTGGATTCAGTATAGCATCGAGGCCACTGAGAACCTTATGGATATTTCGGATAGCTCTAGTTACTAGCAGTCAACGCGAACTTATAGCGTCATTAAGCGCATCGCCGAGTAACGCAAATGAGAACAGTAGTAACGTTACTATCACCCCCGGAACAAGTAGCAGGTTCGGGTGAGATTGAAAAGTTCGCGCACCTGATCCTTCGAATAGCATCGCACCAAATGACGCTGCGGGCGGTTGAACACCAACTCCGAACCAAGAAAGAACGATCTCCGAACCGGCAATCGCCCCTAGCGCGCTTGATATCGAAAGCACTATCAGAAAAGAAACATTGGGAAGCACGTGGGAAAAAATAATCCGCCACTGACTCGATCCAAGTGCCTCAGCAGCCATGATGAATTCTCGTTCACGGAGCTGCAGCACCTGCGCACGAACCACACGTGCAGTTCCAACCCAGAAGAACAGTGATAGAGCAGTAAACACAATGAGATAAGACGGGAATCCAGAACTCACGATTCCAGTTATCCCTGTGTATTCCTCAAATCCTCGAATCGCTTCTGTTACTCGTGGCGAGAAAGCTGAGTTGATCAAGATGAGCATCGGCAGCCCAGGTAGCGAAGCAAAGATATCCCCCATACGCATAATCACACTATCGATCCAACCTCCTCGATAACCTGAGAGTAAACCGAGCGCATTCCCTATTATCAGCGACCCACTCACCACAACAGCTGCAGTTACGATCAAAGTAGTACGTGCGGAATACATCGCACGACTTAACAAATCACGACCTAGACGATCTGTCCCCAACCAATGATCGCTACTACTTCCCTCCACGGCACGATCGAGATTCTGCTCTGTGTAGGAATATGGGGCGAGAATTGGAGCGAACAAACCTGCCCCATAGATGATCATGATCACGATCAACGACAACATCGCCAGTCGTTTTCGACGTAATCGTTCCCATACGAGCGCCCACTCGCTGCGGCCAACAACAGAAGAACGTTCATCACCCGCAGAGTCAATATCGCGAGTCACGTCCGCGACACTCCGACCCTAATACGAGGATCGATAATCCCATAAACAAGATCAGCAACGAGATTCATCAATACGAAAATCGTAGAAAAAATAACTGTTGTCGCGAGAATCGCATCGTAGTCGCGACTAACTACTGACTGGAATGTGAAGCGTCCTATTCCTGGAATCCCAAGTAATGTTTCGACAAAAAACGCTCCCTCTACAATTCCCGCAAGAGCGAATGCAACGACGGTCACGAGTGGCAGCAAAGAATTGGGAAGAATGTGGTGCAATGCAACAGCTGACTCAGGCAAACCTTTCGAACGCGCTGTTCGAATGTAATCCTCTTGCTGCACCTCAAGAGCAGTAATACGAGTGAGGCGTGCGACACCGGCGAACCCTGGCAGAGTGAAGGCTATAAGTGGAATGTAGATGTGCGGATCTGGGATCGGAATTGCTACTACCCCGCCTATCCACCAGATATCGAATAGACCGTCCCAGCCACCAACCGGTAACAGATCTAACTTGATCGCAAATAGCCATAACAACGGCGGGATTACGACGAGAACCGGAATAGCCTGAAGGAACAACAACGAGCCAACCACAAATGGATCTAACCACGTTCCATTCGCTCGAGCAGCCAACAATCCTAGTGGGATCCCAACGCCAAACACGATTAGCAGAGCGATCATACCCAACTGCGCAGATACCCATATCTTTGGAAAGATGATCTCTGAAACAGTGAAGCCGCGGTGTTGGAAGGATTCACCGAAGTCACCACGGATCGCATTCAACAGCCATCGTTGATACTGCTCGAACACATTTCCTTCAAGTCCTCTATCCACTCGTATTTGCTCAATGATTTGCTCATCTCGAATCTGCCCTGCCGCGACCGTAACCGGATCTCCAGGCCCAAAACGGGCGATGGTAAAAGTAAAAAAGGAGATAACTAACAGAACGATCGGCAGCCAAGCAAGACGACGAACAGCGTAGGCACCCATAGTATCCCTTTTCCCGATGAGGATTCGGTCTACACTTTGGTAACAGATTATTACTAGCGATTAACCTCGATAAAGCGCAGTCTCGGAATCACCATCGGCGGTTCGAACCAGCCGGAAATTTCCGGCTTCACGACAACATGGTTCTGCGAGAAATAGAGTGGCAGCCAGGCAGCATCTTCAATAATCAGTCTCTCTGCTTCGCGATACAACTCGAGTCGGAACACGGGATCAAGCTCAACACGAGCCTTCTCAAGCAGGTCATCGACCACGGCGTTCTCGTAACCAAGATCGTTGAGTTCAGATGACGAATGGAATTTCAAATCAAGAATGTCCTCAGGATCGGGATAATCCATTATCCATCCAGCGTTAAACATCTGCAGCAGCCCTGCATCCTGCTCAGACAAGAACGTCGCAAAGTCCGTCTGGCGTATTTCGACATCTAATCCGAGCTCTATACGCCATTGCTCAAGGAAAGCCTGAGTATCGATCCGTGCCTCGGCACCACCGCCAACCTCGGTGATGATCATCGGTAACGGGCCGTCAGGCCCCACAAGCTGCCCACCCTTAACAGCGTATTTCGACGCTTCAAGAGCAGATCTCGCAGCACCTGGATCAAACGGAAGAGTCTTGTCATCTTCAGTAAAACCTGGAAGTCCTGGCACTAGGATCCCAGTTGCCGGAGCAAGCATATTGCTAAAAGTCACTTCAGCAATCTTGGTGCGATCAATTGAAAGACCGAGAGCGCGACGAACGTTTACATCATCGAAAGGAGGGAGGTTTGTATTGAACGCTAGATACGAGATCGTGAACTGTGGCCATGCCTTATATAGTGCGTTTAGATCACTCGTAGTATCTCGTGCACGGTCAATGTCATTTATACCGATAAAAGCTACGTCGAGTTCATCGTTTTCAAACCGAGTGAGTGCAGACCCACCGGAAAGCGAGAAAAGGACAGTTGCTAAGGGAGGTTCTCCAAGGTAGTACCGCGGATTCGACTCAAGAATAATCCGCTCACCCAGACGCCATTCCTGCAATCGATATGGTCCAGTCCCATTGGGTTTCCTAGTCCAGTTCCGTGGATTAGATTCTATCTGTTGTTGGTCGACAATAAATGCTGTCGGATATGTAAGCTTCGCAAGGAAAAATGGTTTCGGAGCGTCTAACGTAAAGCGAATCGTGCGCTCATCGATCACTTCCATACCAGCAACATCTTCAGCCAATCCAGCGATGTGCTCGTGAACTCCTACGATGTCACCGAGATAAGCAAGAGCAACTGTAGATTGAAGCTGGCGTGAAGTTGATCGGTTGATTGAGTATGCGACGTCCTGAGCGGTTACACGCCGTCCACTATGGAAAAACGCATCGGGCCTCAGGGCGAAAGTGTAGACGAGACCATCAGAGCTAATATCGACAGACTCAGCAAGATCAAGCGTTATTTCGAGGTCCGGAGAGATCGTAACCAAGCCTGAGAAAATTTCTACTATGTACTCGGCCGAACCAGCATCAGTCGCCAAGTGTGGATCCAATGTGACGGGATCAACAGATCCAAGTCTCAGTCGTCCAGTCGCATCACTTGTTACCTGTTCGTTGCTGTCATTGTTTGAATTATCAATCGTGGATACTTCATCGGTACCTGAAAACAACAAAACTGCCGACAAACCACCTACCAACAACACGAGTGCTGCTAAGACTGTCAGTAAGATCGCTAGCAGACGGTTCTGCCCACTCATCTAGTTGGCTCCACTAATTCTTAGACAAATACCACATTGAAAATGATCCAATGAGTCAAAAACAAGCATAACTTACAGTCTCCCGATGACCGCTACGCAGTCAGACGGTGAGAATACAACTACACATCTAGCTTTTCTATTCCACAAATAATGACCACAGGGTCAGAGTACGTGCTGCAGTAAAGGCTGCAAACATCGTTCCAAAACCAACATCCCGAGAATATGATTTATCTAATTTTCTTGACAAGTCAGAGTTACCTGATGCCAAAGCCCTGAAAATGATTAGCGCCCCTATGACCTGTGAACACATGCGCTCAACTACTCTTCATCATCATCACTCTCACGCAGATCAGCTACTGAAGATGCAAGGGACTCACGTACTCCTGAAGTGAAGTCGAGATGTACATCGATTAGCTGCGTCTCACTGACCGGTGCTGGAGCACCCGTCACCATATCGATTGCCGATTTTGTCTTGGGAAACGCTATCACTTCACGAATGTCAGTTTCACCTGCGAAAAGAGCGACGGTCCGATCGATCCCCCAAGCGATACCACCATGAGGTGGTGCACCATATTCGAAAGCATCCAACATATGAGAAAATTTCGCATGCGCTTCGTCATTTGTAATACCAAGAAGCGCCATCACTTCGAGCTGTAACGACCGATCGTGGATACGGATCGACCCTCCTCCTATTTCTTGTCCATTACAGACAATATCGTACGCGCGTGCGCGGACTTGACCAGGCGCCGATTGCATCAATTCTCGGTCTTCCTCAATAGGGCAGGTGAACAAGTGATGCTTAGCTGACCAGCGCTGATCTTCAGAATCCCACTCGAATAGTGGGAACTCGGTCACCCAAACAAAGGCAAGCCTATCTGAATCGATTAACCCACGTTCCTCCGCTAATTGACGCCGCAATACATCGAGAACTCGAGAAGTGACCGTATCTTGATCGGCGGCAATCAACAGCATATCTCCTCGCGAAGCACCACATACACGACCCAGTTCACTGAGCGCCTCAGTATCGAAAAAGCGACTGATTGGAGATTTCACCTCTTCATCAGTGAGTCTTTCTAAAGTCCCTTCACCTCCAAATTGCACCCAAACGATCCCTTTCGCTCCGGCTTCACGTGCAGTTTCGGTAAGACGATCAATCTCCTTGCGAGAGGTATCAGCGCCACCAGGCACTGAAATAGCCCGCACCCGCCCACCGGCCGCAATCGCATCAGCAAACACACGGAATTCAGAGTCTTGTACGTAAGCTGTTAAATCTTGCAGCTCAAGCCCATAACGAATGTCTGGCTTATCAGTTCCAAACCGTTCTTGTGCTTCCATATAAGTTAGACGTGGGAAATTCAGATCGAATTGCTTTTCAGGCACAAATTCTTGCGCGAGTACGACCAACAATTCCTCGTTGAACTTGATCACGTCTTCTTCGTCAACAAAAGACATCTCGGCATCAAGCTGAGTGAACTCAGGTTGACGATCAGCGCGTAAATCTTCGTCACGATAGCAACGAGCGATCTGATAGTAGCGGTCGACTCCGGCTACCATCAGCAACTGTTTCCATTGCTGAGGTGACTGCGGCAGAGCATAGAAACTCCCTGGGTGAATACGACTCGGGACAAGATAGTCACGAGCACCCTCCGGAGTAGCCAAACCAAGAACTGGGGTTTCTACCTCGATAAAGCCGCGAATGTCGTGAAAATGACGAATCAGTTTCAAAATGCGATGACGTAAACGTAGGTTACGTGCCATGCGCTCTCGGCGAAGATCGAGATATCGGTATCTCAGACGTAGTGCGTCACCGACTTTCGCTTCCTGGTTAATAGGAAACGGCGGTGTTTTTGCATCGTTGATTACGGACGCAGCGTTAGCCTGAATTTCAATTGCCCCTGTTGCCAAATCGGTATTCTCCGTGCCTTCATATCGACACTCGACTTCACCAGTAATCTGCAACACATATTCGTCGCGTGCGTCTGAGACAACGAGACTCGCTTCAGATGCATGTTCCGGGTTAAACACAACCTGGACTAGGCCCGTAGAATCGCGCAGATCAATAAAGATAATGCCACCGTGATCGCGTCGACGATGAACCCAACCTGACAGCGTAACCTGCTGTCCAATATGCTTCTCACGTAGCTCACCACAATCGTGCGTCTTCAACACAGTGTGTCGTACCTCACTTGCAATTCTCGACGGTGTTCCGCACACCGTTGGGGCGAGTGTCGCACGGGGTCAAGAAGGCTTCTAGGTGTAAATGCCTACCAATAGAAATATGTCGTTAAGGTATACCTAGAATAGACACTCATTCATAAACTATTACATCTGCTTAAACTGGACCGTTAATCAGAATCAAGAATGATAGACCCCAACATTTAGTAACATCTTCATCAACTGCCTGCTCGCCATCCATTGATGAAACAGACACCAGTCTAATCTGATCCGCGATATTTACTTAGGCACGACTAACAGGGGAACAAGACTGCGTATACAGTCAAAAATTGATGGCGGCTGGTAGTCTCTTTTGATGACAACGAAAGCAGCTGCGACAGAAATAACAACCGCTGACTCGGCGAATGCGCTAAACCACCTGGCGCTTTATCTCCACATCCCATTTTGCTCAGCAAAATGTGGATACTGTGATTTCAACTCCTACGAACATCTTGACCACCTTGTACCGGAATATACGCCAGCACTGATCAATTAAATCGATCTCTGGGCAGCTGCAACGAAGCAACACACGATTCCCTCGATTTTTTTTG
>Ga0310344_10000421_pt1 | contig 33760 bp, 35 predicted proteins | sample HC15DNA20200_MG_FD_203801 | JGI IMG/M metagenome (GOLD analysis project Ga0310344, IMG submission 203801) | Marine microbial communities from station ALOHA, North Pacific Subtropical Gyre - HC15-DNA-20-200_MG | ecosystem: Environmental > Aquatic > Marine > Oceanic | place: Pacific Ocean: North...
CATTTGATCGGGTTTTACAGCGTGCAAGCGGCTCATGGTTTTCCTTTGGTTGATTCCTTGTTGTCAGTGGATCTGGAGAGGTCTTGTATAGTGTGGCTTGTGAAGGCCGTTCAAGTTTTAACCAGCGACGAAACTTGTCCAGAATTAGAGATAGTTGATGCGGGGGGCACAGCACGTGCCGTTTTGTGGCCTGGTGTTGGTGCTTTGCATCGTTCAATCCATGTTTTGACGCTAGCTGAAGCTTCGGCAACCCAGGTTCTCTGTCACCCTTCGGATGCGGTTTATTACGTGAGTAGTGGATCTGCTCATGTTCATGACCAATCTGTGGGTATTTCCACCGAAGTGGGTGTTGGCTCAATGTTTCATGTGGACGCTGGTACATCGTATTCGGTCGTTTCAACTTCCTCGGACACTGTCATTATTGGCGGGCCATGCCCACCAGATGAATCTCTCTACGAATATTTGCGGTACTGAAGATGGCGATCTCATTTTTTCATCAGGACAGCCCTGATCTTATGATGCCGATAATTTCTCAGGATGCGCGTTTGATTGTGTGGCCAGGTGTTGGAGCACAAAACGCAAATATGAATTATGTGGTCCTTGAAGCGGGAGAAAAGAATGTTCCGCATACACATGAGGAATCAGAAGACAGCATATTTTGTTTAGAGGGTCGTGGAACGGTGAGTGACCGGAGTAACGATGTGATGCTCGAGTTTGAAGCTGGTCAGGTCATTCATGTACCAGCAGGTATTGAACATACAGTTATGGCTGACCGAGGAGAACGTATTGTCAGTGTCGGTGGACCGTGTCCGCCAGACAAGAATCTTCTGCGAATTCTTGGGGTCGAGTGATCAGGTTAGGCCTCGCTCAGTTTTTGAGTCAGGAGGGTGTGGTTGAGAGCAATCGTGCCAAAGGCGTTGATGCTGCAAAACGACTTTTCGGGGATGGCGCTGACATTGTGCTTTTGCCAGAGTTGACAGTTCCTTGGTACACGACGGAGCATCAGATTCTGTCAGAGTTTGCGGAAGATATTGAAGGACCAACAGTTGTTGAGTGGCAGCGAACTGCAGCAGAGAATGATGGAGTGATTATCGGTGGATTCTGCGAATATAGCGAAGGCAACCTTTACAACACCGCTGTAGCTGTTAGTGAGACTGGCGTTTTGGCGCATTATCGAAAGTTGCATCTATTTGCAGCCGAAAAGCACTGTTTCCAGCCTGGAGATTTGGGGTTGCCCGTGTTTCAGACGCGCTTTGGGACTATAGGTCTATGCATTTGTTACGATCTTCGATTTGTCGAAGTCGTACGAATCCTGGCATTACGGCACGCTGATCTGGTTTGTGTTCCTACTGCGTGGGTTCCTGGATTTGACCAAAGCAAGTGGGATGAAAAGGGCCTGTGTCCACAGGCTGAGGGAGCTTGTCTCCAAGCAAATCTGAGCCAGGTCTTTGTTGCATGTGCTTCGCAAGTAGGTGAAAGCCCATCCGGGGGGATTCTCCTGGGATCTTCGATCGTTGCTGGGCCGGATGGAAAGCTTAAAGTTGGTCCGCTTTCAGGTACTTCAGAAGTGTTAGCGGTAGCTGAATTTGACATAGGGGATGTCCATCTGTCGAGAAGCCGAAGCGCGCTTATTCGACCTCGAGAAGATCGTAGAAGCGATGTTTACGGAGTCCAGTATTTGGATGAGATGCTTTAGCAAAAAGAACGTTATTCGGTGGAGATCCCTGCGATTGCTTCAATTTCGATTTTCATACCTGGAACGATCAGTTCGTTGATGCCAATAAGAGTGCTGCAGGGTCGGGAGTCGCCAAAAAATTCCTCGCGGACTGGGTTGATGGCGTGACGGTCGTTGACGTCAGTTAAATAGACAATAACCTTCAATATGTCAGCAAAGGTCGCCCCACTGGCTTTCAAGATTGCCTCTATGGCACTCAAGGTGACCCGAGCTTGGGTAGCGACGTCGCCTTCACCAACCAGATTCCCCTCGGAATCCAGGGGCCCACATCCGGATATAAATAGAAGAGCCCCAAACCGAGTTGCGTCTGTGTAGTGGCTAAATGGGGGATTCAGATGGTCAACACGAATCTCTTCTTTTTTCGGCATGGCATAACCTCCGTATTTCAGTGGATCTGTTCTGGTAATCGTTCTCTCAGAGGTGCGCTTTCGGCCTAAGAGAGAATCGCCATATCAATTGTTGTGATGATGAATAATTTGTGACTGCTACTGCCAGCGAGCGTATCTTGGTTGTTTCTCAAAGAACGCTCGGTATATACCGTCGAAAGCCAGCCATTGAAGATCGATGCTGCGCCTTACTGCGGTCCAGACACGGGATTGGGTGTAGTCGTCTAGCGCGTAGCGACGGACAATGGCTGGTCCTATATCGCCGTGTCCTTCTTCGATCTCGGAGGCATGAATATCCCAATATTGAAGTTCTTTGCTGCCCCGCTCGTAACCATAGTTATTCACAAATGATTCGATGATTAAGTCGTTTCTCTTTGCGGATGCTGATTCGATAAATGCGATACCCGCGATAGCAGCGATCCAGTCTCCCTTAAAGGCATTGAAGTAGCGCCAGTGCTCGAAGGCCGCGGTTTCGGGTATTGGGTCGGTGGATTTCACATCTTCTGGCGATAGGCCGAGGCTATTGCACCAATTGAAGTAGATATCAAGGTGGTGTCCAGTACCGGAGTGGCTTCCGGTTGCTTCTTCCACCAGGATGTCGCCAAACCAAAGGTTTTCAATATCTGGGTCGTCTTCGGGGGCGATAGCGTACACCGCGCAGTGAGGCCGCGGGTTAGGTTTGGGGCCCACGAAGAAGAACTGTTGTGCGAATCCACGCAGCGCTTCTTGAGTTGCGATTCCCTCGCAAATATCTGAGACGAGCGGATGGAACTTGATGTGCTCTTTTTCGATTACTTCGTCGATTTTTGTGAGTAAAATTTCTGGATCTGTCGTCATGACTAGCACCGTAGCCGTTTAGTTTCACAATTTGACACCTGTGTTACCGGGTCTAATTTGGTTTAAAGTTTGTTGAAAGTGGGACTTGAATTTGACCAGCCCCTATTTTGCGGATGAAGTTTTGAATCATTTGGGTGAGGAGAAGCTACTGCTTTGGATAATCGGGGTAAGAATCTTTGAAGACTCCTTCGTGCAATAACACTTCTGCGATTCGCTCTCCAGAGGTCGAGTTACTTAGAGATGTAAGAGTCCAATAAGATTCGGTTCGCCTGCTTACTCCCAGAGCGAGAACCTCTCGTTCGATACGGTAGGTATTGTCAACTAGAATAGGTGAGCCTAAGAGTCGAACCTCAAGATCGATGAATAGGCCAAGTGAAGGTTGACGAGGACCGAAGCCTGCGAGGTTCGAGTTGGCGTTTGTCACCACACTGATCATCTCGATAGGCACGATGGGCCCGCCCCATGGTGTCTTAGCATCAGGTAGATACCAGTCATGTGGCTCTGTAATCGCGTCTAGCTTGTCAAGTAAGGTGAAGGGGTAAGCCGAACTAAATTCTTTGTCAAATTTGATTGAAATAGTCTCGTTCTCTGGGCCCCGCTGACCGACCGTAATAAGGTCAATTATGTGGAGGTCTGTCGGGAGAGATTCTTGAGATTTTGCTAACCGAGATGCTAATTCTGTGTTAGTCCGGTTGCCATCGACTGAAGCTGTGCCAGTTAGGACCTTTGTGCTATCTGATTTCATGGCATCAATCCGGACTGATTCGCTGTCAGGTTGAAAAATCGTTACTGTTGCTTGTACTTCTTCACTTTCAAACACCATTGTTTGAAAGTGGGCACTGAGGAAGCCATGTGAGAACCAACGGCGACCCCACAGGGAAAGTAAAAGGGGGTCGAACTGGCTGAAATGAGTTGGACCTTCGATTGGGGCTCCGAGTAAGCCAAGACTGGCGGCGGTTTGTTCATCGTGGATGCTTTTATGGTCGGCGTATCTCTGTTCACTCAGCATTTGTCGGGGATTTCGGAAAGGACCGTTTAGCGTACGGGAGACTCGATCAGAGAGATTGTTCATAACTGGACTCTATGAAGGGAAACCATGTTTGTTTGGATCCGCTAATCATTCCAGCTCTTGTTGAGATGTTGAATTGTTATTCACCTGTAGACGGTGGAGTGTCGTTTGGAGATTGTTCGCGCGTGCATCAAATTGGAGTTCGATTACAAAAGGCGGTAAGTCATTTACTCGTTTACGAGAAAGTCATTACGAGCTCTCTAAATGGTATACCGATTTTTATAAAGGATCCTTACTGTTTGGAAAGATAGAATAGGGAAAGACACGGTCAACTCTCGCGGCTCTAACTGACTCTCCACAATTACTATGGAAGGTCGTTTGTGTCGCTACCGAGAATTATTTGCAATTAACAAGGAACGTTGTTCTGACAGAGTCCCCGTTACTATCAGGGGACGGTAAGGTCAGTGTTGCAGAAAGATAAGTGCCCTATCACGAGACGGTCTCAATGGAACTGGTTACCCATAAGACGCTCTACCTGGTATCCGGAAGGGGAAGCCGTCCGCTGGCCGAAGAGGTAGCAGCCGAGCTAGGTGAGACTCTTGGTGAACCGAATCTGGCTGAGTTTGCTAATGGTGAGATCCACTGCCGGTTTGGTGAATCGATTCGCGGTTGCGACGCATTCATAATCCAGTCCCACGCTCAGCTTTCTGATTCCTCAATCAACGATACTTTGATGGAGCAGCTCATCATGGTCGACGCTGCCCGGCGAGCCTCAGCCAAAAGAATTACGGCGGTTTGTCCGCACTATGGATATGGGCGCCAGGATCGCAAAGCATCTGGTCGGGAACCAATTACGGCAAAGCTGGTGGCTAATATGTTTCAAGCGGCGGGGGCTAGTCGCCTGGTTGGGGTTGACCTGCACTCTGGCCAGATCCAAGGTTTCTTTGATGGGCCTGTGGATCATCTCACGGCAATGCCGGTTTTGATCGAGCGTCTGAAGCAATTTGGGGGCGATTTAGTCGTTGTGTCACCGGATACTGGACGAGTGAAAGTTGCTGAACGTTATGCCAATCTCCTAAGTGCTGATCTGGCTATTGTCCACAAACGGCGGAGTGCGAGCCTTTTCAACTCGGTTGAGGCCAAGGAAGTGGTTGGTGAGGTGGATGGCAAGGTTTGTATCATTATTGATGACATGATTGACACAGCTGGCACGATCTGTGCAGCAGCTGATCTATTGATGGAGCGGGATGCTTCTAAGGTGATGGCAGCAGCTACTCATGGTGTCTTCTCTGGCCCTGCCTTGGATCGTCTAACCGAGTCCCCGATTGACAAAGTCATAGTTACCAACACGTTGCCCATGCCAGACGGGTTAGATACGAACCTGTTCGAAGTTCTTTCAGTTGCTCCTTTAATAGCTCAAGCTATCGATGCTGTTTTTGAGGATACGTCTGTTAGCGAAATATTTGGTGGCAACAATCTTGCTTGAGTGGCAGCACCTCAGCCTGTGAGAATCGATCTGCGGATAGGCTTCAAGAGTGCAGAGGTTGTAGCGATCTCTTGCCACCTTCCGAGAAGTTCTGTTGCTGTTCCTGAGAGAAGACACGTATGGATGAAATTCTACTGACTGCGGTGACTGGTCGACTGACCGGAACCCGTCGAAGCCGGCGGTTACGTAAGACCGGAACTATTCCTGGTGTTGTTTATGGTTTAGGAGAGGAGCCGACGACGGTTACTGTCGAGTGGGTCGACCTCCGTAGCGCTATTACAACTGAAGCAGGTCTTAATGCTGTGATTCAGTTAGAAATCGAAGGTAATCAACATCTCAGTATTATTAAGGAGATCCAGCGTCATCCTGTACGCCGAGATGTCCTCCATGTCGATTTTATTCGTATCGACCCTGATGAAGATGTCGTAGTTGATGTGCCGATCGTGTTGACTGGACAGGCGACAGAAGTAACGAGTAATGACGGAATGGTTGATCAGAACCTGTTCACTTTGACGGTTAGTGCTGCGCCAAACAGTATCCCAACTGATATTCAGCTGGATATTTCGGAACTCACCATTGGTAGTTCGTTACGAGTCGGTGATTTGGTTTTGCCCGAAGGGGTGACAACCGACGTGGATCCTGAGGATCCTGTTGCCGTTGCGATGATTACTCGTTCTACATTGGAACAACTCGCATCCGATGAAGCCTCGGAGGGAGATGAGGAGGGCGTCGAAGATGGTATGACTGTCGAAACCTCTGGTGACGATACCACTTCTAATCAAGGTGAGACTGATGTTTCCGGAGATTAAGGGTCGGTGTGGTTCGTTTTCGGGTGCCGCTACTCGGAGAGCGTTCTGAGCAAAGTTTTGAGTCCACAAATGACCTTTCTTGTGGTGGGTCTTGGTAATCCTGGTCGCAAGTTTGTGGGGACTCGTCACAACATTGGTTTCGCGGTCGTGCAAGAGTTGGCGAAGCGTCATGGTGCCGTTCTGCGAGGCTCTAGAGGAGGGGCCTCGACAGCGGAGATTCGAGTCGGTGACTTCCGAGCTGTTCTGGCTATGCCGCAGACATTTATGAACGAATCCGGACGTTCGGTTGCAGCATTGATTCGACGTTACAATATCGATGATCTCCCGCGTCTGATTGTTGTCCACGATGAACTTGACCTTCCACCTGGGACTCTTCGTCTAAAGGAAGGTGGGGGATTGGCTGGGCATAATGGGCTCCGCTCGGTGACTTCGCATTTAGGGTCTCGAGACTATTTGCGCGTACGTGTAGGGGTAGGCAAACCATCCGACTCTAACAAAGGTGCGGATTATGTTCTTCGGCGTCCTGGAAAATTGGAGCAGACGGTGTTAGATGGTGTGGTAGGTCAGGCGGCTGAGGCCATTGAGATGATATTGACTACCGGGATTGGCGAAGCCATGGGTTCATTTAACGCCCGACCTTAAGGAATTGTGCAGTTGATATTTCAAACTCTTCCTGGCCTTCTACAGAGCGAAGCAGCTGTCGAGGGTGTGCGTTCTCGTCAGCACGGTTCAGTTGTTGTTCCTGAATTTGCACAAGCTGTAGTGATAGCGGCTTTGGCGATAAGTTCGGACAGGTCTCCTATTGTGGTAGCGGCACCTACTGGTAGTCAGGCTGAGGTTCTGGCTGCCGATTTGGGGGTGTTCTTGGGTGATGGGCAGGTGGAGCTTTTCCCAGCATGGGAAACTTTGCCATTCGAACGTCTCAGCCCAACTGTGGTGACCGTTGGTCAGCGTCTCCAAGTATTGAATCGTCTTAGCCACGTTGGACAGTGTCCAAAAGTAGTTGTTGCATCTGGTCGTTCACTAGCCCAGATTTTGGCTCCGGGTACCGGAGCAAACCCACCTATCTGTATTGCTCTTGGCGACATGATCGATCACACTTGGTTTGTTAATGAGTTAGTCAGGTATGGCTATCGCCGCGAGTATCAGGTTGAACGTCGTGGTGAATTTGCCATTCGTGGCTCGATTCTTGACGTTTGGCCATCCAATGCCTTGGCGCCTGTGCGAATTGATTTTTGGGGCGATGAGGTGGATCGTCTATGCGAGTTTGGTGTATCAGATCAACGGGCAACTATCGATAGACCCGATGTCGCTATTCTGCCTTGTCGTGAGTTCCTGCCGGACGGCTATGTGAGGAGTCGGGCCGCGCACTTACTTTCTGAACATCCTTGGGGTCGGGATCAGTGGGAGCGTCTTGCTGCGGGCGAGTTTTTTGATGGAATGGAATCCTGGTTGCCCTGGCTTGTCGAGAAAGAACGAGTTTTATTTGAGTTACTCGGTGAGAATTCGCTTGTTGTGGCACTCGAGCCGCGCCGTGTTCGCGATCGTATAGCTGACCTATGTGCTGAAGAAGAGGATTTAGCCAACGTTTTGGCGAAAACATGGGGAGCTGATGGCTTTACTTTTCCTCGCTTGCATGTCTCTTGGGACAGGCTTCTTTCTGGTATCGGTGTTCCTCTATGGAATTTCGAAGTCACTTCTTCTGGATCTGAAATAGCAGTGGTTTCAGGGTTAGGCTGGGCAAGAGGAGAAGATGGAGACGCATTGGCGTCTCGCTTTGCCAGCTTACTTTCTGAGGGTTACCAGGTAATTCTGGCAGCCGACGGGGAGGGCTCTGCTAAACGTCTGGCTGAGAAATTTGGAGCTTTGGGAGTTGAACTCGCTTTAGTCGATCCTGGAGAATCTCACTTACCGGCGGGTGGGTCAATTGTGCCGGTTGGTTTACAGAGAGGTTTTGTGTTGCCTGACAGTCGTCTTGCTGTTTTAACAGAAGCAGAGGCTACTGGTAGACGTAGGACACGACGTGGTACACGGCCTCGTCGGCAAGCTGCTCTCAGGGTCTTCGAAGATCTAACACCCGGAGATTTTGTCGTTCATGAGCAGCATGGCGTAGCACGTTTTGCTGGTTTGGTAAGGAGAATGTTGGCTGGAGTTGAACGTGACTACCTTCTATTGGAATATCGCGGTGAAGATCGGCTTTATCTACCTACTGACCAAATTGACGCTCTCCGTCCTTACACAGGTGGCGAACGACCATCGTTGAGTCGAATGGGCGGTACAGATTGGCAAAAAACCCGATCCAAAGTTCGCTCTGCGGTCGCGGAGATTGCTCAGGAGCTTGTCGTTCTTTATCAAAAGCGAATATCAGCGAAGGGGCGCTCGTTTGGCGAGGACACCCCTTGGCAGAGGGAGTTGGAACAGTCATTCCCGTATCAGGAAACCCCCGACCAGTTAGAAGCAATAGCTGCCATTAAACATGATATGGAGAATTCGGTTCCTATGGACCGACTAGTTTGTGGCGACGTTGGTTTTGGAAAAACTGAAGTTGCTTTACGGGCTGTGTTTAAAGCAGTTCAAGAGGGAGCGCAAGCCGCGATACTCGTACCGACTACTTTACTCGCACAGCAGCATGGCCAGAATTTCCGTGAGCGTTTTGCGCAATTTCCAGTACGGGTCGAGGTGCTTAGTCGTTTTCTTTCAGGAAGTGATGCGCGTCACGTGATTGAGGGGCTTGCTGACGGATCCGTTGATGTGGTTGTAGGTACCCACCGGTTACTTTCGCAAGATGTTTCTTTTAAGGATTTGGGTCTCTTAGTCATCGATGAAGAACAGAGATTTGGGGTGCAGCACAAGGAAGCCATAAAGCAGCTACGTTCGGAAGTAGATGTAGTGACTCTTACGGCGACACCGATTCCTCGCACTCTAGAGATGTCTCTTACCGGCATTCGCGACCTAAGCCTCCTCGACACCCCACCGGCCGATCGGCAGCCGATATTAACATACGTAGGCGAATATGACGAAAAGGCAGTAGTCGAGGCTATAAGGCGAGAGCTGCTTCGTGAGGGTCAAGTCTTCTTTGTGCATAACCGCGTCGCCGATATAGAGCAGATAGCGGGAGGGCTTCGGGAACTCGTCCCGGAAGCCCGAATAGCGGTTGCTCATGGGCAGATGGATGAAGCTCTGCTCGAATCAGTAGTCATCGATTTCTGGGAGGGCCACTACGACGTTCTAGTTTGCACCACCATTATTGAGTCAGGCATTGATATGCCTACTGTGAATACGTTGGTGGTTGACCGAGCCGATTTGCTTGGCCTCGGTCAGATGCATCAGCTTCGGGGTCGAGTCGGGCGAGCGGGACAGAGAGCCTATGCCTATTTATTCGTTCCTTCGGACCAGGTACTTAGTGAGAAGGCGTATGAACGTCTTCGAACCATCGGGGAGTCCACTGAGTTGGGTGCGGGGTTCCGCATAGCAATGCGAGATTTAGAGATTAGAGGAGCTGGCAATTTACTTGGAACTGGACAGAGTGGACATATCGCCGCAGTCGGTTATGACCTTTATTGTCAGATGGTGAATGAGGCAGTAGCTGAGCTTTCTGGGAATATTCCAGAAGAGGTTCCAGAGGTTCGGGTTGAAGTTCCGATAGATGCTCATCTGCCCGATGATTATGTTTCCCGGAGCGATTTACGGTTGGAGGCTTATCGAAAGTTGGTAAATGCTGGAAATTCCTCGGACTCTATGATTCTGGATAGTGTTCGGGCTGAGTGGGAAGATCGTTATGGCCCTTTGCCTAAGCCGGCGGAAGCTTTGGTAGCTATCACAAGATTACGCTCCCTTTGTATTGCTCGAAAGATTGAAGAGGTAGTGATGGCAAATGGTCCGGGACTTGGCGGACCGGATCGTTTGGCTCGGTGTTTCCCTGTTGAGTTGCCACTTAGCCGACAGACTCGGTTGTCTAGGGTGTGTCCACATGGCCGGTACAGGAAGGCCAGTAAGGAGTTGTATCTCCCACTTCAGCTAGGCCAAGGGTCGCTTGACCTGGCGACACAGATCTCTGATTTACTCGTGGATATAGTTCCTGTAGGCGATTCGGTTCAAGGGCCCGTAGCATCATAACCAGGTGAAACTATCAAATAAGATCTCCCGTCATGACTCCATAAGTGGCCTAATACGACGTCTCGTTGTATTAGGAGTAGCGTCGATAGCGGCATTATTGATGACCGTAGGCTGTGGTGGTGAATCTTCCGTGGTCACTATCGGAAACACGGAGTTGGGGAAATCAGAAGTCCACGAATGGTTGGAAGTTAGGGGAGGACTAACTTTAGCTAGCGAAGTTTCAGTGGATTTCTCCGTGGTTTCAGATGTTCTTACTGAGCTAGTTGTCTATGAGTCACTTCTTGATTTGATGGCCGATTACGGTTTTGTTCCAGACCAGGATGATGTAGTGACAGCACGGGATCGTCTGGAGGCTGCCGGATTTGATGCCGATCCAATAGTTTTGGAAAGAATTTCACGTTGGCAGGCAGGGATCGATGCCCTTGAGGCGGGAGTTCCTCCAGTTGTGGAGGCATACAGTTCTCACTCGGCACTAGTTAGCCATGAAATTTGCACTAGCCATATACTGCTTGCCCGGGAACAGGACACTCAAGATCTTCTCGAACGGATCGAAGATGGTGGAGATTTTGCAGATTTTGCTATGAAGCTTTCCCAAGATCCGGGTTCGGGTTCACAAGGCGGTGTTCTGGGATGTGTTCCTGTGGGTTCTTTTGTAGCTCCTTTTGAGCGGGCAGTGTTTGGTGCGCTTGCGACTGAAAAATCATTGGTTGGACCCGTACCCAGCCGGTTTGGTTTCCACGTGATCAAAATTGATGAGATCCGACCAACAGCTCCGGTCTCATTCGAGGAGTTGGGTAGTCGATCTATTAACATCATGCTTGCTATAGCGTCAATTACCGGGCAAGTTTCGATAGACCCTCGTTATGGTGTCTGGGATGGAGTTGTTGGCCGGGTCACGGCCACAGGTGTTGGTGATTGATGACTGATTCTACTCATTCGGACAATGCGATTGAGTACGCTTCGTCTCTTCAGATGCTCGAGGCAGTGGGCAGGGTGGTTGATGTTGTTGACACCCTCCGTAGGGAATGTCCTTGGGACGCTGACCAGACACATGCCTCATTGCGACCCTACTTGCTTGAAGAAGCACACGAAGTTTTGGAGGCTCTCCACAGTCTTGATGAGCGAACGGGGAAAGGATTTGAACATCTGGCAGAGGAATTAGGTGATTTACTCTTTCAGATTGTCTTCCACGCGCGGATTGCTGCCGAAGCCGGCCATTTTGGCTTAGAGCAAGTTGCACGGGGTATACACGACAAGTTGTGTATTCGACATCCTCACGTGTTCGGGAATAGAGAGGTTCTGGATAAAGCGGAGGTTGTTGCTAATTGGGAAAATATCAAACGTAAGGAAAAGGGACGCAAGTCTGTTCTCGAAGGCATTCCAGCTTCTCTGCCGGCGCTCACCCGTGCCGCAAAGGTTATTCGCCGAGCAGAATCCTTGGATGTAGCCGTGAAGCTGCCTGAATCAGATCCTGAGGGTGAAGAATCACTAGGAGAAGCGCTGATCGATCTTGTGGTCTGGTCATTATCTCGTGGCTTTGATGCCGAAGATGTATTACGTGGAGCTGTTAATCAACTTGAAGAGCGAATTCAGGTGGCGGAAGCTCAGCTAGACATCAATTAGTTAGTAAAATCCGACGCTTAGAGCGCGAATGTATTCATATAATCGCGCTTAGAGTCACTATTTGACTATTCTGCTGGAGTATCTTGTCAGCAGTCATAGGTGGCAGTGTTGCCTATTGGCGTTAGTGGACCAATTACTAATTGGATCAGCCAATGAGTCAGATTTCTATAGAGCGGAGTTGGTGTCGGTGAGCAGTATTGATTCGGTAGTGGCTCGTCAAGTCCTTGACTCCCGGGGTACCCCGACGCTCGAAGCTGAAGTGGTGCTTACTAGTGGATCTACAGGTCGTGCAATAGTTCCTAGCGGTGCGTCTACCGGTCAGCACGAGGCTATCGAAATTCGGGATGGTGGATCTCGGTGGATGGGTAAGGGTGTTATGAAAGCCGTTAGAAATGTGAACACTTATTTAGCTGAGACAGTGTGCGGTCTCGACGGCCTTGACCAAGAGTGCATTGATCAAGCGATGCTCGATATAGATGGAACAGCCAACAAAGCCCGGCTGGGAGCCAATGCAATCTTGGGAGTTTCCCTCGCTGTCGCCAAGGCTGCGGCAGCTGAGAAAGGTATGCAACTTTATCGATCTGTAGGAGGGAATGGAGCCGTTGTCCTTCCAGTTCCGATGATGAATGTCATCAATGGAGGCGAACACGCAGATAATAATCTTGATATCCAGGAGTTCATGTACTTACCCATTGGTGCCTGTTCGTTTAGCGAAGGACTTCGCTGGGGAGTTGAGTGCTATCACGTTCTTAAAAAGGTTCTTGTGGATAAAGGTCTTTCCGTCGCTATAGGTGATGAAGGTGGCTTTGCGCCGAATCTGACCTCCAGCAAGGGAGTAATACAGCTCTTACTGGAGGCGATAGAGTTAGCGGGCTTTACACCCGGTGAAGATCTGGCTATCGGGCTCGACGTTGCCTCCACAGAATTATACCTCGACGGTGAATACCAACTCGTAGGTGAAGGGCTCACGTTCTCAGCAGAGGGAATGGTCGAGTATCTCGCTGAACTAAGCGACCGGTATCCCATAGTGTCTATCGAGGACGGGATGGCCGAAGATGATTGGGAGGGTTGGGCGCAACTAACTCGAGCTCTAGGCGATCGGGTTCAGCTCGTTGGTGATGATCTTTTTGTGACTAACACAGAACGTCTTTCTCATGGAATTCAAGATGGTTTAGGTAATTCAATTTTAATTAAATTGAATCAAATCGGCACCCTCACAGAGACTCTCGCTGCGGTTGAGATGGCAAACCTCTCGGGTTATTCCGCTGTTATGTCACATCGCTCTGGAGAAACCGAAGATACAACTATTGCGGACCTGGCGGTCGCCACGAACTGTGGGCAGATTAAGACAGGAGCGCCAGCCCGTAGTGATCGAGTGGCGAAGTACAACCAACTTCTGCGTATTGAGGAAGAGCTCGGAGGCTCAGCCGTCTATCATGGAAGAAACGTTTTCTCGGAACTGGCATGAGACCTAATTTTGTACGGCGAATAGGCATCTTAGGCTTAGTGACGATGGTTCTCCTAGCGATACTTGGCCTTGGTGCCGTTCCGCTTAGGAACTGGCTAGATCAGCGCGAAGTTCTTCATGAGCTGAGAGTTCAGGTTGCCGACATCGAGAAACGTAATTATCAATTTGAGTTACACATTGACGCCTTAAATACTGATGACGAAATCGAGCGCCGTGCTCGTGAGGGGTACAATCTAGTTGGGCCTGAAGAAGAGGCGTATGCAATACTGCCGCCGCCTGAAAAAACCGTTGACCTGCCGGTCATCTGGCCGTTCACAGATTAAGTATTTTTATTTTCTGTGAAGCTAGAAGGATGCCTCAAAGGCACTTGTTAAGAAAAGCGCACAGGAAGATTCCCATATGAGTCGTAATCCGGTTAGTGATGACAGTGGATCAGCAGTGATTGAGGCCGATGGTCTTGAGAGAACATTTGGAGATGTGGTAGCAGTTGCCGGGATTGATCTGAGTGTCAATGGTGGAGAGATTTTTGGCTTTCTGGGTCCCAATGGTGCTGGAAAATCAACAGCTGTTCGTATCCTCACAACCCTTTTGCGACCTACAGGTGGATCTGCCCGTATCAATGGTTTCGATGTTGTTGGAGAGGCAGCTGAAGTCCGACGAATAATTGGAGTTGCACTCCAAGATGCAGCAATTGACCCTCTCATGACCGGTACTGAATTACTGCGGCTTCAGGCCGTTCTTCATGGAATTTCCCGAGTCGAAGTGAAGAGACGCAGTGGAGAGTTACTTGCCAGAGTAGGTCTCACAGCTGCTGCTGATCGGAGGGTATCAACCTATTCGGGAGGGATGCGTCGGCGTCTTGATCTGGCTCTTTCTCTTATTCATGAGCCGAGAATCTTGTTTCTTGATGAACCCACGACGGGTTTGGATCCCACTAGTCGTGTTTCTCTTTGGGAAGAGGTACGACGTCTGAATAGGGAGTTAGGGACAACGGTATTTCTGACGACACAGTATCTTGAGGAAGCGGATGAACTGGCAGGGCGAATCGCAATTATCGATGGAGGACGTTTGGTCCGTGAGGGTTCCCCAGAAGAGCTTAAATCAACTGTCGGGATGCCGACTTTACGTATCGACGTTGACCCTTCGATCTTAAGTTTAGCCCGAGGTGTTATTGGAACCTTTGGCGCAGAACGTCCGGCGCGTGAGGGAAGAGTTGCTATTGGGCTTGAAGGGGGCGATGCTCGAGTAGCAGATGTTGTACGGGCGCTTGACGATGCTGGGATCACAGTACGGCATTTGGAACTGGATGCTCCAAGTCTTGATGACGTTTTTGCAGACGCCACTGGGCGACGCCTAGAAGGTGCCGAAGATTTTCGAGAAGGCGACACCAACGGGTCGTCTAGAAGAACTAGAAGACGTCGCAGCAGATGAAGAAGCTTCTGGATAGGGCTGGAGTGAAGGGTCTCCGGATAGCTGGTGTGCAGAGTCTTGCGTTAGCCGGACGTGCGATGAATGCTGAATGGCGTCAGAAGGGGACTGTTCTACCAGGGTTATTATTTCCGCTCCTTTTGGCTGCCGTCTATACAAACCAGTTTGAGAGAGCAACCCATTTACCTGGTTTCCCTATGGTTGATTCATTTCTTGATTTTGTTCTTCCGGCGACGCTTGTACAAGCAGTTTCATTTGGTGCAGCTGCAGCTGGCTCGGAACTTGCTCGCGATATTGAGAATGGATTTTTTGATCGGCTTCGTGCTTCTCCTTGTGCCCGGATTCCTCTTTTACTTGGCCGCTTAATCGGGGCACTTGTGGTCGCTATCATTAAAGGGGCGATGATCCTGGCGGTCTTCTTCGCTTGTGGAGCGGAGGTGGCTGGAGGAATTGTCGCCGCCAGTGTGGTCGTAATATCGGCAGCGCTTTTAGTTCTTGGCATTGGTGGTCTGGCGCAAGTGCTTGCTATTCGAACTGGGAGCCAGGAGGCGGTGGCTGCGACGTTCCCGCTCATATTCACTAGCGTGTTTTTGAGTTCAGCTTTTTTTCCTACTTCACTCATGTCTGGTTGGTTCCGCGAAGTTGCTGAGATAAATCCAATTACTTGGATTGTCGATCCGTTGCGGCGCTTAGTCCTAGAAGGCTGGTCAACTACGGATGTGCTGCAAGCACTTGTCGTGCCAGCTTCCATATCGGTCGTAACCATGTTGATAGCGGTTTCGACTCTCCGCTCCAAGCTTGGTTCATCATGAGTTCAGTCGTGTCGGTCCGGAGTCGAGGTCTTAGTCAAGCGGGCGGAATCATAGCGGTCATTTGTCGCCGAGGAATGCGAAAAATTCGTACTCGTCCAGCGTTGATCGTGCCGGTTCTTTTTATGCCACTCTTTTTTGTCATCAGTTTTACCGGTGCCTTCTCGTCGCTAACACGCATACGTGGATACGGCACAGACAACATTTTTAATTGGCTGGCGGTGTATGCGGTGCTGACTGGTTCAGTGTTTGCGGGAATGGGTGGTCCGAATGCCACGGCGGAGGACATTGAGAACGGTTTTTTCGATCGTCTCTTACTTGCTCCCGGTAGTCGGATTCCTGTACTTCTCGGGACAGTGGCTTTTAGTGCTATCCGATCCACTATTCCGACAACCGCTGTTTTGTTACTCTCTTTCGCCAATGGTTTGTCCATGCCTGGTGGACCCGTAACTCTTTTGATTGTTTACCTGGCGACTTCCTCTATGGCATCGGTGTTCTGTCTAATTGGCTTGTCAGTTGTCTATAAATTCCGAACGGTGCGGTCGATGTTTTTGACTCAGGCTGTTGCTTTCACAGCTATGTTTTTGTCGACCGGCCAGGTTCCTATTGGTTTCCTAGACGGATGGCTGCATGAGGTGGCTCGAATTAACCCCGTAACAAATGTTTTGAGGTTAGGACGCCAAGGTTTTCTTGGTGATCTTCAATGGTCACTAACATGGCCAGGCCTAGTTGCCTTGGCGGCGATGCTGATTGTTTCTGGAGGGTTGGCTCTTCGACAGCTCGACAGACTTTCGGAGTAGATTCTGGGTCCTCGAAGAAGTCGTAAACGACATGGAAATATGATGGCAGTTTCTTATCCTTACAGGGTGGTATCAGAAGAGGCTTTCATTGGGAGGTCACGATGAAGGTTGAAATGACTATCAATGGGAAAGACGTCTCTTATGATGTTGAACCTCGTACTCTTTTAGTTCACTATCTCAGAGATTATGCGGAGTTGACTGGCACGAATATTGGTTGCGATACGTCTTCTTGTGGAGCATGTACCGTACATCTTGAAGGCGAGGCGGTTAAGTCATGTACGATTTTGGCGGTCCAAGTAGATGGTGGAGAAATAACCACCATTGAAGGTCTTGCCGATGGCGAGAAGCTTCATCCGATGCAGCAGGCATTTCACGAATGTCATGCGCTCCAGTGTGGCTATTGTACTCCTGGAATGATCATGGCTGCAGTCTCTCTGGTAGATGAGATACCCAATCCAACCGAAGCGAATATTCGCGAAGGGCTCGAGGGGAATCTTTGTCGGTGCACCGGCTACCACAACATTGTTCAGGCTGTTCTACAAGCGGCATCTGCGAAGAGTGAAACATGATTCCCGCTGCATTTGATTATGTGCGGGCGGAGAGTGCTGAGCATGCACTTGAGCTCTTAGGCGAACACGGTGATGACGCGAAGCTTCTTGCGGGTGGCCATTCACTGATTCCGTTGATGAAGTTTCGCCTCTCGGTTCCCAGCATAGTTGTCGATATTGGACGCCTAGATGACCTTTCTTATGTGAGAGATGATGGTGACCATCTGGCTATTGGAGCTTTGACCCGACACCGCAATATCGAGACAAGTAGTCTCATTGTTGACCAAGCACCACTTCTGGTTGCGGCGACGGCAAAGGTGGGAGATCCTCAAGTTCGACATCGAGGGACGATCGGAGGTTCGATTACCCATGGGGACCCGGCATCAGATATTCCGGCTGCGCTGATTGCGCTACGTGCGACCATGATTGTGGACGGAGTTCATGGCCAACGAGAAGTTCCAGCCGATAATTTTTTTCTTGGTTTTCTTGAAACGGATGTTGGAAGTCAAGATTTACTTACTGAAATTCGTGTCCCGAAGGTTGCAAATGCGGGCTGGTCTTTTCAGAAGTTCAATCGTCGGGCACAAGACTGGGCGATTGTTGGTGTTGCGGTTCATCTGGATGGCGAAGAATGTGGCGTGGGACTGGTAAATATGGACTCTCGCCCTGTCCGGGCAGAAGCGGTGGAATCTGCTGTAGCTGGAGGTGCTGGGCTTAGGGAAGCAGGAGAGTTGGCTGCTGAAGGTTTAGAACCACCCAGCGATCTGAATGCCAGTAGTACTTATCGTCAGCACTTGGCTCGTGTCCTAACAACTCGTGCATTGGAAGAAGCGACTAGCGAGCGTTTAATGTGACTCGGCCCGTAGTGTGGACTCATGGCAGAGATTCCCTCGTCCATGTCTTTTAAGCATGCGGCAAGCGTTGAGGACGTCGTCGAGTCTTTGAGTGGCCAAAATTATTTAACGGATGAAGGCCTTGGTACCGCTGTCTTTTTGGCCTTACGTCTGCATCGCCCACTCCTGCTTGAGGGTGAGGCAGGTGTCGGGAAAACCGAGGTAGCCAAGGCCCTATCCGGATGGCTAGGTGGGGAGCTTATTCGGCTTCAATGTTACGAGGGGCTTGATGTCGCCCAGGCTGCTTACGAATGGGATTATTCGAAGCAGTTACTGTACCTTCGAGCGGCTGAGGCGGCTGGAACCATCGAAGGCCTCAATGTGTCTGAATTGGAGGATAGTTTGTACGACCGAAGGTTTCTTGTTCGTCGTCCCCTCTTGAGATCTCTCTCCGCTCCTTCAGACTCTCCACCTCCGGTACTCCTAATAGATGAGGTTGATAGAGCAGATGACGAATTCGAAGCTTTTTTACTCGAGATGTTGTCTGAATATGCTGTGACTGTTCCGGAAATCGGCGAATTTCGTGCTGAAGTGCCTCCAGTAGTCGTCATAACTTCTAATCGCACACGGGATGTTCACGATGCGCTTAAACGACGGTGTCTTTACCATTGGGTGGCACATCCCGATATAGATCGCGAGATCGAAATTTTAAGAGTGCGGGCTCCGCACGTGCCATTGGCGTTGGCTCGAGATGTTGCAATGGTTGCTAATGAGCTACGGAACATGGGTCTCTACAAACCACCTGGTGTGGCAGAAACTCTTGATTGGGCTGAGGCACTTGTGCTACTCGGCGTTGATGAACTTGATACTGAAGCAGCAGAGGCCACGGTCAGTGCTCTACTGAAATATCGAGAGGATCAGGATCGAATCAAAGCTCGAGGATTCCAGGAGATTCTTTCAGTCGCTGCTGAGGGTTAAGCCGCAGCCTGATGCCCTCGATGAAGACTGCCGAGCGCACAGTCGATCGGCATGTCGTCTTGTTTGCGAGTGCTCTTCGTTCAGCTGGACTAAGTATTCCACTCCACTCCACTCTTGAATTTGGTCGGGCATTGGCGGAGGTAGGTATCGATCAACGTGATCGTGTTTACTGGGCAGGGCGGACCACGCTCATTCGGCGTCCAGAGGATATATCACTCTATGACCAGGTCTTTGAGCAGCACTGGTTAGGAAGCCTCGGACTAAGTCAGCAAGACACCGTTACTACTGAAGTGACTCTGATGATGGATCAACCTCAAAGTGAGGAGGAACAGCAAGAAGGACAGGAATCCAAAGAAGACAATATTCTTACCGTGCGTTGGTCACCTACTGAAGTCTTATCTACTAAGGATTTTGCCGAATGCTCCAGCGAAGAGTTGACTGAGCTTCATAAGCTCATGGCTAATTTTTGTGTAGCGGCTGAGACCCGTCGGTGTAGAAGGCTGAGACCTAGTCGAAGGTCAGGTCGACTCAACCTTAGACGTACTGTCCGTGCTGCACTCAAAACCGAGGGAGAGGCGCTCCGCCGAGAGCGACATGAACCTGGTGAACGTCATCGGCGTCTGGTTTTTCTATTGGATGTTTCCGGTTCCATGGAACCCTACGCTCGTGCTTTGATTCGCTTCGTACACGCTGCTATTGCTAGTCGAAATCAGGTTGAGGCTTTCGCCTTGGGTACACGTCTGACACGCTTAACCCAAGAACTTTCTACCCGTGATCCAGATATTGCGTTGTCGAAGGTGGCCCAAGCGGTAGAAGACTGGTCAGGTGGTACACGTTTGGGGGACGGTTTAGGACGATTCAACGATGAGTGGGGCGTACGTGGGATGGCTCGGGGAGCCATAGTAGTTGTACTTTCGGACGGATGGGATCGAGGCGACCCAGCGGTGATGACGGAACAGATGCAGCGACTAGCCCGTGTTGTTTACAGGATGGTGTGGGTAAATCCTTTGAAATCGACACCAGGATATGCGCCATTGGCACAAGGAATGGCTGCTGCACTTCCTTACATCGACGAGTTCTTGGAGGGTCATAATCTTGAGTCGTTGGACAATTTGGTTAAAGCTATTACTAGGACTTGATCTTCCGACTTATTTCAACCTGTGTTACGCATTCCGGCGGCGATACCGTTCATCGATAGTAATAGAGCACGTTTGACGGTCTCAAAATTTTCTGGGTGTTTTTTCTCTTTGTGGCGGATCCGTGCGAGAAGTTCCACTTGCAGGACGCTTATCGGATCCAAGTAGACATCACGTACTTTGAGTGTCCTGCGAAGAAGGGGTTTATCTGCGAGTAACTTTCTGCCAGTGAGCCATGTCACCATTTCTTTAGTGAGAGCGTATTCCTCAATTACCTGATCGAAGATGTGGTGAAGAGAGGGTTCGACTAGCCGTTCAACATAATGTCGGGCAATGTTGAGGTCCGTTTTTGCAAGTGTCATTTCAACGTTCGATATGAATGTTTGGAAGAAATGCCACTCATGATTCATAGCCTTGAGGAGATCACCCTCTTTGGCCTGGAGTGCTGTCTGGATAGCCGTTCCAACTCCATACCACCCGGGAATAATTTGGCGTGACTGTGTCCATCCAAATACCCATGGGATTGCGCGGAGATCATCGATGTTTTTTCTGTTTGGGGACCGGCGTGGTGGTCTTGATCCGATATTAAGCGCACTGAGCTCTTCGACTGGGGTGGAAGTTTTGAAATACTCGATTAATCCAGAGGTTTCTAGGAAGGCTCTGTAGGAAGCGTATGCGGCTACCGACATTCTTTCCATGACTTCATAAAAGCGGTCATGGTCTGGCTTATCGGAGCAGAGGTCTCTTCCTCGTAGAGAGGCTTCGATAAGAGCAGTCATAGCAAGCTCTAGGTTCCGAAGCCCGATTTCTGGTAGGCCGTATTTGTCGGCTATAACCTCGCCCTGTTCAGTGAACCGAACCTCTCCATCCAGAATGTCATCGGGTTGGCTGAGTATGGAATCGTGTGTTGGGCCCCCGCCTCGTCCAATTGTTCCTCCACGGCCATGGAATACGCGAATTCGGATGTCACTGTCTTTACTCATTTGGGTAATAGTCAGCAGCGCTTTATATATTTCCCACTGAGAAGTAGTTATACCTCCGTCTTTGTTTGAATCTGAGTAGCCCACCATAACTTCTTGGACACCTCCCCGAAGGTCGAGGAGCTTCCGGTATCCGGGGACAGCAAACAACTCATCAAGGGTGGGGCCTACTGCTCTCAGATCGTCGATTGTTTCAAAAAGGGGAATGAAATTAAGTTTGGCAATGCCGTGTCTGAGGTCGACTAGTCCTACTTCACGGGCCAGGATCACTGGGGCCAGTATGTCGTCTACTCCACGAGTCATCGAAATAATGTAGTTCTGTACTACATCGTCTCCGTCACGATCGAGAATTTGCCGGAGCGTATGGAAAAGCTCTAGACAGTCATCCTTATTTGGGTTAGGTGAATCACCAAGTATTCGGCAATTATCAAGTTCTTCTTTCAGAATGATGGCGCGTCGGCAGGGAGAGGCTCCGCGATAATTGATGTTGTGTGCCGTAAATAGTTCAGCCAATGAGTCATGGTGATGTTTAGAGTGCTCGCGGATATCTAAGGTAGCCAGGTGAAAGCCGGTTGTTGCAAGGAGTCGACGGACTCGGGCAAGTCGGCCGTCTGCTAATAAGCTACCTGCATGAGTTCGTAGCGATCGATCGAGGTTCTCAAATTCGTCTGCCAACTCCGCAGGTGACCTATATCCCACAGTGGATCGACTTATTGTCTCGGAAAGTCGGTGTGAAATAACTTTGCAACGGATTCGGTATGGCTCATGGGGATCTGTATCGGCTAGTAGGTCGGGATATTTAGCGAGGTCACACCTGGTTTCCATACTTAGATTTTTTGAAACTTTTCGAACGCGGGACGAAACACTGAGTTCCTCGCCGAGATCGTTAACTTCGTCAATGAGTAGTTCGATTGCTTTGCGACGCTGAAGTTCTAAGACATCAAGAGTGGTTTTCGGTAAGACGTTTGGGTTTCCGTCTCGATCTCCCCCTACCCAGGAATCGAAATGTATGGGGGAATTGTTGCATTGGAGACGTTCTCCGATGTTGTGTAAAGCTCCTGCCATATCATCAAGAAGTTTTGGAACGGCATCTCGAATAGTCTGAACTAGGTAGTAAAGGACGAAGTGTGCCTCGTCGAGAGGTTCGGGTCGGTTGTGCCGAATTTCGTCTGTTTGCCACATAGCTTCGAGGATTTCGTCGATTCTCCGGTCGATGCGACTTTGAGTTGTGGAGGAGTTCCCTGGCTTGGCTCGATCCTGGGTTAGATCCGAGATGCTTGATAGTTTTTCGAGAATTGACTGGCGAGACGCTTCTGTGGGGTGGGCGGTGAAGACAGGACGTAGATCGATACGGTTTACCAGTTCAGCAATTTCGGTTTCGGTGAAGCCGGTTTGTATAAGGTTCTTAACAGTTTCTTCGAAGTGCTTTTCAGCCCGTGTGGCTCCGATTTTAATGTCTTCGATTCGGTGCAACTGTTCGGCAATATTCGCAAGATGGAAATACATCGTAAATGCGCGCACTAACGGTATTGCTTCGTTGCTGTCTGTTTCGTGCAACAAGGCTATGAGCTCACTTGCCGAATTGCCCGGACTGTCATCGCTGCGCAGTTCACGTGCCAGATAACGTATTTTTTCGACGGTTTCTAATACTGTTGGACCATGTTGTTTTACGATTGAATTTCCAAGTTGAGATCCCAGTCTGCGGATATCTGAGCGAAGAGCTATATCCGTGGAGGATTGTAAATCTCCGAGGTAGTCAGAAGTATCTGCATCTGGGGACGGTTTGAGGCTCATGACAGAAATCTAGGCTGGTTTGGGTCTCATTGTGAATAAGAATCGTTGACACTGAGAGGGTCTTGATTTACAGCGTTTAGTACTCTTTATTTCTAACCGAGTGCTGTCCGTGATGGAGCTAGTGGAGATAGATGGCTCAAGTTAGAAAATATGCCAGCAGATTAAACCCATATGGACAGATTGATGTATCTATGAGTTGATTTTGACTTTGCAGCCTTGAGTGACGGGTCATAATCCTCATATGATAAAGGGGCCGATAGTTCTAGGTTCACGAGGGTTCTGTACGCTCTGTTGTAGTTGCCCTCTAGTCTTGAAGGCATGCGCGAGATCCTCGAAGATATAGACAGATGGCGCGTGCAAGGGCAGCGTGTGGCGTTAGCGAGAGTTGTGGATTTAGAGGGGTCAGGTCCGCGTCTACCAGGTGCCACCATGGCTATTGCTGAGAATGGTGAAGTAGCAGGTTCGGTTTCGGGAGGTTGTGTGGAAGGGGCGGTAGTAGCTGAGGCTCTCGAAGTTCTTGAAAGCGGTCACCGCAGGCTCGTATCATTTGGCTATAGCGATGATGAAGCGTTCGCTGTTGGGCTTACTTGTGGTGGCACTATTCACCTTTTTGTCGAACCTTTGGACTGGTAATCTTTGCAGAACGAATCGGCAACTGACGCCACCCCGATTTATGACCACATTGCGGCTCTGCTGCGCGCCGATGCAGCGTTTTCGTTATCGACAGTTGTGGAGGGATCAGGGATAGGGGCGAAGTTGTTGGTTTTGGACGAGATGACTTGGGGAACGCTTGGTAACCCAGATCTCGACCGAGTCGTTGAACGCGATGCCCGAGGTGAGTTGGCTGCTGGTCGAAGTGGTATTCGGCATTATGGGATCAACGGTGAGGCTCGCGAGAATGAGGTTGGAGTGTTTATGGAAAGTTTTTCTCAACCTCCCCAGATGGTGATTTTTGGCGCAGTAGATTTTACAGCTTCCTTGGTGAAGGTCGCCAAAGTGCTTGGGTATCGGGTCACAGTTTGTGATGCAAGAGAGGTTTTCGCTACACACCAACGTTTCCCAATGGCTGATGAGGTAATTGTTGAGTGGCCTGACCGTCTCCTGGAGAGGATCGGAGGGAATCTAGGAATACGCGACGCGGTATGTGTTTTGACCCACGATGTCAAATTTGATGTGCCGGCAATTGTCTCCGCGCTAGATACCGGGGTTGGTTATATAGGAGTCATGGGTTCTCGCCGTACCCATGAGAATCGCTTGTCGCGTCTGAAGGAGGCGGGAGTGCGAGATGTGGATGTCAAACGTTTGCGATCCCCGATCGGGTTGGATATTGGAGCCCGCACTCCGGAAGAAACTGCAGTGTCGATCATGTCTGAGATTATTGCTATGCGGACTGGGCGCACGGCCCAGGCGCTGAGTCTCACGTCCGGTCCAATTCACGATTGATTGTCGTTAAAGAGGCCCGCCGATGACGATTGCCGCTGTCGTTTTGGCAGCAGGGGGAGGACGTCGTTGGAATGGTAGGGGTCATAAATTACTAGCTCTTATGAACGGGACTCCAATTTTCGAACATTCGATTCGGGCAGCCGCTGATGCTGCCCTCGATGAATTAGTTGTGGTTACAGGAGCCGTTGAGTTGTGTCACGACGTCCTTCAAGACGCTGTAGTCCTTCATAATCCAGCATGGGCTGAAGGTCAGGCAAGTTCTATACAGATCGCACTGGATCACTGTCAACAACGTAACCACCAAGCGGCTGTCTTTGGATTAGCTGACACACCGGGTGTGCCGGCACAAGCATGGAGCGCAGTTGCCTCAGAGATGGGTGATCTCGTATGTGCGACATTCGGAGGAGAGCGCCGCCCACCGGTGAAAGTTGGTTCAATCTTCTGGGATGAGTTGCCAAAAGAAGGAGATGAGGGAGCGCGTGTGTTGCTTCACCGTAGGGCATCCGTGGTAGTGGACGTAGCGTGTTCTGGACAACCAGCGGATATAGACACCTTGGAGGATCTAAGGCAATGGAGTTGAATAATGTTTTTGAGGTTACTGCCCCGATCGATAGCGTTTGGGCGGTATTGACTGACGTGGAGCGTATTGCCCCTTGTTTACCTGGTGCTCAACTCCAGGAAGTTGAAGGAGATGAGTATCGCGGGATTGTAAAGGTCAAAGTTGGTCCAATTTCGGCCCAATACAAAGGGGCGGCTAGTTTCCTAGAGAAAGATGATGAAGCTCATCGAGCGGTATTGCGTGCCGAGGGTCGCGATACCCGAGGAGCGGGAAATGCCTCGGCCGACATTGTGGCCGAACTTACCGAAACATCTAATGGAACTCAGGTTTCTGTGACTACGGAGTTAACAGTTACTGGGAAAGTGGCGCAATTTGGCCGTGGGGTTATGGCAGATGTTTCGAAGAAAATGATGGGCCAGTTCGCAGACAATCTAAGTGGTTTACTTGATGATAAAGAGAGTTCGCAGGAAGCCGTCGGAGTTGCTGAATCGGATCCTTCAGATGAGAAGTTCTCACCAGAGGAAGTTAGCGGAGTTCGTACGATTGATAGTCCTGAGACAGCAGCGGTTGATTTACTGAATGCAGCTGGAGCTCCTATTTTTAAGCGACTGTTGCCGTGGATTGTTCTGTTAGCCATAGGCGTGATTGTGTGGGTGGTGGTTTAAAGCAGGTGCCGTTTGATTGCGACCGGGTGAGTGTAGAAAATTTACTTGGGCGGCCTCTCTCAGGTGCCTTTAAGGTAGTCGTCCGGGATGACCGGGGTCATCCTCTAGTCATTCAAAATCATCCTTTACTCGAGGACGGACGGCCTATGCCAACTCGCTATTGGCTTGTTGATAAGGATTTGAGGGCGAGAATTGGAACCCTGGAGTCAAATGGCGGCGTTCGCGAGGCAGAGTCTGCGGTGGATTCTCTAGAATTGGCTATTGCCCATAGTCGTTACGCTTTGGAAAGAGATGGCGCGATTCCGCATAGCCATTCCGGCCCTAGACCCAGTGGTGGAGTCGGCGGGACTCGTCAGGGAGTAAAGTGTCTCCACGCTCACTACGCATGGTTTCTAGCTGGTGGTGATGATCCGGTCGGACGTTGGGTCAATGATCGGTTACAGGAGATCAGAGATGCTTGAACCTGTCGCTGCCATAGATTGTGGTAGCAACTCGACCCGTCTTCTCGTGACGGACGGTTTTGAGACTTTTGAGAGACAGATGCGGATCACTCGTTTGGGTGCAGGCGTGGATGCCAGTGGATTGTTGTCCTCCGCGGCGATCAGCCGGTCTACTTCTGTCTTGGAAGAATTCCGATTGGTACTTGACAGCTATGACGTGAAGCGAGTTCGGTCGATCGCAACATCGGCGGTGCGAGACGCGGAGAATAAGGATGAGTTTTTGGATACTGCTGAGAAGATCCTGGGTATACGGCCTGAATTGTTGACGGGAGTACAAGAGGGTCGGCTGTCGTTCAGAGGAGCGACGGAAGGATTGGATCCCGAAGAGGGCCCGTTCCTCGTTCTAGACATTGGAGGAGGATCTACGGAGTTTGTACTTGGGACAACAGAGGTAGAAGGAATCCAGTCATGTGATATTGGATGTGTTCGTTTAACCGAGCAGTGGGTGGATCACGACCCCCCCCTACCTGAGGAGTTGCTTGCGTGCCTGTCAGTTGCGGAAGCACATATTGCTGAAGTGATCCGCGAGATTCCAGAGATTACTAGTGCTCGTAAATTGGTGGGTTTGGCAGGAACAGTCTCGTGTGTAGCGGCTGTTGAACAGGGCTTAGCGAATTACGATCGAGACCTTATCCACCACTTCACTCTGAAAAAGGATGCAGTCGAAGACGTCTTTCGTACCCTCAGTAGCGAAAGCCAGTCACAACGGCTTGAAAACCCTGGTATGGAGGAAGGTAGAGCTGATGTTATCCTCGGTGGCCTATGCGTCTTGGTAAAAGTAATGCGCCAGTTGAAATTTGAAGAGTGTCTCGTATCTGAAGAGGATATTCTCGATGGATTGGCTGCATCACAGTTAGATGCATGAGCTAAGTCATTAGTTAATAAACCTGTAAATTCGTCAAGTAGTTCTTAGTGGGGTTCGGAAAAAGTGGGCCACAGCGATCGTCTTTTGATGGGGCCTGGCCCCGGCAATCCATATCCAGAGGTTTTTGAAGCATTTGGCCGACCAGTGTTAGGTCATCTTGATCCTGAATTCGTAGCGCTCCTTGACGAAACAAATGATCGGCTTCGAGCAGTTTACAAAACAGCGAATGCCTTAACGTTTCCGTTATCTGCGACAGGTTCTGCTGGGATGGAAGCGACAATGTGTAATGTTTTGGAGCCTGGTGATGTCGTTGTTGTAGGTGTCAACGGTGTTTTTGGCGAACGCATGTGTGAGGTTGCTAAACGAATTGGGGCTGAAGTTATCCGAGTTGAGGAGGAATGGGGACGCCCCATCGATCCTCAAAAGATGCTCGATGCCCATCCCTCTCCGAAAGTTCTTGCCATTGTTCACGCAGAGACTTCTACGGGTGTCCGTAATGACATCGTTGATCTGGGTGAGCGTAAAGGCGAGTCTTTGTTGTTGGTTGATTGTGTCACTTCACTCGGTGGTGTGCAGGTCGAGATCGATTCCTGGGAGGTGGATCTCGCGTACAGCGGCACTCAGAAGTGTCTTGGAGTTCCTCCAGGCCTTTCACCCCTGAGTGTGTCACAGCGCGCCGTTGATTCCTTTGTCAAAAATAATCAGTCGTGGTACCTCGATCTGGAAATGATTTCGAAATACGTCACCGGTGTTGGTAGTCGGTCTTATCATCATACGGCTCCAATATCGATGATTTATGCCCTTCATGCGGGTCTGGGAGTGATCCTCGAAGAAGGGATTGAGAACGCTTGCGCTCGTCACCAGGCATGTGGAGATCTCCTCCAAGAGGGTTTGGAAAAGATGGGTCTCGAACTTTTCGCAAAAGAAGGTCATCGTCTTCCACAACTGACATCGGTGTATATCCCCCAAGAACGCCTCCCGGAGGGAAAGGATGAGGCGGCGGTAAGACGCCTTTTGTTAGATAATTACGGTATTGAGATTGGCGGTGGGTTAGGACCAGTTTCTGGAAGGGTTTGGCGAATAGGGTGTATGGGCCATACCGCTCGTATGCGAAATGTGACGCTTCTTCTAGGGGCATTGGCGGAGGTTTTGAACTGATCCCAAGCGTTTTTGGTTGCCAGTTAGTCGGAAGAAATCCCGGGCATCGGTGATGAACTTGTGAATGATAAATGGGTTTTGCGGGGACAAAGAATCTTGCTCCGGCCGCTCGAGGTTGAGGACTTTGAAGAATGGAGAGAGCTTCGATATCGCAACATCCAATGGTTATGCAAGTGGGAGCCACGACGTCCTACAGGTCAACCTGATCCCGCCGATGGGAGAGAGATCTTTGCTTCTCGTTGCACTGCACGACATCGCGACAGACAGTTAGGCACGGGTTACGGTTTTGGAATCTTTGTGGGGAAGCATCTCGCTGGTGAGCTCAACCTATCTAATGTCATTCGCGGTGCGTATCAGAATGCACATATTGGGTATTGGGTTGGTGAAGCGCAGGCGGGTAGAGGCTATGTGCCTGAGGCAGTAGTGGCGGTTTCTAAGTTCGCGTTTGAGGAAGTAGGTCTTCATCGATTACAAGTCTCTATCGTTCCCAGAAATAGACCATCTAGACGAGTTGTTGAAAAACTGGGTTTTCGATGCGAAGGTCTAGCAGAGCGATACTTGGAAATCGACGGTGTTTGGGAGGATCATCTTCGTTTTGCGTTGACAGCTGAGGAATGGTTCGAGCGGGGTTCTGAGTTGAGTAGAGATTGGCTATAGGGACGAATGTATGAGTTGCTTATTTTCTTTTCCCAATTTGCCCCTTAAGAGCGCGAATTGATTTTTGGAATTCTGTTTGTTGGAGGGAATTGAGTTGAGGCAGGAGCTCAAGTTGGACTGCATCAACTGATGTCGATATCTCATGGGTTGCTGCAATAGTGGTCTTAGTAATGGCTAGGAGGTCAGGCGAGTGTGTAGCTGCCAGCTGAGCAAAGTCGATGGCGGTTTCGATTAGCTTCTCGTCTTCGACGCACTTCCACGCCAGTCCACGGTTAGTTGCTTCTATACCTGTTAAAACTTGTTGGAATAAGACCATTGCTTTGGTCGTGGATAGGTCGGTCGCATGACGGAGACGCCATGTATGTCCGCCTCCTGGGTGGATTCCGATTGACAGGAATCGGGAGTCGAATCTCGCTGATTCTCCTGCAATCACAAGGTCGCAAGCGAGTGCCATGTTCATTCCAGCACCTACTGCCGCACCGTTTACTGCGGCGATTGTGGCAAGAGGTGAATGGGCGACACGGAGAAAACCACGATAGATATTCGAAAGGTCACGAATATTGTTTTCGTTCTTTTCGTGAGTTGCTATCAAATCATCAAGCACTGCGCCGGCGCAGAAAACTGGACCTTTTCCAGTGACAACTACCGCCCCGATCTCATCTCCTTTTTCTAAATCGTCGAACGCTGCGTCGAGATCAGCATTCATCTCTTCGGATATAGCGTTTCTGCGATCTGGGTCGTTGAGAGTTAGGACTGCTACACGATTTCGTTTTTCGACCAGCACGAGGTTCATAAGTATCTTATGATCCCCTCTAACCGTTGCAGAAGCAACAATCTCCTTCGACCTATAGTCGCCTTTTCGTGCGATTTGCGCTCTAATCTCACTGAGTGGCCTATTTCAAATCTTCCCATGGCACAAGGTTTCCCGCGCTTCGGGTTCGAAACTATTGGCTTTTCTGGATTGGGGGGTTGATTTCGAACAATGGTCGGTGGGTGAACCAAGTGACCAGTGCATACGTGATCTATCAGATCACTGGCTCTGCTGCCTGGGTAGGAGTCACCGGATTTGCGAACTTTATTCCGATGCTGATTTTCAATCCAATTTCTGGACACATTTCAGACACTCGGGAACGGTGCCAAGTACTTCTTATTACTCAAGGCTGTTACGCATGCGTCGCGGTCCTAATGACGTTTTCCTGGCTAGTTGGAATGCGCTCCCCAGTTGGTTGGGTATTACTCTTTTTCGCAGGTGGCTGTGTAGCTGGAATTCAATTACCGGTATGGCAGGCTTTTGTTGCGGAGTGCGTGCCACGCGAGTTGTTGTCAAACGCCATCACACTTAACTCAACACAGTTCAATGCCGCCCGAACAATAGGACCGGCACTCGGGGGTGTCATTATCGGCACGATTGGGGCGGGTTGGGCGCTTTTCATCTCAGCTCTACTATACGGACCGGTTCTAGGGTGTTTAGCTTCGATTGATCGCACCTCTCTCAACCGACCCGATCGCTCTCATCTGAAGCATTACCAAGGCATTAGAGGTGTGCTAGGAGGTTACGGAGCTTCTGTCAGATATGTCCTGCATTCGCCTGGTATCCGTACAGCGATTGTCACTATTGCAATTATTACAACTGTTGCCATTCCACTAACACATCAGGTGGTTGTCTTTGCTGAAGAGGTTTTTGAAGTTTCACCTTTTTGGTTTGGACTTCTCGCTTCGGCACAGGGAATTGGTGCTGTCATCTCAGCTCCTGTCGTTGCTGGTGAACTAGGACAGGTGCGGCGATCTAAGTTGCAGTTTTATGCCATTCTTGGCTATGCGGCAGGGGTAGCTGGGCTCGGTTTTGCACCGACCTATTGGGTTGGATTTCTTTGTTTAGGAGTGATTGGAGCGATGCATCTTGCTTCGGCATCGAATCTCAATTCGGTGGTGCAATTGCAGGTGGAAGATTCTAGGCGAGGTCGAGTCATGGCGATCTACGTTATGGGTGTACTAGGAACAACACCGTTTGCTCACCTACTTATGGGATGGTTATTTTCCGTCTTTGGCCCGCGCCCAGTTGTAGTCGGAGGTGGAGGACTGCTGTTTTTTTCTGCAGTGTTTCTTGCCGGAACTGGCCGGCTCAAGCGTTTAGATGCCGGTCAGTAAGAGTTGACTCAAAGATCTGTTTTTTTCAGAAAGTCTGCACCTTCGTCACAAACTGCGATGATTGGACACCACCGGCAGTTGTGGCTTGGGCGTTTGTTGGGGGTGCTCCCGAGGTGATGCAATTTGATAAGAATCTGAGCGCCCTGAACTGCCCGGTCGAGAGCCGAGTAAAGCAGATCCTCAGTGACAACTTCGGGAAGAAGAGTGGCCTGGTCTAAGTAGTAGGAAGCGATCAGACGGGGCGGTACTCCTAAGCGGAGAGTTTCGATGAGGGCGTAGAAACGTAAGTCTTCTACATGAGATGGGGCGAATCCTCCCGTTTTGAGGTCGATTATTACTTTGCCTGCACGTTGTCCAACAGCTGATCCTAGAGTCAGATCGGTTTTGCCAGCCAAAACCAGTCGGCCTTCGCAAAGCTCTGCGCGTAGTCGACTCTCCGTTACGGGACGCCAACTTGATTTAAGCGGAGGGAAACATTCCAAGAATTTGATGAAGACGTCGAGGGCATCGGAACGGAGCTCTGCCCGTTCAAGTTCAGTGCAGCTCTGGAGCCAGTTTCCAAAATCGGTCAGATCTTCCTCATAGCGTGCGATCGTTTCATCGATAATGTTCGACGGTTCGATTTCTCGACGCCAATTGAGTGCTAGCTCTATGGCTTTATGAGTGATAGTGCCGCGAGCAATGGGAATATTCCAGGCAAAAGTTTGTGACTCTTCTGCGAGGAATCGAGCTTCACAACCATGGAGGAGAGCCAGTCGGTGTTTCGAGAGGAAGACAATTTCGCCAGGGGGTAAAACATCAAGATGGTGTCCTACGGCAGTTTCAATTGCGGCACGTAGGTGATGACGGAGATCCCCTGCGAAGTCTGGCCGTTGCGAGGCAGGTGCTCCTAATTCTTCAAGAAATGCCTTCTGCGCGGGATTCAAGTCAGTATTGGGGTCATCGATCATCTAAACATTGTCACACCCCGCGATGATAATTGCATGTGATGCATGATCCTCGAGCAGTTGCCGCTTCCTCAAAGATCTTAGAGTTTGCTAAAGCAGCGCGTTCGTTGAGTCATACAGCCAAATTGCGTGGTCTCGAGGTCCCGACATTCCGAAGTCCTCCTTGCCTCCTTGGCGTACAGCGAAGTATTCGTTGGAGTGGCACTGACGCAACAATTTCGGTGGTCTTGCGAGGTCGGCCTTGGCAGGCGGTCTTATCCGACATGATAGAGGGAGTCCTTATAGCCAATCGCCTTACGAGTGTAGAAGCCGACTGTTTTCGTTCCGTGTTTTGGCAAGCTGTAGCAGATCTTGACGTAGCGGCGTGATTTGATTTTCAGCAAGTACGGTGGGAGTACGCCCGGGTGGCGGAATGGCAGACGCAGTGGGCTTAAACCCCGCGGCCGCTAAGGCGGCGTGTGAGTTCGAATCTCACCCCGGGCACTGAGCGAGGTTCAGGACATAAACACCGATTTTTGGTTTCTTGGGTTGAGGAAATTAGATCGACCTAGCCCAACGAAATCTGAGATTTGGAGGAAGAAGATGGTTGAGATCCATGGTGAAGTATTAGAAGGATTCGGTCCTATTGCCGATGCATTTCGGAGCAACTTTGATGATTATTCTGAGGTTGGGGCCGCTTGTTGTATTTATGTTGGTGGTGAAGCTGTTGCTGATTTGTGGGCTGGCTTAGCAGATCCATTGACCGAACGGCCGTGGGAAGAGAACACGCTGCAGTTGCATTTTTCAACCACCAAGGGAATGGTTGCCATCTGCGCCGCCATCCTTTACGAGCGTGGCGAGCTTGATTTTGAGGCATCAGTCGCTGAGTATTGGCCGGAATTTGCCGGAGGAGGTAAGGAATCGGTAACGGTTGCGCAATGTATGAGTCATACAGCTGGGGTGCCTGTTGTAGATATTTCTCTTACTCTCGAGGAGTTGCACGAAGTCGAACCCGTTCTACGAGCTCTCGAAGTTCAGACCCCACTTTGGAAACCCGGAACTGCTAATGGTTATCACGCCATTACGTATGGCTGGATCCTTGGAGAGATTATTCGGCGTATCGATGGGCGGACTTTGGGTGCGTTTTTTGCTGAGGAGATTGCAAACCCACTTGCTGTCGAATCTTATATCGGGCTTCCGATGTCACAAGAACATCGTGTTTCTTTGATTTTAAATCCACCGCCGCCTTCTGATCCGACAGAGGTTGAGATGCTTTTAAAGACCATGGGTCCTGGAACTCTCGGATATAGAACCCTTACCATGGATGGGGCGATAGTTCTATCCGAATCTTCCAATCCGTTTAATACGCGCGAGATGCATGCGACTGAAATGCCTGCAGCGAACGGAATTAGTGAAGCCCGCGCTTTAGCAAAAATATATGCAGCCACTGTCGGTGAGATTGATGGACAGCGTTTAATTGGGAGTGAGACAGTGGAGCATGTCCGAACAGAGCGATCTAGGGGTGCTGACCTGTCTCTAGTGATTGAGAGCGCGTGGGGTCTCGGATTTATGCTCGACACCGAATTTAGTCCACTCTTGACCTCTCTCTCTTTCGGACATTCGGGTGCAGGTGGTTCTCTCGCATATGGAGATCTACAGCAGGAAGTGGGTTTTGCATATCTCATGAACCAAATGGGTGGTGGGGTAACGGGAGATCCTCGGGCAAATCGGCTTACTCAGGCATTACGGAAGTGCTTATAGAAGCTTAAGAGTAAAAATTGATAGTGAGAGTTACCTATTTATTGACAAAAAAGTGACGCCAGTTTCACAAGTCGATTGTGTATTTGCTGTGTAGCAAACGTGTTACGACCCTTCTCAATAGCTCCAAGTAAGACTAGGGTGCCGCCGTTGTATTGTGTGTCAGAGTGCCGTATTCCCAGAAGGTGGGTCGCGGGCTTTCCATTACGGAGGAGACGTTTATCAATGAAGCGTTTTATGAGTGTTCTTGCTGTTGTGTTGTCGTTTGTTTTGGTAGCTGCTGGTTGTGGTAGTGATGAGGATGAT
>Ga0310344_10000422_pt1 | contig 33737 bp, 34 predicted proteins | sample HC15DNA20200_MG_FD_203801 | JGI IMG/M metagenome (GOLD analysis project Ga0310344, IMG submission 203801) | Marine microbial communities from station ALOHA, North Pacific Subtropical Gyre - HC15-DNA-20-200_MG | ecosystem: Environmental > Aquatic > Marine > Oceanic | place: Pacific Ocean: North...
AAATTAAGAGATGATAAATGTCCACCATGGTCTTTGAAGGCTAAAAAAATTACACATAGCAAAAGTAAAAAAACTATTTACTATGAACATGCTGTTTTAAAAGTTTATGACTTGCCAATATTTTATTTTCCTAGATTTTTTCATCCAGATCCAACTGTAAAAAGAAAATCTGGTTTTTTAACTCCTTTCATAAGTGATAGCACAACTATAGGATCCGGTTTTGGTTTGCCTTATTTTTGGGCAATTAGTCGTGATAGAGATTTAACTTTTACTCCAAAAATGTATGCGAACGAAAATGTTTTATTATTGAATGAATACAGGCAAGCATTTAAAAATGGTTTTCTAACATTAGACTCAAGTTTCCACGAAGGTTATAAAAATACATCGACAAAAAAAACCGATGGATCTAGAAATCATATATTTTTAGAATCAAATTTTAATTTTGCTCAAGAAGAAAATTATGAAAGCAATTTAATTTTAAAAGTTCAAAAAACATCTAATGATACTTATTTTAGAGTACATGACATTAATACAAAATTGGTAGATGCAGATAAGACAAATCTCGAAAATAAAATCAGCTATAATTTTAGTAAAGATGATATATACTTCAATGTATCTGGATCCGCTTATGAAAATTTGAGAAAAAAAGATGGAAATAGATATGAATATATCTTGCCAAATATAATTTTTGGAAAATCTTTTTTTAGTGAAAAATTTGGAAGTGTTAATTTTAAATCAGATAGTTTGTATAGAAATTATGAAACAAACAAACACATCACTTCTATTACCAATGATATATCATGGAATCCTATAAGCAAAATTTCTAAATATGGATTTGTTAATACATTGGAAGGTTTAATTAAAAATACTAATTATGATGCTGAAAATACATCAGATCATAAAGTTGAAGGAACGGTAAATGAAGTTAGTAGTGTTATAAGTTTAAAAAGCTCTTTACCAATGAAAAAAGAAGGTGTTGGATACTCAAATATTTTCTCACCAAACTTTATGCTTAGATACGCTCCTGGTCATATGAAAGATTTAAGGAAAGAAGATCAAACTTTCAAATATTCTGATTTGTTTTCAATTAATAGAACTTCTGTAATTGAAAATGGATTAAGTGGTGTTTTAGGCTTTCAATTTATAAAAAATAAAAAAGTTAGTGATACTGAAGAAATAGAAAAATTATCAGTTTCAATGGGTCAAGTTTTTAATGCTGAAAAAAATCAAGATATACCAAGATCAACTTCATTAGATCAAAGAATGTCTGATGTTGTTGGAGAAATAAATTATAATTTTTCAAAAATTAGTAACATAAAATACAAATTTTCACTTGATCACAATTTTAATGATTTAAATTACAATGAGGTTTCAACTAGCTTAAATTTTGGAAAAGTAGAATTTAACTTAGACTATTTAGAAGAACAAAATCATGTTGGTAATGAAAATTATGTAAATACAGGAATTACTTTAAACTATGATGACAATAATCAATTTAAATTTAAGACCAAAAAGAACTTTAAAACTGACAGTACTGAGCTCTATGATTTAAGCTACCAATATAAAAATGATTGTTTGAAAGCTGGATTGGCATATAGAAGAAAATTTTATGAAGATAGTGATATAGAACCTACCGATACTTTAATGTTTACTATAACTTTTGTTCCATTTACAGGAGCTAGAACTCCAGTTTTTAAACCGTGATAAATTTAAAAAAAAAAATACTTATTATTTTCTTTTCTTTGCTTTTTTCGCTAAACGTAAATGCTGCTCTTCAAGATTCTTTATTTGCAACTATAGGAAATAAGGCAATCACAAGATCTGATATTGTTAACGAAATTAAAACCATTTTAATTTTAAATGGAGAAAATTATACACAAGAAAATGCGCTACAATTAGAAGCGGCTGCTGTCAAAGCTACTATTCAAAGAATTGTAAAAAAAACTGAAATTGAAAAATACAAATCACTAGAATTTAATCAAGATGACGTGGATAGAGAATTAAACATTTTGGCTAGAGGTGCAAACGTAGATTTAGATACATTAAAAAATATATTTGTAGCTAATGGAATAGATTTTGGAGTTATAAGTAATCATATAAAAATAGAATTACTGTGGAATAGTTTAATATTTAAATTGTATAAAGACAGATTAACAATTGATACTGACGAGATTGAAGAACAACTAAAATTGATTCAAAATAAAGAAAAGCTAAAAGAATACTTAATATCTGAACTTATAATAGAACCTGTATCAAGTGGAGAGGTTAATTCAGAAATAGAAAAGATAAGAAACAAAGTTAAAACGGAAGGTTTTAAAAAAGTAGCAATGACTTTGAGTATTTCCGAAACTTCAATTAAAGGTGGTGATTTAGGTTGGGTAAACGAAAATTTAATATCTGAAAAATTTAAATCACAAATATTAAATACTCCTATTGGCGGATTGTCTGAAGCTATAATGTTGCCCGAAGGTATTTTGTTTTTCCATGTAAGAGATTCTAGAGAATTAGAAGCTTTCTCTAGTTTGGAAGATGCAAAAAATCAATTGATAAATGCTGAAAAAACAAAAATACTTCAAATGCACTCTTTATCTCATTATGATAATTTGAAAAGATCTATTACAATAAAATACTATCAATGAGTAAACCTTTAGCAATAGTTGCAGGAGAGCCGAACAGCGTATCTTCAGAAATAATTTTTAAAAGTTGGAAACTAAGAAAAAAATATAATCATAGACCATTTTTTGTAATTGGAAGTATAGATTTATTTAAGTTACAAAATAAAAAATTAAAATACAGCATTAAAATTAATGAAATAAATAATAATACCCTGCCTAATAAATTAAAAAATGATGCACTTAATATATATAATGTTAATTTTAATCAGCAAAAGCCATTCCAAAAAATATCGACTAAATCAAATAAATATATAATTAATTGCTTTAATTTAGCTATCAAGCTTATAAAAAGTAGGAAGATTATTGGTTTTATTAACTGTCCAGTTTCTAAAGAAACTCTTTTTAAAAATAAAAGTATGGGAGTTACGGAATTTTTATCAAAAAAATCAGGTATTAAAGATAGTGAAGCGATGCTGATATATAACAAAAAGTTAGCGGTTTCTCCTTTAACAACTCATATTCCTTTAAAACAAGTAAGCAATAAAATCGAAAAAAAACTTTTGATTAAAAAAATTAAAACTATTAATAATTTTTACAAAAAATTTTTAAAAAAAGTACCAAAAATAGGTGTACTTGGATTAAATCCACACAACTACTCTCCTAATAAAATGCCCGAAGAAAAAAATATTATAATTCCTGCAATAAAAGCATTAAAAAAAATTAAAATAAAATTAACAGGACCACTTTCTCCAGATACTAGTTTTATTTTAAATAGAGAGGCAAAATTTGATGTTTTAGTTGGAATGTATCATGATCAAGTACTAACGCCTTTTAAAACGCTTTTTGACTATAATGCTATAAATATCACTTTGGGTCTTCCTTATATAAGAATATCACCAGATCATGGTATTGCAAAAAACATAGTTGGGAAAAAAATTGCTAATCCTAAGAGTTTAATAGAAGCAATTAAATTTTTTAATTATATAAAATAAAGATATTTTAAAATGGTAAAAAAAAGTTTAGGACAAAATTTCCTGGTTGATGATAATATAATCAACAAAATTATAAAAATTAATAATAGTTTAGAGAATAAACCTGTTTTAGAAATAGGTCCTGGTAGAGGCGCCTTAACAGAAAAAATTTTAGAACATAAACCTAAAGAATTAGTAGCTATTGAAAAAGATGAAGATTTGTTTCTCTTTCTTAAAGAAAAATTTAAAAATTTTAATCAATTAAAAATAATTAATAATGATATATTGAATATTATAAAAAAAAAAAATTTAGAAAAAAAAGTCATAGTCTTTGGAAATTTACCTTACAATATATCAACTCAAATATTAGCTTCATTTATATTAATTGACGAATGGCCTCCATGGTATGAGGTTTTAATTTTTATGTTTCAAAAAGAAGTGGCTGATCGTATTCTTGCTAAGTCAAATTCAAAAGAATTTGGTCGATTGTCAGTTTTGTGTAATTGGAGACTTGATGTAAAAAAACAATTTGATGTCTCGAAAAATTGTTTTTTTCCAAAACCAAAAATTAATTCAACTGTATTGTCATTTAAACCCAAAAAAAATAATAAATTCTTAATAAAAAATCCAAAAAATCTTGAAACTATTACAAGAGTTTTATTTTCAAATAGGAGAAAAATGATTAATAAAAATTTCTCTAAATTGTTTAAAAATAATCTTAATATAGCTAAAAATTTAAATTTAGATTTAAATCAAAGACCCGGTGAATTAAGCAATGAAATGTTTTATAAAATAGCCTTACAATATGAGGATTTATTTGGTTAATTCTTCAACTTTTTTAGTTATTAAATCGATATTTCTTTTTTCTTTAATTCCTTTTTTTTCCTGCTGTATTATTTTATATATTTTATTATAGCACTCTTCTAAATCATCATTTATTACCACATGATCATATTCAGTCCAATGTGAAATTTCTTCATTAAATTTTTTCATACGGTCTTCTATTAATTTTTCTTGTCCTTTATGTCTGTTTAATAATCTTTCTTTTAATGTTTTAATATTTGGTGGTAATATAAAAAAAGTTACTAGTGATAATTGGCTTAATTTTTTTAGCTGTTGAGTTCCCTGCCAATCAATATCAAATAATACATCTTTTTTTTCATTTAAAAAATTTAATACTGGCTCTTTTAATGTTCCGTAAAAATTATTAAAAATTTTGGCATATTCAAAAAAACTATTGTTCTCAACTAATGAATTAAATTCTTCTTTTTTAACAAAAAAATAATCTTCTCCATTTATTTCATTTGTTCTAGGAGTTCTTGTTGTATGTGAAACTGAAATTTTAAAATTTTTATTATTTTTTGCAAGTTTTTTGGTCAATGTTGTTTTGCCGGCGCCTGAAGGTGAGGATAAAACAAACATCATACCTTTTTTATGTAAAGACATATTCTGTACCTGGTTAGTTGATGCCGATATAGTTTAAATTTCTTAAGCTGCTTTGCTTTCAATAAACTTTATTGCATCACCTACGGTAAGTATTTTTTCAGCTTCATTGTCGGAAATTTCAGAACCAAACTCTTCTTCGAAAGCCATAACTAATTCTACAGTATCCAGGCTGTCTGCGCCTAAATCGTCAATAAAATTCGCTTCCTCAGTAACTTTTGCTTCTTCTACTCCTAAATGGTCAGCTACCATTTTTTTTACTTTAGATGAAATGTCTTTTGTCATTTGTGATTCCTTAATTTGTATTTTAACTTAATAAATTATTAATGAATTTTGTCAAGCCATATACATGCCGCCATTTACATGGATAGTTTCGCCAGTTACGTATGAAGCTTGTTCCGACGACAGAAATGCAACACAATTAGAAACATCCTCCCCTGTTCCAAGTTTTCCCATTGGAATTCTTGACGTAAGATATATTTTAACTTTTTCAGCTATATTGGTGGTCATATCAGAAACTATAAAACCAGGTGAAACACAATTAATGGTTATATTCTTTTTAGCGTACTCCATTGCAAGACTTTTTGACATTCCAATAATTCCTGACTTTGAAGCGGAATAATTAGATTGACCTACATTACCACTATGACCAACAACAGAAGTAATATTTACAATTCTACCATATTTATTTTTTAACATTATTTTGATTGCATTTTTAGATAATAAAAAAGTAGAAGTTAAATTTACATCAATAACTTTTTTCCATTCATCATCTTTCATTCTTAATGACAAGTTATCTTTATTTATTCCAGCGTTATTAATTAAAATATCTAAACCTCCTAATTCTAAAGAAACATCATCCATAAATTCTTCAATTCTAGAGTGATCGGAAATATCAAATTTTTTAACTTTAATATCTGGAAAGTTTTTTTTCAATTTATCTAACTTTTCCGTTTTTGTTCCTATACCAAGAACATTACCTCCTAGAGAAGTAAATTTTTTTACAAGCTCACTTCCTATTCCTCCGCTAGCTCCTGTTATTAAAATCTTTTTATTTTTAAACGTAATCATTTTAAGTTATCTAACGAATTAAAATTTGATATTTTCACATCTTTATTTGTTTTTTTTACTAAACCAGAAAGAACTTTACCAGGTCCAATTTCTATAAAATTATTCACACCTTGTTGTATCATATAATTTACACTTTCTCTCCATCTTACTCTTGATACTATTTGATCAACTAATAGTGACTTAATTTTGTTCACATCTGTTTCCTCTTTGGCAGTAACATTGCTTATTATACAAGGTTCCGGTTTTAAAAAATCTGTGTTTTTGATCTTATCTTGCATTTTTTCTGAGGCCTTTTTCATTAAAGAGCAGTGAAAAGGTGCACTCACGGGTAAAAGTATTCCTCTTTTTTTTTTTACTTTTAAATTTTTACTTAAAGCTTCAATCGCTATTTTTTGTCCACTCACAACCACTTGTCCATCAGTGTTATCATTTGCAATTTCGCAAACGTCTACTTTTGGAAGTAAAGTAATTTCTTTTTCTATTTCTTCTATCGTCATTCCTAACACAGCGATCATGGCACCTTGACCTGGAGGTACAGCTTCCTGCATAGACTTACCTCTTTCATGTAGTAAATAAGCTGCTTTCTCCAAAGTAAGTGAACCGGCACAAACAAGAGCTGTATATTCTCCTAGAGAATGTCCAGCAAAAAATTTAGATTCTTTTAAATTTAAATTAAATTCTTCATTTAAAACTTTAAATATAGATACTCCCACAGTCATAATTGCAGGCTGCGTATTTTGTGTAAGTTTTAATTTTTCATCTGGTCCATTTAATATTATGTTAGAAAGTGAGTATCCTAAAGTTTGATCTACTTTTTTGAAAATTTCTTTTACTAAGTCAAACTTTTCATAAAAATCTGACCCCATTCCTACATATTGAGATCCTTGACCTGGGAATAATATAGCTTTCATAAAATATTAAAAATACAATATAATTGAATTTTAATAGTTGTATATTGAAAATTTTAATAGTATAAAACCCACACCTCTGCCAATAAAAAGGTGGATTATTCGTAAAAACGAATTAACCAAGGAAAAACGTAAATGCAATGTTACGAACATACATTAATAGCTAGAGAAAACTTGACTGAAAATCAAGGAAAAGAACTAATAAGTAAGTACGAAAACATTATAAAAGAAAATTCAGGTAAAATTCTAAAAATTCAAGAATGGGGATTACGAACTCTTTCTCATAGATTAAAAAATAATAAAAAAGGTTTTTATTTTCATATAAAACTTGAAGGAATCGGAAAAACGATCGATGAACTAGAAAAGGCAGAAAACATAGATGGAATGTTAATTAGATACTTAACCGTAAAAGTAAAAAAGCACGATTTAGAATTAAATTTTTTTGATAAAAAACAAGTATAAGGATTTATTCAATGAAAAGAAGAAAAAAAACTGGTGGAAAGAAAAAAACATCTTCATTTAGCAAATTAAGTTTATTTCAAAAACCGGGAATAAAATTTTTTAGACCTTGTCCATTGTCAGGAAAAAACGCTCCTTCAATAGACTATAAAAATATTAAATTGCTTAAAAAGTATGTGTCAGAAAGTAATAGAATTTTACCTTCTAGAATCACTTCTGTTTCACAAAAAAAACAAAAAGAACTTTCAAGAGCTATAAAAAGAGCTAGGATATTAGCTTTAATATAAAATTATTATGAACGTAGTGTTGTTAGAAAATATAAAAAATCTTGGTCAAATTGGAGATGTGGTTGGTGTAAAAAGAGGACATGGCAGAAATTTTTTGATCAAATATGGTAAAGCTTTAATAGCATCAAAAGAAAATATAGCTTTAGTAAATAAAAAAAAAGCTGAACTTAACGAAAAAAACCTCGAACTAAAAAAAGCAGCTAGAAAAATACACGAAATTTTAAATAACTCAAAAATTACTTTTTCGAAAAGAGCAAAAGAAAATAATGAATTGTATGGATCTATAAAACCTTTAGAAATATCTAAAGCCATTCAAAATAATAAAAAAGTAGAAGTAAAACCATCTCAAATCGATTTGAATAAAGAAATTAAGAAAACTGGATCTTATGAAGCAAAAATAAATTTACATGCGGAAGTTTTGTCCAAGATTCATATTGAGGTTGTAAAAGAAGAAGACAAAAATTAATTATTTTTTTTCCACAGCTATTATTTTCATGTATAACTTTGGGGTTTTATTGATTATTTATTTAGTATTAAATATGTAAATAATAATGTCTACACAACCATTAAAAGTAATACAAAATAACGAAAAACAAATGCCGTGTAATATTGAGGCTGAACAAGCGCTTATAGGCTCAATATTAGTATCAAACGATATATATGATGAAATAACTCCTATTATCGATTATCAAAAATTTTTTGATCCTGTGCATGTGAAAATTTTCCAAACAATTGAAAAATTAATATCAAAAGGTTTATTAGCTAATCCTATAACCTTAAAAAACTATTTTGAAAATAATGATGGTTTAAAAGAATTAGGTGGGCATGAATATTTAATCAAAATAACAAAATTTTCTACAACATCAATAAAGCAAGCTATTGATTATGCAAATATAATTCAGGAAATGCATGTCAGAAGGGAATTAATTAAAATTTCTGAAACTGTTTTAAACGAAGCTAGTACTAGAAATGAACTTACATCTAATGGAGAAGAACTAATTCAAAATGCAGAAAAATCATTATTTGATCTTGCTGAAAGAGGACACTTCAATCAATCTTTTATGAAGTTTGAAAAAGCTTTAGTCCAAACTATTGATATGGCAAAAAAAGCTTTTAAAAATGAAGAAGGGATAGTTGGGGTTCCTACAGGTTTAACTGATTTAGATTCAAGGTTGGGTGGTTTGCATAAATCAGATTTGATAATTATTGCCGGAAGACCTTCTATGGGTAAAACTGCCTTAGCAACTAACATAGCTTTTAACGCAGCAAAAAGTATTGAAAAAAAAGAAACAAAATCTTCAGTAGCCTTTTTTTCTTTAGAAATGTCTTCAGAGCAACTCTCTACAAGAATATTATCCGAACAATCTAGAATAAAATCTAATGATATTAGAAGAGGAAAAGTTACAGAAAATGAAATGGAAAAATTTATTGAAACTTCAAAAAATATTTATGATTTACCTTTATATATAGATGAAACTCCGGCCATCACCATTGCAGCTATAAGTAACAGATCAAGAAGAATTAAAAGGTTATTTGGATTAGATTTAATTGTTGTAGATTACATACAATTAATGAGAGCTGGAAGCGGAAAGTACGATGGTAGAGTTCAGGAAATTTCAGAAATTACACAAGGCTTAAAAGCTCTAGCCAAAGAACTTGATGTTCCGGTAGTTGCATTATCACAATTATCTAGAGCGGTTGAGCAAAGAGATGATAAAAAACCACAGTTGTCTGATTTAAGAGAGTCGGGATCTATAGAACAAGATGCGGATGTTGTTATGTTTGTCTACAGAGAAGCATATTACTTGGAAAAAAAAGAGCCTAACTTAGGCTCTATAGAACACGCTGAGTGGCAACAGAAGATGGAAGAAGTTTCGCGCTCTGCAGATATTATTATTGGAAAGCAAAGACATGGACCTACAGGCAATGTAAAGGTTGAGTTTGAAGCGATGTATACTAAATTTAAAGATCTAGAAACAAACTAGCTTTTAAATTCAATGTTTCAAAAAATATATAAAAGTTTAATAATTGAAAAACCTAAAATTGCACTCTTAATTCTATCTTTAATTTTATTAACTTTTGGTTACTTTACAAAAGACTTCCAGCTAGATGCTTCATCCGATACTTTACTTTTAGAAAATGATCCTGATTTAAAATACTTAAGAGAGGTAAATTCAAAATATGGATCAAAAGATTTCTTGGTACTTACTTATACTCCAAAAAGTAGTTTGTTGGACGAAAACACTATAAAAAATCTTACTGATCTCAAAAATGATCTCAAAAAACTAAGTTGGGCAAGTAATGTTTTAACAGTTTTAGATGTTCCATTATTAAAAAACAATGATGATCCTTTGACGGAAAGAATTAAAAATTTTAAAACTCTATCCAGTAAAAATGTAGATAAAGATAGAGGCTTTGAAGAAATTATTAATAGTCCAATTTATAAAGAATTTGTAATAAGTAATGATGGAAAAACTAGTGGAATATTAGTTTATATCAAAACTGATAAAAAATTGTCTGATTTTATCAAAATTAAAAATGAATACTTAAATAAAAAAGATAAAGAACAGTTAACCTCCCAAGATAAAAAAAATTATAAAGAATTCTTAAAAGAATATGACAAATATAAAAAATCATATAATAAAAAAAATCATCAAAATATAAACGAAATTAGAGAAGTTATAAAAAAGCATGAAAGTAATGCAAAAATTCATTTGGGAGGTATTCCTATGATTGCAGATGATATGATGACTTATATTAAAAATGATATAATTGTATTTGGAGCTGGAGTTTTTATATTTATTGTTTTTACACTTTGGTTTGTTTTTAGAAATATATTATGGGTATTTATACCTCTTTTAAGTTGTTTTTTTTCAGTTTTAATTATGATTGGTTTCCTAGGATTAGTTGGTTGGAAAGTGACTGTTATATCATCTAATTTTATTGCTTTGATGTTAATTTTAACTATGGCAATGAACATACATATGAGCGTTCGATACTTACAATTTAAAAAAGACAATCCAAACACTTCAAATAATGAAGCTTTACTTTGGACATCAAAAAAAATGTTTTGGCCCATACTTTATACTGTGCTTACAACAATATGTGCTTTTTTATCACTTATATTTAGTGGAATAAAACCAATTATAGACTTTGGTTGGATGATGACGGTTGGTCTATTGGTTTCATTATCAATTACTTTTACTTTGCTGCCGGCAATCTTAAATATTTTAAGTAAAGAAAATGCTAGCGTTAAAGAGGAAAAAAAATCAAAAATTACTTCTTTCTTAAGCAAGGTTGCTCAAAAAAATACAAAAATTATTTTTTCGTCTGCGATTTTTGTTATTATATTAAGTATAATAGGTATATCGAAACTGCAGGTAGAAAATAGTTTTATAAACTATTTTAATAAAAAAACAGAAATATATAAAGGTATGAAGTTAATAGACAGTAAGTTAGGAGGAACAACCCCTCTTGATGTGATTATTAAATTTCGTGGAAAAGAAAAAAATGAAGAAAATGATGATGATTTCGATGATTGGGAAGATGAAGAAAAAGATAGTGAAAAATATTGGTTTACAAGAAACAAAATAGATAAAATTACTAAAATTCATGATTATCTCGAAAGTTTAGATTCTGTGGGAAAAGTTATATCTTTTGCTTCAATGGTTAGAGTGGCTGAAGATTTAAGTGGTGGAAAAAAATTAGAAGGATTGGAAATGGGAGTTTTATACACCAAAATTCCTGATTCTATTAAAAAAGAGATAATTGATCCTTATATTTCTATCAAAAATAATGAAGCTAGAATTAGTTTAAGAATATTGGATTCAAAAAAAGATTTAAGAAGAAATGAATTGATTAAAAAAATTAATCATGATTTAGAGAATGAATTGGGTCTAAGCAAAGATGAGTTTAGATTAGCCGGTGTTCTTATACTATTTAATAATCTTTTACAAAGTTTGTTTAAATCACAAATATTAACTCTTGGTATTGTTATGGCTGGAATAACTTTAATGTTTTTGATTTTATTTAGAAATATAACTCTATCACTAATTGGTGTTGTGCCTAATTTTATGGCAGCATTTCTGATCTTGGGTATAATTGGTTTACTAAAAATACCTCTAGATATGATGACAATAACGATCGCTGCTATTACGATTGGTATAGCTGTTGATAATAGTATTCACTATATCTACAGATTTAAGGAAGAATTTAAAAATATTAAAGATTACAACAAAACCCTTGAAAAATGCCATGATACTGTTGGGGTGGCTATACTAAATACTTCTATAACAATAGTATTTGGATTCTCCATACTTGTTTTATCAAATTTTATTCCTACAATTTATTTTGGAGTATTTACTGGAATAGCAATGCTTTTGGCTATGATTTCAGTTTTAACATTGTTGCCAAAACTTATTTTGACAGTAAAACCATTTGGTAATGTCTGAAATGGTAGAATTCATACAAAATAATATTTCAACATTTGATCTTATTGTCTTTTTAATAACTCTTTATTCAATGTTGCGTTCTGCAACAAAAGGATTCATGCTTAGTTTACTTTCTTTTTCAAAATGGCTACTTGCACTTATAATAACAATAATTCTAGTTCCAAAACTAAATCCATTAATAGAAAACTATATAGAATCAGAATTTATTGCCGATGTAGGTCTTGGAATTTTTGTATATATAACTTCTTTATTCATAATAATTAATATAGGAAAAGCTATTAGTAGTGCGGTAACTTATTCTGGTTTAGGTGCTGTGGACAAAAGTTTTGGTCTTATTTTTGGAATTTTTAAAGGATATGTTGTTTGTGTTTGTATTTTCGCGCTATTGAATTGGTTTTATCCACATAAAAATTGGCCAATAGAAACTGAGGGCACTTATTCCTTTAAAATAATATATAAAGGAAGTGAGTTTTTAGTCGATGAGTTTCCAAATAGTAAAGACTATTATGATGAAACAGAAGACAAAATAGAAAAAATATAAATGTCTAGATTAAAAGAAGAGTGCGGTATATTTGGTATTTTTAATTCTAAAGATGCGGCTGCGCTTACTGCTTTAGGTCTCCACTCGCTCCAACATAGAGGTCAAGAAGGTTGTGGTATTCTCACAACTGATAAGAAAAGATTTTACGCAGAAAGAAGACTTGGATTGGTTGGAGATAATTTTACTAAAGGAAAAGTTTTAGAAAAATTAATTGGAACCAACGCTATTGGCCATAACAGGTACTCTACTGCAGGAAATAATTTATTAAAAAATGTTCAACCTTTTTACGCCGATCTTCATTTGGGTGGTATTGGAATAGCTCATAACGGTAATTTAAGTAATTCTTTACACTTGAGAAATGAATTGGTTAAAAATGGATCTATATTTCAAACAACATCTGACACTGAAACTATAGTTCAATTAATTGCAAAATCCAATAGATCAAAACTTATTGACAAAATAATTGACGCAATTTTTAAAATTCAAGGAGGTTATGCTCTTGCAATTTTAACTGACGAAAATTTAATTGGTATTAGAGATCCATTTGGTATTAGACCTTTAGTGTTAGGTAAATTAAATAAATCATATGTTTTAGCTTCGGAAACATGTGCTTTTGATATTATTGGAGCCAAATTTGTGAGAGAAATAGAAAATGGAGAGATGGTTGTTATTTCCGAAAATGGTTTAAAAAGCATTAAACCTTTTCAAAAAATTAAAGAAAGACCCTGTATATTTGAATACATATACTTTGCTAGGCCAGATAGTATTGTAAAAAAAACTAGTTTTTATGAATATAGAAAAAAACTTGGATACGAATTAGCTAAAGAAAGTCATGTAGATTCCGATTTAATTGTGCCGGTACCAGACTCAGGTGTTCCTGCTGCGATTGGATATTCAGATAATGTAAAACAAAATGTGGAGTTGGGCATAATTAGAAACCATTATGTTGGAAGGACATTTATCGAACCTACCCAACAAATAAGAAGTTTAGGGGTTAAATTAAAACATAGTATTAATAAAACGCTTATTAAAAATAAATCTCTAATTTTGATAGACGATTCTTTAGTTAGGGGAACAACTTCAGTTAAAATTATACAAATGCTTTATGATGCTGGAGCAAAAGAAGTACATTTAAGAATAGCTTCCCCACCAATTAAATATCCAGATTATTATGGAGTAGATACTCCAAATAAAAATGAACTTTTAGCTTCTAGATTTAATCTAGAAGGAATGAGAAAATTTATAAATGCCAAAACACTTAAATTTTTGTCTATTGAAGGTCTATATAAATCTATGGGATATGAAAAAAGAAACTCTTCTTACCCACAATTTACTGATCATTGTTTCACAGGGGACTATCCAATTAAACCTGTGGACGTAAATGATAAAAATTTTTTAGAGAATAAATTATCACTGATCTCCAAATCCTAAAATCTTTGAATTTTCAGTTAAAATATATAAAGAACCTTCACTTATTATAGGTGATGATAAAATTGAGTCAGAAACCTTTTTAAAATTTTCTACTTTTCCAGATGTTGCAGAAGCAACAATTAAATATCCATTTTTACTGACAGCATAAATTTTGCCAGATCCCATAATAAAACCAACAATATTTGTTTTTTGTTTTTTCTTTTTTAAAACTTTCAAAATATTTTTTGAAAAAATAATTTTACCAGTATTTCTATCTAAATTTAAAAAAAATCCATTATCAGAGACAACGAAAACATTTTCATTGTCTATAATTGGTGTATTTTTTGATGCGATATTTTTTTCCCATTTAAGATATCCATTTTCCATATTATAAGCGAAAAAAGAATATGGAGTTGAAAAAAAGACTTCGTTATTTTCAACAACTATGTCTGAGGATGTAAAAAAACCATCACTTTGTATTAAATTTGAACTTTCTATATTCAAGGACCAGTAAAATTTTCCATTATCAGCTTTTAATTTTGATAAACTTCCCGAAGAATCTAATGTTACCAAATCTCCATTTTTTGATATTGCCAATCCTAAAAAATCTTGAGTTTTAATAAAAGATGAGATTGATCGATGATCCCAAATTAAAGATCCATCTTTTATATTTAAACAAACTAATCTGTTATCTTGGTTTATTAAATAAATTTTTTCTTTGTAGATTTTTATTTTAGATTTTAGAGGAACGCCGTGATTTTTTATCCACTCAAGCTTGCCTGTTTGAATATTTATTGCATACACGAATCCAATATTATCTGATACGTAAATTTTATTATCATGGATCACAATTGATAAATTTTTATATATTTTTTTATATATTTTTTTATAAATATTTGATCTCCAATCAACTTTTCCTTGTTTGCTAATTTTGTATATGCTCCCTGTATCATCAGTAATAAAAAGACTACCTTTATGTGTTAAAGGTGAAAATTTAATCTTAGATAACAAATATTTTTTTTTTCCTACTTTTTTTTTTAGAAAATTTTTATTTATGTTAGGTAAGTAAATATTCCCGGATAAATTTTGTAAATTAGATCCAGCCACCTCCCATGATATTTTGTTAATTGGTTTGCTTAATTTTACAGCATTGTTAGCGTCTATTTCTTTAGAAAATAAATTTTTTCTTGTGTATATTTTTAATACTTCTATTTTACTGTTTTGTCTTCTCTCTAACTCTTCAATACGCTTTTTTTCATTATCTTGTCCACTCCATAAGCCTGTTTTGTGGTCAAAAGAACAATTTGTAATTAACAAAGCTATAAAAAGAAGAAAAGAATATTTTAGAATTTTAGTCATTATTTATTAAAGCTATCTGGGATTTAGCTTGTTCATACAAATCTTTATGTAAATTCTTTATATTTAAAATTTGTGTATAAAAATCTTTAGCTTTTAAATATTCTTTATTAAAAAAAAAATAGTCTCCAATAAACAATAAAGCATGGGGTTTCCAAAGAGATTCTGAGCTTAACAAAGGATTTAGTCCTTCTAAAAGTTCGGATTCATTTATAAAATTTTCTTTTGAAAGTACTTTTTTTAAAATTATTAAATTTTTGACTTCTTTATCAAATTTATTATTTTCTAAAATATGATTAAATAATTCCATTTTTTCTTGATCATTTTCTAAAAGATTTTCTTTTATCATAAGAAATAATGCCAAAGAAGAGTATGTGCTATCCTTAGCAAATATTATTTCCTGTAATTTATTTTTTGCTTTATCTCTTTTTCCGCCTTGTAAATATATTTTTGCTTCCACGTAACTATCTGAGAGTAAAATTATTTTATTTTTTTTATTTTCTGCATAAAAACTGATTGAAATAATAATTGCTAAAATGATTGCAATTAAAATGAAAATTAAATATTTTCTTTCTTCATAAAATTTTCTTATTCTTGATTTTTTTGTTAAATCGTATTGGGCTTGGAATAAATTATCATTCATATATTTTTTTTAATTTGTATACATTTTTTGAAAATGGGAATTTTTTATTTTTAACATCTTTACAATAATTTTTTACACTTTTTTCAATAATTTTATTTACTTTCGAATACTGCTTAACAAATTTAGGTCTAAAATTACTCATTCCAATCATATCATCGGTAACTAATATTTGACCATCACAATATTTTGATGAACCAATTCCTATTGTGGGAACTTTAACACTATTAGTTATTTTTTTTGTTAAATCTTCAACTACACACTCTATTACAATTGCAAAAACTCCTGAATCAGCTAGAGCCATCGCGTCTTCGAAAATTCTTTTTTTTTGGGTTATGTTTTTTCCTTTTAATTGAAAACTTTTTGAATATTGAGGAAGTAGCCCAACATGTCCCATTACTGGTATTTTTTTTTTAGTTAAATATTTAATTATGTTAATAATACTTTTTCCACCTTCTAATTTAACTCCATCGCATTTTGTGATCTTAATAATTTTTTTAGCATTTTTGTAAGCTTTTAATTTAGTTGTGTATGTTTTGTATGGCATATCGACAATTACTAAACTTCTTTTTGAAGCATCTTTTACAGCTTTTCCATGCTGAATCATTGTATCTATCTTTACATTTCTTGTTGTTTTCATTCCATACAAAACCATCCCGACTGAATCTCCAACTAAAATTATATCGCAGTATTTGTCTAATATTTTAGTAAAGGTGTTTGTGTATGAAGTTAAACAAGTTATAGGTGTTCGCCCCTTTTTTCTTTGAATTTCTTTAATTGTTATTCTTTTCATTTTCAGGAATTAATTTTTCAAATTTTTTATTAATTTCATTTTTTTTTGAGCAAAATAAATTACAAACTAAACTAAATCTTTCTATTAACTCTTTAGCTTTTTCGTAATCAGACTGTTCAATCTTCAAATTTATTAACATATAAATTGCTTCATCATTATTGGGGTTTATTAATAATACATTATTGAGATTGATTTCTTCTTCTAAGTTATTTTTTTCTTCAAAAAATATTTTTGCTAAATATAAATAAGATTTCTCGTTTTTTGGATTAAAAACAATATCTCTTTCAAAAAAAATTTTTGATTTATCAAATTCTTTTTTATTGAAATGTTCTATACCTTTGCTAAATGAATCTGATTTTGCTCCTAAACTATTTGAAGTAATAAATAGATATACAATTAAAACTTTTATAAAAAAATGGATATTTCTCATAATTAAATTATTGATCAGAATTGCATTATGCATCTTAGATAACAAAAATAAAGAATTATGAGATTGATTTGCAAAAAATATAAATTTCTTTTGATTCCTGTCTGCTTGATAAAGGTTTGTATTTAACAACTTTTTTAAAGTGTTTATTAGCTTTTTTTTGAATTTCATCAAATATAGATCCCATAAATACCTTTGATAAAAATACCCCATCTTTGTTTAAAATCTTTAAAGCAATATTCATTGCAATTAAGGCTAATTGACCTGTTTTATATGAATCTAGATCCTTATTTCCAGTTGTATTAGCCGCCATATCAGAGATAACGATATCAATTTTTTTGTTAAAAAATTCATATATTTTTTTGTGAATTAATTCATCATTTAAATCCCCATTAATAAAAAAAACTTTATTTATTTTCTCCATCATTTTTGTATCTATACATAAAATTTTTCCATTAAGTACTTTTTTGCTAGCAACTTGTGCCCACCCTCCTGGGCTTGATCCTAAATCCAATAAATAGCTATTTTTTTTTAAAAATTTAAACTTTTCGTTAATTTCTATTAATTTATAAGCTGACCTAGATCTATACCCTTCAATTTTAGATTGTTTAAAAAAGGGATCTTTATGTTGTTTTCTAATCCAGTTTTTCGAAATTTTATTTTTTTTCAATTATTTTTTATTTTTTTTAATTTTTATAAAACGTCTTCAGTTTCTTCATCCTCATTATGCATAGCATGAATTTTTTTATTTCTGTAATGAAAAAAACTTATTGGAATTAACAAGATATAAATTAAGCCAGTAAAAAATAATGTTTCAAACGTATAAAAAATTACGAGACTTAAATAAACTCCAATACCTAATAATAAAAAAATTGCTAAATTTCTTGGAATTAAAATTCTTTTTAATGAGTAAGTAGGTATTTTACTTATCATTAATAGAGAAGTAGTCAAAATAACTATTGAACTTATAGTTGCGTAATTTTCTAAGACAAATAAACCGCTTAAATTTAATATTAAAGGTAATAAAACTAAACCAGCAGCCGCAGGTGATGGAACTCCTTCAAAAAAATTAATTTTCCATGTTTCGCTATCTTCAATTATTGTCAGATTAAATCTTGCTAAACGTAACGCACAACAGACTGCGTAAATTAAAACAAACATCCAGCCAAATTTTCCAAGTTCATTTAGTGTCCAAAAATACATTATAAAACCTGGCGCAACTCCAAAACTAATTACATCAGTAAGAGAATCTAATTCTTTTCCTACTTTTGAAGTTCCCTTAATTAATCTAGCAACTCTTCCATCTAAAGTATCTAATATTGCTGCAAAGCCAATCGCAATAACTGCCATTGCGTAATTCGTGTCTATAGCAAATTTAATGGAGCTTAATCCTAAGCATACACCAAAGATAGTTAATGTGTTTGGTAGTAAAGATTTTGGATTCTTTTTACTTATTAACTTGAATTCTTTTTTCTGTTCAATCATTTTTTATTTTTTTTCTGCTATTATTGTTTCTCCAGCCACTGTTTTCTGATTTTGTTTAACCATTAATTTATAATTTTCAAAGTACAAATCAACTCTACTTCCAAATCTTATTATGCCGAATTTATCACCTTGTTTTATTTCCTCATTTTCTTTTACTTCACAAACAATTCTTCTTGCTATTAATCCAGCTATTTGAGTCAAAATTAATTCTTCTCCATTATTATTTATAATTTTAATATAATTTCTTTCATTTTCATCGCTAGACTTATCTAGAGATGCATTTATATATTTTCCCGGTTTATAGTATACCTGTGAAACTTTACCAGAAAATGGTGACCTATTTACATGGCAATCAAAAACATTCATAAAAATACTTACTCTGGTGTACTTTTTATTTTCTAAAGACAACTCTGCTGGACCGTTTGTTTCTATAATTTGTGATATAACGCCATCAGCTGGACTTATTAAATAATTTTCATCTTTAATAGGAAATCTTTCTGGATCTCTGAAAAAATAATACACCCAAATAGTTAAAATAAAACTTATTATTCCAAAAAAATTAGAAATTAATAAAAGAATAAACGTAATAATGGCGGCTATAGCTAAAAATCTATATCCCTCTTTATGCAGCTTTGGAAATAAAATATCTATCATATCTATACTTTGTAATTTAACGTTAATATGTATATTAAGTAATTAAATTCAATTAATAAAATTGAAATATTATGAAGAAAATTGAAGTAAAAAACCCAGTAGTTGAGCTAGATGGCGATGAAATGACTAGAATAATATGGGATTTTATTAAAAAAAAACTAATTCTCCCCTATTTAGATATTGATATTAAGTATTACGATTTAGGCATAAAAAACAGAGATAAAACCTCGGACAAAGTTACAATTGAATCCGCAAATGCTATAAAAAAATTTGGTGTTGGTATTAAATGTGCAACGATCACACCAGATGAAAATCGCGTAAAAGAATTTAACTTAAAAAAAATGTGGAAATCTCCTAACGGCACAATAAGAAACATCCTTGGTGGTACAGTTTTTAGAGAACCAATAATTTGTAAAAATATTCCAAAACTAGTGCCTAGCTGGACTAATCCAATTGTGATAGGACGACATGCTTTTGGAGATCAATATAGAGCTACTGATTTTAAAGTCCCTGGTAAGGGAAAGTTAGAAATGAAATGGACTTCGGAAGATGGAAAAGAAAAAAAAGAATTTGAAGTTTTTAACTTTAGCGGTCCAGGTATTGCTTTATCAATGTATAATTTAGATCAATCCATAAAAGATTTTGCTAGAGCTTGTATGAATTATGGTCTTAACAGAAAATGGCCTGTTTATCTTTCTACTAAAAATACTATTTTGAAAAATTATGATGGTAGATTTAAAGATCTATTTGAAGAAGTGTATGAAAATGAATTTAAAGAAAAATTTAATGAAAGAAAAATAACTTACGAACATAGACTTATAGATGATATGGTTGCATGCGCGATGAAATGGAATGGTAATTACATTTGGGCGTGTAAAAATTATGATGGAGATGTTCAGTCTGACACAATAGCTCAGGGATTTGGTTCTCTTGGTCTTATGACAAGCGTTTTAATGTCTCCTGATGGTAAAACTATAGAGTCTGAAGCCGCACATGGCACAGTCACGAGACACTATAGATTGCACCAAGAAGGTAAAGAAACATCTACAAATCCAATAGCTTCTATTTTTGCATGGGCTAGAGGTCTTTACCACAGAGGAAAATTAGATAAAAACGAAGATCTAAAAAAATTTGTTAAAACTTTAGAAAAAGTTTGTGTACAAGTTGTGGAGAACGGTTCTATGACGAAAGATCTGGCTGTATTGGTTGGTAAAAATCAAAAATATTTAACAACAAATCAATTTCTAGAAGAAATAGACTTAAATTTAAGAAAAAACTTCAACTAATTTTTTTAATTAAAGTTTTAAGAGCTTCATCTATTTTATCTTTATCTACTCCCCCTGCTTGGGCAAAATCATTCCTACCTCCCCCACCTTTTCCGCCAATAACCTCTGAAACAATCTTTACAAGTGATACTGCATTATATTTTTTTGTTAATTCATTCGTTATTCCGACAGCAACTCCAACTTTTCCTTCGAAAGTAGAAAACCCAACTACAATACCTTTTTTAATATCTTTTTTGCTTTGATCTATTATATTTCTTAGTTCCTTTGGTGGAAAATCAGTAAGCACTTGATGTCTAAGAGTAAAAGAGCCTATTTTTTTATCTTTAATTATATTTTTATTTTTGTCTTTAACTATATTTTGAATTTTAATTTTATCTAATTGCTTATTTAAATTTTTTATATTTTCAGATAACTCTAAATCTTCATTATAATCAGGTTTCTTTTTATATTTTATAAGTTCTCTTTTAATTAAATCTATCTGGTCTTTAAGATTTTTTTCCCTAGCAGATTTATCTTTTTTTAAAGATTTTTCATATTCTTCTAACTGTTTTTCTCTTAAAGCCTCAACTCTTCTAACGCCAGCAGCAATTGAGGATTGATTAATAATTTTAAACTTTCCAATATCTTTAGTATTTTTAACATGTGTACCTCCACACAGTTCTGTAGAAAAGTATCCACCGTTTTCTTTGCCCATAGATAAAACCCTAACTTCTTCTCCATATTTTTCACCAAACATAGCTAGAGCACCTTTAGATACAGCCTCTTTTGGTGTCATAATTCTAGTCTTCACATCAGCTGCTGTTTTTACCATTTCATTTACATAATTTTCTATTTTATCAATTTCTTTTTTTTCAATAGGTTTGTTGTGGCTAAAATCAAATCTAAGCTTTTCTGAGCTGACTAAAGATCCTTTTTGGGTAACATGCTTACCTAAAGTTCTTCTTAAAGCCTCGTGAAGTAAATGAGTAGCAGAATGATAAGCTCTAGTATTATTTCTTCTATTTACGTCTATTTCGAGATTTACAGTTTGGTTAACTTTTAAAGTTCCTTTTTCAATTTTTCCATAATGTACATGCAGATCTCCCATTTTTTTTTGAGTATCATTGATGGTAATTTTACAAACATCAGAATAAATTATTCCTTGGTCACCAACTTGCCCTCCTGATTCAGCATAGAATGGTGTTTGATTAGTTATTATTTCAACTTCATCGCCATCTTTCGCCTCATTTACAAAATTTTTTCCTATGGATAATTTAATAACAACTCCTTCAATTTTATTAAACTCATAACCCAAAAACTCTGTTGGATTAATTTTTTCTCTAACTTTAAACCATTTTTCTTCTAAAGATTTATCACCTGATCCTTTCCAGTTAGATCTGGCAAGTTCTTTGCTTTTCTGCATTTCTTTATCAAAACCATCATTATCTACTTTTATATTTTTGTTTTTTAAAATATCAGCAGTTAGATCTAGTGGAAAACCATAAGTATCGTATAATTTAAAAGCAACTTCACCAGGAAGAGAATTATTTTTTACTTTGTTTAAATTTTCGTTCAAAATTTCTATTCCTCTTTGTAATAATAAAGAAAATTTTTCTTCTTCAGTTTTTAAAGTTTCTGTAATTAAAGGTTCTGCTCTTTTTAATTCTGGATAAGAATTTGACATTTCATCAATTAAAGTTGGCACCATTTTATAGAAAATTGGTTCTTTGCTTCCTAGTGTATGTGAATGTCTCATACCTCTTCGCATTATTCTTCTTAGAACATAACCTCTTCCCTCATTTGAAGGTAAAACTCCCTCGGCTATTAAAAATGAACTAGCTCTAAGATGATCCGCTATTACTCTATGACTAGATATATTTTCTTTAGTCACTTTAGTTTTTGTTAAATTTGAAGAAGTATTTATTAAACTTTTAAAGTGATCTGTTTGATAATTATCATGGGTTCCTTGAAGTAAAGCTGAAATTCTTTCTAAACCCATTCCAGTATCTACCGAAGGCTTTGGAAGATTTATTCTTTGATCTTTTGAAATTTGTTCAAATTGCATAAATACAAGATTCCATATTTCTATAAAACGATCTCCATCCTGATCTTTACTTCCTGGAGGCCCACCTTTTAAATGCTCTCCATGATCATAAAATATCTCAGAACAAGGTCCGCAAGGGCCCAGCTCTCCCATTGACCAAAAATTATCACTTGTTGATATTTTATAAATTCTACTTTCTGGCAAACCTGCAATTTTTTTCCACAGATCAAAAGCCTCTGTGTCTTCTGAATATACACTTACACAAAGTCTATCTTTTGATATTTGAAATTCTTTAGTTATCAAATTCCAAGCTAATTCAATTGCAACATCTTTAAAATAATCTCCAAACGAAAAATTTCCTAACATTTCAAAAAATGTATGATGTCTTGGTGTATAACCAACATTTTCTAAATCGTTGTGTTTGCCTCCTGCTCTTACACACTTCTGAGATGTAACAGCTCGATTGTATTCTCTTTTTTCAAGACCCGTAAAAACATTTTTGAACTGAACCATTCCAGAATTAGTAAACATTAAAGTTGGATCATTACTTGGAACTAAATTGCTAGAATCAACTATCTGATGATTTTTTTTAGAAAAGTAACTCAAAAACAATTTTCTTACATTTTTTAATGTTTTATCTCTCATCTATCTTATAAATACAGTTTTTTAGAATGATGTCTAGACGTGAAGAAAGGTGCCTATTTTGGCACCTTTCTTAAGAGAGCGAAGAGTTTAACTATTTAATTTTTTTTCGTTGGTTCTGGTTTTTCAACCGTTGGATTTCCTTCAATTTTCTTGGAAATTAAACCAGCTTTTGTTCTGATGGCCATTTCAATTTCTGCAGCCACTTTAGGATTACTTTCTAGGTATATTTTTGCATTTTCTCTACCTTGTCCTATTTTCTCACCTTTATATGCATACCATGCACCAGACTTTTCGATTACATCTGCTTTGGCTCCTAAGTCGATCAATTCTCCTGATTTGCTGATTCCTTTCCCGTACATTAAATCAAATTCAATAACTTTAAATGGCGGAGAAACTTTATTTTTCACAACTTTGACTCTTGTAGAATTTCCAATAATTTGGTCTTTATCTTTAATAGCTCCTATTCTTCTAATATCCATTCTTACCGATGAATAAAATTTTAGAGCATTTCCTCCAGATGTTGTTTCTGGATTACCAAACATAATTCCAATTTTCATTCTTATTTGGTTAATGAAAATTACCATAGTGTTAGTTTTTGCTATAGAGCTTGTTAACTTTCTAAGAGCCTGACTCATCAATCTAGATTGTAAACCCACATGATGATCTCCCATCTCTCCTTCAAGTTCAGCTCTCGGTGTTAGTGCTGCAACTGAATCGACTACTAAAACTGAAATTGATCCTGATTTAATTAGCGTGTCTGCTATTTCTAAAGCTTGCTCACCAGTGTCTGGTTGAGATATTAAAAGTTCTTCAGTCTTAACTCCTAATTTTTTTGCATAAACTGGATCTAATGCATGTTCAGCATCAACGAACCCGCAAATTCCACCGGTTTTTTGGGCTTCGGCTACTACTTGTAATGCTAATGTTGTTTTTCCAGATGACTCTGGTCCATAAATCTCTATAACTCTACCTTTTGGAAGACCTCCAATCCCGAGCGCAAGATCCAAACTCAATGAGCCAGTTGATATAGCTTCAACATTTATGGCTGCCTTCTGACCAAGCTTCATTACTGAGCCTTTTCCAAAGTTTTCATCTATTTGGCTAATTGCTGCTTCCAAAGCTTTATTTTTTTCTTTATTTTCTGTTTCTTGGTTTTTTCCTGATTTTACTATTTTTAGGTTATTTTTAGTCATAATTTCCTTTTTTTTTGGTTAACGAATCATTGATTTGAATGTACACATTTTGTTCTTTTTATCAATAGTTAATAAATTCCTTTAAAATCAATAGTTTTTTAAACATCTTTGAAGTGTCTATTATTGAAGTCTTAACTGTTTAGCGGTGAGTCGTCCAAGAGTGGATAATAGATCAAACTGAGATAAAAGAAAATTTCTCTCAGAGCTTGCCAAATTTATTCTGGAGTTCAATAAAATTGTTCGTGATTGAATAACTTCTAATGTTGATCTGCTGGTTCCAGATTCATATTCTAAGGTAATTCCTTCATTTGCAATTTCTGCTGCTTTAACCTGAGATCTAATTGAATCTAATACACTTCTAGAAGATTGATATTTAGACCAAGCGTTTGTAACGTCAGTTTCAACTTTCTTTTTACTATCCTCATACAACAATTCTTTTTGATTTCTTAGTTCTCGAGCCTTTCTTAAATTGAATATATTTTTGCCACCTGCAAATAACGGCCATGTTGCAGTAGCCGTTACTGATTGTTGAGTTCTATCTTGAGCTGTTGCACTAATATCATTTTGTTCAGCAATTTTATATTTTAAAGATGCTGAAGGAGAAAGATCAGAGCCTGCTATAATTACATCTAATTTAGCTTGTTTGTATTCCAATAAAGATATTTGTAAATCTGGATTGTCAATATTAGAAATTCTATAAGCTGAAGCTAGACTTTCTGGAAGATATAAATTAATCTTTTCTACTTCTTTAATATTTTCTGAAGGTTTTTTTCCAATTATTTTTTCATAGTTAGCTTTGCCAGTTAATAAGTCATTCTGGGCAGATATTAGTTCTGCTTTAGCCCCTGCTAGCGATGATTCTGATTGTGCTAAATCAGTAAGGCTTATCTCACCTTTTTCAAGCCTATTTTGATCAGTTTCAACTTGTCTTTCAAGTAAATCAATATTTGCAAAATTAATATTAACTTTTTTTATGCTTAATAATAAATTTGTGTGTGCTTTTGCTGCTTCTAACAAAACTTCTTGTTCAATTTTCTTTAAGTTAAATTCACCTATACGTTGACCGTGTGTTTTTTTGACAAAATTGGCTACTCCAGCTCCTCCTTGAAAAATTTTTTGTTCAACTGTCATTGATTGTTCGTCAGGATTGAAATGTGAATCACCAGTTTCATTTGTTTTAGTATTATCTTGTTCACTAATATATCCAGAAATTGTAACGCTTGGTAAAAATTCACTAACCGCTTCTCTTTTTTCTTCTTTTGAAGCTCTCATATTTGCTCTTTCCGCATTTAATTTTGGATTATTTAAATAAGCAGAATTTAAAGATTCTAATAATGTATTTGCTTTAGATTCTTGAATTCCCAAAATAAATATACAAATCAAAATTGTTTTAAATAAAGTTTTCATTTTTTTATAAATTAAAAATTAGTTTTTTAACTTCATGATTTTTTCTTAAAAGCATAACCATTGATGCAGATTTACTTAAATCTTTTATCATTTGCAAAGTAATTCTTTCATAAAACATTATAAAACGTTTTATATCATTGTAAGACATTATCTTTTTTTTTAAAGGTGATTTTTGTCTCAACTTCTTTTCTTGAAGTAATCTCCACTTAAAAACTACATCAAAATTAGGAATTTTTATAAATATTAAATGATCTATAAAAGAAAAAATTTTTTTATATTCATTTTTAAGTTTTTTATTAAAATATCTTCTCCATATAAAATTTTTATCTTCATTTTTTTCAAGATCATTTATTGGTTTATTTATTAAATATTTTGTTTGAGGTTTTGCCCCAATACACCATCCTTCGAATATTACTATTTCAGGTTTTTTGCTTATTGTGGGCCAATATCTTCTTTTAAAACGATCATCTCTAGATTTATCAAATTTAGGTATCTTAAATTTTTTAAATTTTTTTTTCTTTATATTATAAAAAAATTTTTTAACCAATTTTACTTCGTGCGTGCCTGGCACTCCTCGTGTTTTTAATAATGGGTGAATATTTTTAGATATTTTGTGTCTTTCATTATAAGTTTTGTAAAAATCATCTATAGAAGTCACGTAAATCTCTCTTTCAAAAAAATTTTTTAGGATAATTTTTAAAATACCAGCAACTGTTGTCTTTCCAGAACCTTGTCCACCTGAAAGACCCAAAAATAATGTTTTATTTTTTTTCCTATATTGTTTTTCTATCCAAAATGCCATTGGTATATAATTTTTTTTTAAATTTTTTATATTAATAACCCGAGATTTATCAAAAATCTTCTCTTTTCTTAAAAATCTTAAATAATCTTTTTTTACCTTTAAAAAACAATGTTGTTTTTCTTTCATTGCTTTTTATCGAGAGGGTGGTTAATGCCATCATTAACTCCAATATTTTTTAACTCAAAAGGATTTATTCCTTCTATGCATGCAACATTTATCATGTAAACTTTATCATGATTACTTCTTGGGTTGGTGTGAGTATAAATTCCGCACTTTGAGCAAAAATAATGTTCAGCTACTTTTGTATGATATTGATAAAGGGTTAAAAGATCTTGTCCTTTAACAAGTCTAAAATTTTTTGGATTAACTGGTGTCATTATATAACCCTTCCTTTTGCAAATTGAACAGTTACATCTGACCAACTTTTCAAATCCCTTTTCTGGCAGTTTTACTTCGGCCTCTACTCCACCACAGTGACAAGTGAGCTTTTTCATTTTCTTATTTTAATTTCCTTAACATCGATTTTAATATTCTGGCAATACTTATCCACACCATTAATTATTAGAATTTAAATGTTCATGTTTTGATTCATTTAAGATTCTAATTTGGACTCAAAATACAACCTATTAGATAGTTTTTATCATATTGCTATATTTTTCACATTGTAATATATTAGAACAAAAGTAGAACACTATGAAATTATTACTTCCTTTTCATTTAAATAAAGTCGGAGCTGGCTTTCCTTCTCCAGCTACAGATTATGTAGAAGACGATATTGATCTTAATGCTCATTTAATAAAAAATATACCCTCCACATTTCTTATTAGAGTTCAAGGAAAATCAATGAGCAAAGTTGGAATTCATAATGATGACCTGTTGGTAGTGGATAGAAGTTTAAATCCAAAAAATTTTTCTACTGTAATAGCTAATATTAATGAAGAGTTAGTTGTAAAAACTTTTATAAAAGAAAAAAATCAATCTTTTTTAACTTCTGGATCAAAAGAAATTAAAGATAAAATTAATTTAACTGAAAACCCTGAAATTGTTATTTGGGGTATAGTAACTTACGTTATTCATGCTTTATAATAATAACAAAATAGCACTGGTGGATTGCAATTCCTTCTATGTTTCATGTGAAAGATTATTTAACCCAGCCATAAATAAAAAGCCAGTTGTGGTTCTTTCTAGTAATGATGGTTGTGTAATATCTAGGTCGACGGAAGCAAAAAACTTAGGAATAAAAATGGGAGAACCATATTTTAAAGTAAAAAAAATAGTAAAAGAAAATGATGTAAAAATTTTTTCAACTAACTTTGCGTTATATGGAGATATATCAAGAAGAGTAATGAAAACTCTAAAACAATTTTCTCCTCAAATGGAAATTTATTCTATTGATGAAGCTTTTTTAGATTTATCTTCAATAAAAAGTGAAGATTTGCTAGAACACGGTTATAAAATTAGAAAAACTGTTTTAAAATGGACTGGTATACCAACAAGCATTGGTATTGGATCAACAAAAACTTTAAGTAAAGCAGCAAATTATATTGCGAAAAAGGAAAAGTCAGGAGTTATTAATTTAGTAAACTCAAAAAAAATAGATGGATTTCTTTCAAAAATAAAAATAAATGATGTGTGGGGTGTTGGAAAACAACTAACAAAATTCTATATTAAAAATGGAATAAATACAGCTTATGATCTTAAAAAAATACATAATGGTTGGATAAAAAAAAATACAAACGTTTTTGGATCGCGTACAGCAATGGAGTTAAGGGGATTTCCTTGCACATCTTTAGAGCCTTATGAAGAAAAAAGAAAAAGTTGTTGTGTATCAAGATCATTTGGAAAAAAGGTTACAAAGATAGAAGATCTAAATGAGGCCATTACAAACCACTGCCTAAATGCGGCTGAAAAAATAAGACTAGATAAGCAAACAACAAAAAAAATAACTATCTTCATAAGAACAAGCCCTTTCCAAATAAAAAATCATTACTATGCAAATTCAAAAAATATAGATTTGCCGGTAAGAACAAATGACAGTATTATATTAATAAAACAAGCTTTAGCCGCCTTAAAAATTATTTTTAAAGAAGGGTATCGATATCAAAAAACAGGTATAATTCTTTCTAATTTAAAAGATGCTGATACCTATAACAAAAATTTATTTTCAACAATTAATAATGATGAAAAAAGAATAAAATTAATGCAAGCAATTGATTATACAAATATTAAATATGGGCGAAACGCTTTGAGTGTTGTTCAGGCTGGATTAAAAAAAAGATGGAACATAAAAAAACAGCATTCATCTAAAATTGATACAGCATGTTTTGATTTATTGCCTGCTATTAGAATTTCCTAGAATATCAACACTAGAAATATTATCTAAAGAATTATCTAACTCTTTAATATTTGCGCGCATAGATATTTTTAAAATAGTTAAAACAAAAAAAAGTAAAAATAAAACAGGCATTAAAGAAAGTATAGAAATGTTATTAAAAATTAAAAATAAATAAAATAAAAAGAAAATAGTAGAGCGGATAACAACTTCTTTTCTAAATACGGAAATAATACTTAAAGAATGGAAAATAAGACCAAGAAAATTCATTTTTGAGGGTTGTACATACCTAAGCCCTCTAATAGATTTTATGAAGGTTCGTTCTTTGATTGTTTTAATAATTGAGCTAGAATAAGAATTCCACAAGTATGGCTTTTCAATAAGCAATTTTACATGCCTTTTGGGAATACAAGAAAAATTACCAAATTTTATCAGCTTTCCTGCAAAAATAAGCGCTAAAAGTTTATGTATTTCATATAAAAATTTAAAAATAGGACCTTCTGATCTTTTAAAACGATTTCCAGTTATTGTCATGTCGGGGGTCTTTTTTGTTTGATTAAAAAAATCATTAAGTTCTTCAGGTCTGTCCTCTCCATCAGCATCCATTACGATAGCGTAATCAAAATCTTCATTTTTCATAATATATTTTAAGCCAGCTGCTATGCATCTTTGATGAACTCTATTTTCTCTCATATTTAAAATTTTTACATTTTTTATTTTCTGAAAATTAGATTTAAAATCGTTTTTATTTTCCGTAGATGCATCATTCACAATAATTATAGAAACTTCTGCATCCCAATTTTTTGTTTGTAAATCTATTTGTTCCAATAATTTTGATGCTGATTTCCAATCATTAAATAATGGCATTAAAATAATAAATTTTTTCATTTTTTACCAAGCATACAAACGTCGTTGTAAGGTTTAATTTTATATAAAATTCCAACACAATCTTTTATTTCATTATAACCCCTAATCCAAACTGTTCCTACAGTGGGTTCATTTTTTAATTTATCCTTCCATATTGGTCTTTCTTTTAAGTGATAAGACAAATTTTGCGCATACCATCCATCTATCCAACCAAAACCAACAGCTATTTTAATGGGACCAGAAAAATTTTTTTTCCATTCTTCATTAATAATTTGAGCAATTTTTTTGCCAGGATAATCAGTTCTTTCATTATTTTTAGATGAAGAAATAAAATAGTAAGTTGATGGTGAAGTAATAAATAAAATTAAAAATATAATTAAAAAATTTTTTAATTTTTTTAAATTAATTTTATTTTTAAATAAATAAATTATAAGTACACCTGAAAATAAATAAAATGGCGTCATACCCATTGTTCTAATTCTTGCTCCTGTTATTAAAGATGTAATAAGTACTAACATTATAGGTAAGACTGTTACTGAAATTAAAAATAAAAATTTTTTATCTTTATAATTAATTTTAAATTTAAACCTCGAAACAATAAAATATAACATAATCAAAAAAGGTATTAATATTCCAATTTGCTTTCCTAAAAAAATTAAAGGATAAATAATATGATTTAGAAATTTTGTAGACTCAAATCCAGAAAGTGGATCGTTTACTGATCTAAAAATAGCATAATTGATTGTAGAATAATCATTGTTAATTAACCAGAATATATGAGGAGTAAGAATTAAAAAAAAACTAATTAACGAAATAAAGACTTTAGAATTAAACTTTCTAGTAATTATTAAATAAATAAAAAAAATATCTATTCCAATTAATAAATAAATAAACAAATACTTAGATAAAACACCTAAAGCAGCAACAGATCCAAATATTAACCATATAATGGAGTCATTTTTTTCTATCCCTTTCCAGCAGTAATAAACTGTTAGTGACCAAAAAGGTAATTGACAAACATTTACATTAAACTCTGGAGTGGTAAAATTATAAAAATAAATTCCTTCTAATATTAAAACTGATAATAAACTGTAAATTTTTTCATTGAAAAAATATCCCGAAAATTTAAAAATAATTATAAAACTTGATATAACAAATAATTGGCTTAGAAAATAATATGCCCAGTCTTGATTTTTAAATATTGTATAAAAAAATTCTAAAAACCAAGCACTTAATGGTGGGTGTTTTTGGTAACCCATCTTTAATTCGCTGCCCCAAGCTAAAGCTTCTATTGTATCTAATGGTAAATTATTATTTGTGAGAGTAGGAACTAAAGTCCATACTATAATATGAGCAAATAAAAATAATATAAAGATTTTGTTAATGTCTTTTTTTCTTATTACCATACTAGGAATTTATACAAGTTTATGTCTATTGACACCTGTAAAAACACAAATATACTGACCCGCTTTAAATATATAATTAATATGAAAGCCTCAAAAAAATATATACCCAATGAAAAAGAAAAGTACATGTGCGCAAAGCACAAAACTTACTTTAAAAAAAGACTAAATGATTGGAGAAATGAAATTATAGAAACAAATAGTAAAAATTTATATTTTAAAGAAGTAGATCATGAAATTTCTTCCCCTGACATAATAGATCAAGCTTCATCACAAACTGAAAAAACTGTTGAAATGCGAACATTAAACAGACAAAGAAAACTTTTGTCTAAAATTGATAAAGCTTTAAAAAGAATTAATGATAATACGTATGGTTATTGTGAAGATACAGGTGAACCAATTGGTATAAAGAGGCTAATTGCGAGACCTATAGCTACACTTTCAATTGAAGCTCAAGAAAAGCATGAAAAAAATGAAAAGATATTTGCCGAAGATTAAATTTTAGGAATCGTTTCACCTTTTTGTAGACAATCATAACCCTTAATCACTGCTTCTCTTTCAGATATTTTTTTATACCAACTGCATAAATTTTGAAATTTTTTTAATCCTATATCATGCCAATTATGTCGAGCTATCCAAGGAAATGTAGCAATATCTGCAATAGAGTATTCTTTTCCTGCCAAAAAATCAGATTTTGATAAATGCTCATCTAAATCTTTGTACAATCTTTTTGCTATATTAAAATACCTTTCTTCACCAAATTTACTTTTTCCTGGATTGTAATAATGAAATTGATGATGTTGGCCTAACATTGGACCAATATCTCCCATTTGCGCCATTAACCATTGATTAATAAGAATTTTATTATTTGGATTATAAAACTTTCCACTCAATTCTGCTAAGTAAATTAAAATAGCACCAGATTGAAATAAACTAATTTTATTTTTATGATCTATTATTGCTGGTATTTTGCTAAGTGGACTTATTTTTCTAAAATCAAAATTAAATTGCTCATCTTTGGAAAGATCTATTTCTGTCACTTTATAATCAAATTTAATTTCTTCCAGCATAATGGATATTTTTCTTCCATTAGGAGTACTAGCATAAAATAACTCAATCACTTTTTTTAACGCCTAATCTTTCCTGCATTTTTTTTGATGTGGTAGTAAATTCAAATCTATATTTTTCATTTGGTCTAGCAAGTTTAAAACATGCTCTAGCTGCAAGGGCCCCTTCATGAAAACCAGATAAAATTAATTTTAATTTTCCTGGGTAAGTACAAATATCACCGATTGCAAATATGCCCTCCTTATTAGTTTGAAAATTTTCCGTATTTACTGGTATTGTTTTCTTATCTAAATTTAATCCCCATTCGGCAATGGGTCCAAGTTTCATTATTAAACCAAAGAAACCTAAAACATAATCTGTATCAATTTTTTCAATTTTTCCACTTTCATTTTTTACAGTTATAGCATTTAATTTTTTTTCACCTTCTACTGAGTCTAGTTGAAAAGGCGTCATTATTTTTATTTTGCCTTCTTTTTCAAGTTTTCTAGCGACTTCAGCACTATGTTCAGCTCCTCTAAATTCATTTCTTCTATGAATAAGTGTTATGTTTGCAAATTTTGATAGTTCAATTGCCCAATCTAATGCTGAATCTCCTCCTCCAAAAATACAAATTTTTTTATTTTTAAAATCATTTTTATTTTTAACTGAATATAAAACAGTATTGTTTTCAAATTTTTCTATTCCCTTAATTGAAAATTTTCGTGGTTCAAACGAACCTACTCCTCCAGCAATTATAATATTTGGGGATAAAAAAAATTTTTTTTTACTGGTTTCAATTTTCCATCCATTTTTCTCCTTAGATAAAGATTCAACTCTCTCATTTAAATGAATATTAGCTTTAAAAGGTTTAATTTGTTCTAACAAATTTTTTGTTAAACTTTCTCCAGTACATTCAGGAATCGCAGGAATATCATAGATTGGTTTATCTGGATAAAGTTCTATGCATTGTCCTCCTACTTTATCTAAGTTATCAATTATTTCTGCTTTAAGACCAATTATTCCTAATTGATGGACAGCAAATAAACCGACTGGACCTGCACCAATTACTACTACATCTGTCTTTATCATATTTTATATTTAAGCCTGCTTTGATGGCATTTTTACGACTAAACCATCTAATTCATCTGAAACCTGTAATTGACATGATAATCTGCTAAAAGAATTAGGCTCAAAAGCTACATCTAACATATCTTGTTCTGC